>SXGQ01072521.1_pt1 | contig 15979 bp, 14 predicted proteins | sample 3178371 | NCBI WGS metagenome assembly SXGQ01 (sample SAMN11356859, study PRJNA531348) | freshwater metagenome | isolation source: freshwater sample F1-20 | place: China: Fuxian Lake, Yuxi | collected 2017-12-25
ATGAGTTGACTTCGCGGTGATGCGCCAAGCAGGACATGGAAAGTGTTGGCCAGATGAGTATTGCGTATCTTCAAATGCCAAGCCAATATCCGCTGGATCTTTGGGGCGACCGGTGGCCAGCGCCCAGGCGAAAAATTTCCGTGGAGGTCTGAGCGCTTGCAACGCGGTGAGCGCGCCTCCCCATACGCAAAGCATGAAAATGGCGAGCGCGAACAAAAGTAAAAGCCCCCAAGGCTGCGGCATGGATTACTTGGCCTTCATCTTGCTGTCGATGTAGTTGGCGATGTGGTTGGCGATGGAATCCGCGGTGGTTCGCACCGAAGCAAGCGCGCGATCAAGTTGTGTTTGCGCGGCGGCGCGCTCGGCTTCTGTCTCAAGTTGGGGCACGTTCACGCGCACGTTCCAAGCCGCGGCGTCGGCGGCGGTGTCGGCCAATTTGGCCGCGATGGCCAAGTCGCTGATGAGGTTTGGATTGCTGGTTTTATGCAGGTTTTGCAATGATTCCAGAATTGCTCCCGCCAGAAGAACAATGGCCATTGGCGCCGCCGTGGCGGCGCGAACCGCGTCGGGTTCTTGTGCGACGCGTCGCGCATCGGTGGCGGGTAATTTCCAAAGCGCCGACAATGTTCCATATGCCGCGGCGTCCTGATCAGCCAGCGCCAGGGCTTGGCTTTGCGCGCGCTGCAAAGACTCCAACTTTTTTTTATTTTCACTTTCATGCGCCGCGAAATTTGGCTTGCCCAGCGTGTAGGCCAGCACCATGCATCCAAGCGCCGCGGCGTGCGCCGCGGTCACGGCGGCAACCGCGCCACCGCCTGGAACTGGCGCCTTGCTCGCCAGTCGATCAGCGAACTCCTTCACGGAAAGGTGCGCCAGAGTTTCGCTCATGCGCGCAACTCCGCAAGCAGCTCGCTTTGCAGAACTTGAACAAGCGATTGCACCTCAAGATCAATTTCCTCGCGGCGCAATGTGCGAATAGCGTCGCGGAACACCAGCCGCAAGGTCAAACTTTTTTTGTCGGCGCCAGTCTGCTTGCCCTTGTAGACGCCGGTGAATGACATGGATTCCAAATGCGCGGGGCGATTGTCCATCACCACGCGTTCCACTTGAGCCCATGTTTTTGCGTTGTCCAAAATCAGCGACAGGTCGCGCTCCACGCTTGGCATGTTGGGAAGCATCGCGGCGGGGCGCTCGGGCGGCCAATGCGACAAGAGTAAATCCACGGCAATTTCCGCGGCAATAATAGGTTTTTCAAGTCCCGCTGTTTGGCGCGCCGCATCCGTTAGAAACCCAATTCGCCCGATCGCCACGCCGTCCATTTCAATCTTTGCCACAGGATGCATGACCGCGTCCGAAGTTGTCGGCGTACATGTGGCGCTACGGCCAGCGATCTCATGCACAAGTCTTTCAACAACTCCCCGCAGCGCCCGGTAGCCAAGATCATCTTTCTGCACGTCCGCGATCATTCCCAACGAGACAGATTCAGGGTGTTGCTTCTTGGCGTCCAAATGAAAGATGGAAGCAATTTCAAACAAGCGCATGGATTCTGTGGCGCCTCGATCCTCATTGAGTTTGCGCGTGGCCAGCAATCCGGGCAAAATGCTGGGACGCAAGCAGGGAGTTCCACCCGCGCGCTCATCTTCAATCCGCAGAGCGGAATTTCCCGAGTGCGCGAACGCGTTCGCGGCGCTGTCGCTCACCAAGGCGTGCGTGACGCACTCCACAAAATCCATTCCAGCGAGCGTGTCGCGAACTCTCTCGGCGGCCTCCACTTTGGTGTCCGCGGCCGCGGTTCTAATTTGAATTGATTCGCCAGTGGGGACGCGCTCCAGCCCAAGCAGGCGAATCACCTCCTCGATTAAATCCACTTCGCGATCAATGTCCATGCGCTCTGGCGGCACCGAGCAGTCAATCAAATCGCCCGTGATGCGCGGGGAAAATCCAAGTGTTTGCAGTGTTTCCATCATTTCTTGATTGGAAATTTCCGCGCCCAAAATCTTGCGGCATCGATCGCAGCGCATGCTGACGGATTTCAGCGCGGGCACCGGCGCGCCGGCCTCGACCACTCCATCGCACAATGTTCCGCCCGCGGTTTGCATAATTAAATCCGCCAAGCGCTCGGCCGCAAAATCAATCGACGCCGCATGCACTCCGCGTTCAAAGCGCTTGCTGGAATCACTCATAATTTTATGGCGGCGGCTGCTATAGCGCACTTGCGATGGCTTGAACGTGGCGGCTTCAAGCACAATATCGGTGGTGGAATCGCGCACGGAGCACAGCGCTCCGCCCTTCACGCCCGCAAGGGCCACTGGTTTCTCGCCGTCGGCGATCACAAGATCGGCGGGGGACAATTCAATCGCGACAGCTTGATCGCCGAGCGGCAAAAACATTTCCTTGGCGCGCGCGCGCCGAATTTTAATTTGTCCGCCGGCAAGAGTGGACAAATCAAACACGTGGGTTGGCTGACCCAATTCAAGCAAAACAAAATTCGTGCAATCCACAATGTTGTTGCGGGGAATTTGCCCCGCGTCGCGCAAGCGGTCTTGAATCCACTGCGGACTCGGGCCGACCTTCACTCCGCGAATCACGCGAGCCGTGTAGCGCGGACACGATTCATGATCCAGATTTTCAACGCCAATGAGTGCCGCGGCGTTCTGGATTTTTTCCGCAATTTTTCCACTCGGCGCACCGGCCGCATGCGCGTGTTTGGTGATTTGCGGCGCGCGCAACACTCGCTTGGTGCGCGCGGCCAATTCGCGCGCCAAACCAAAATGGCACAAGCAATCACCGCGATTACTCGTGGTTTCAATTTCCTGCCATATGGCTCCGTCAGGCAACTCTTCGCGTCCATCAAAGTTCAAGCCCACCGACGTCAGAGCATCGGCTTGCTCCTGCGCCGTCGCAGGTCGATCCAAATAATCATTGATCCATCGCACGCTTGTCCGCATGGGTTCAAAGGGTAGCGAACGTGGTCTTGGTACGCTGCCCCCATGAAAATTGCGCGCGCATTTTTATTCACGCTTCTCGCCGCAACCGCCATGACGACGGGTTGCGCCGCGCCCTCGCCGGATCCATTGGCAACGCCGCTGGAATTGACTTTTGATGTGACCATTCTCAAAGGGGAGAAAGTTCCATTTCGCACGCAGGCGTGGCTTCAACCAGGCAAGATGATTCTATTTCCCGATGGAACTTTGCTGGCAGATTTTGGACCAAGTGTGAACACCCGCGTTCGTCCAGGCGTTGCGCGCGTGCTGTATCAGCGTCAGGTGTTTGAAATGTGGGACGTGGCAAAAAAACTTGGATTCGCGGATCCCGCGCTCTCGAATTACAGCGCCAATCCATACTTGGTTGAGGCGCAACCCAACGAAATTGTTTACGTGATGACTTTCGCGCAAAATAATGATCGCTGGACATTTGTAAATCGATTCGAGGGCACGGGTGAGCCCGATCCCGCGAGTGAAGTGTGGGTCAAGATCATGACGCAAGCGGCTTTCGCCACGGATTTGGTCGTGGATGCTGACTTGCCCATTCGTTACGACTTTGGTCCGGATCCTTATGCGTGGTTCAAGCCGCCTGTGAAATAATATATTCACAATCATGGCTGACCCATTTCAATTTATGCGAAGTGTTTCCACAATGTCCGTCATGCGTTGGATATTGCAATTGATGCATGAGAAATTGCGCGTGGCGAAATTACGCCGCGCTCGTTTGTGCGCGTGGAGTATTTATGCCCACGCATTGTTCGCGGCAACTGCGTTGTTACAAGGCTGCGCTTCGAACATTCCTTCCGCCGATACATCGCCCGTGGCGGGTTGGCGATTTCAAATCGCCATGAAATTTCCCAGCCAGCAGCGCTACGAACTTTTTCGCATCACTCCCACGGGGGAAATTCAATATGGCGGCGGCATGAGCGCAATGAATGACTACACAACATGGGAGACGGCGCTCACTCCGGAGCAAGCCAGTGAATTTGTGGCGCTGGCGGATTCACTTTCATGGATCAAGCAGGTGCCAAAGGAAACTGGCGACGACAAGACCGAGCCGGTGTTTGTTGTGAAGTACCAACAGCACGGTGGGAGCGAGCGCAATTTCGCAATTCGTGGCAACACGCCCGAAACAGATAAGGTGATCGCATTCATGAAAAACCTGACGCAGCGGCGCTTTCAAAGCACTTTACAAAAACTTCCCGAGGCCACAGAGAAGCCAAAAGCTTCCGCAACTCCCGCACCAGTCACGCCACCATCGTCGCCGGCAAGTGCGCCGACAACCGCAACTCAACCAACACAAACACCAGCACAAACGCCCGCAACTCAACCAGCCACAACCCCAACACAAACCCCAACACAAACCCCAACACAAATACCTCCGAATAAATCTCCTTCAACACAAACGCCGCGGACCTAGGATCGCCCATGTCGCCAATTGTTGGAATTGATCTTGGAACAACTCATTCGCTCGTCGCCATTTGTGACGAAGCGGGACCGCGCGTGTTGCTGGATGAGCAGGGGCGAGCTCTGCTTCCAAGCGTGGTGCGATTTCTTGAGGGCTCAAAGACAAGCGTGGGTTGGCAAGCTAAAAATCAAGCCGCGCAATTCCCCCACGCCACCATCGCAAGCGCGAAACGTTTCATGGGCCGTGGATTTGCGGAGTGCTCAGACATTGCGGCGGAACTGTCCACGCAACTTATGCAAGGTCCGCGCGGACTCGCCGCTTTCAATATTCGCGGCGCCGCGATCACGCCCCAAGAAGTGGCCGCCGTGGTGCTGGCGGAACTTCGCCGCATTGCCGAGGCGCGCCTTCACACAACAGTCACGCGCGCCGTGATCACCGTGCCCGCCTATTTTGACGACGCGCAACGCCAAGCCACCCGCGACGCCGCGCGTTTGTGCGGATTGACCGTGGAGCGAATTGTGAATGAGCCAACGGCCGCCGCGCTGGCCTATGGAATTGGAAACCGAAACGCATCGTTGGGCAAAGCCGCCGCTGTTGATGGCGCCGCCAACGCGGGCGGGGAAACCGTGGCCGTGTACGACTTGGGCGGCGGCACTTTCGATATTTCCATTTTGCGCATCGAGTCCATGGACGCCGCGAATCCAACCATGGGCGACGCGTTCCAGGTGCTGTCCACCCGCGGCGACACGCGTTTGGGAGGCGACGACTTCGATCAACTGATCGCGCTGTGGACGCAAACTGAAATCAAAAATGAATTGAACATCGCCGACTTCACCGCAAGTGACATCACCACCATTCGCATGATGGCCGAGCACGCCAAGCGCGCGCTTTCAGAGCAGCAGGAAACTGCGATTGAAATTCAATTTGACGCCGGCATGAAATTGCAAAGTTGCGTGGTGATTGATCCGCGCGCCGCGCCAGTGGCAACGCCCACGAATGCCAACCACGTCTTTCGCCGTCAACTCACGCGCGCGCAATTTCAGAACATGATCGCGCCGTTGATCGCGCGCACGCTTGAGGCGTTCACCCACGCGCGCGCCGATGCCGGAACTACGGCGGGCAACATCAAGATTGACCGCGTTGTTCTGGTTGGCGGCTCCACGCGCATTCCATATGTGCGCGCGCAAGTCGCCGCGCACACCGGCCTCACTCCCTACACCGCGCTTGATCCCGATCAAGTGGTGGCTCTTGGCGCCGCGGTGCAAGCCAGCATTTTGGCGGGCGCGCGCACGGATTTGCTGCTGCTGGATGTGATTCCACTCAGTCTTGGAATTGAAACCCAGGGCGGCGCCTTCGCAAAACTCATCGTGCGCAACAGCGCCATTCCTTCGCGCGCCACGGAAATGTTCACCACTTCCAAGGACAACCAAACCGGCGTGTTGATTCACGTGGCGCAAGGCGAGCGCGAAATGGTCGCCGATTGCCGCAGCATCGCGCGCTTTGAATTGCGCGGACTTCCCGCCATGCCCGCCGGCATTCCTCAAGTGGAGGTTGAATTTCTGGTCGATGCCAATGGCGTGTTGAATGTGTCCGCCGTGGAGCGTCGCAGTGGAATGCGCGCCGCCATTCAAGCCGCTCCAAGTTACGGATTAACCAGCGCCGAAGTGGAGCGCATGGAGCGCGACAGCGTCACGCACGCTCGCTCCGACATGCATCGCCACCGCGTGACCGACTTGGCGGTGAACGCGCGCCTGGATGTGAAGTGGATTGGCGAGGCACTGGCGCGCACGCAGGCCGCGCTTGAGCCGGCGTATGTGCTGCAACTGCGGGAAATGTTGCGTCAAATTGAATCCATGTGCGCCCAAGCGGAGACCGATCCAATGGCCGCCAACGCCGACGCGTTGCACAAAGCCAAGGAGCAACTTGATCGACAAAGCGTGCGTTTGCACGAGACTTCCATCGCCCAAAGTTTGCGCGAGATGCGTGTCACGGCAACTCCCAAGACAATTTCCTGAATAAAACTTTTGCAAAATGATTGAAAGTTTTTATCGCTTTTCAGGTTGACTCACGTATAGTGCACGTGCCAAATGGCGAGCGACTCAGGTGAGTCGCAAAGGAGATTCAACGAGTTGACGAAGCAGGCTATTCCCCAAGTTATAAATCCGGTTCACTCACCTATCGCAACAGCAGTCACTGCGCCACCAATTACGGGCGCCAATGCAACCGTGACAACTCCAAGCGAGTTGCGCCCAATGCGCGCTCCCAAAACTTCGCCTGATCCAGTGTGGACCACGGAAGATTCCGTCGACCTGTACAACGTGCGCGGTTGGGGCAAGGGCTTCTTCGATGTCAATGCCAAAGGCAATGTTGTGGTTCTGCCAACTCGCACGCCCGGCGCCGAAATTGATTTGCACAGCGTGGTCGAAGGTCTGCGCGAGCGCGGTCTCAAGACGCCAGTGTTGGTGCACTTCAGCGATCTTTTAGAAAAGCGCTTGAACGATATTCACCAGGCGTTTGCCAACGCCATCAAAGAGCACAACTACAAGGGCGAATACGTTGGCGTGTATCCCATCAAGGTGAATCAGCAACGACGCGTGGTGGAGGAAATTCGCCAATACGGAATGAAGCTTGGATTTGGCCTTGAAGTGGGCAGTAAGCCGGAACTTTTGGCCGTGCTTGGAATGACCAGCGACACGCCCGAGCGCTTGATCGTCTGCAACGGTTTTAAAGAGGCGCGCTACATCGAGTTCATCACGCTGGCCGCCAAACTTGGTCGCACCATTATTCCGGTCATTGAAAATCTCACGGAGCTCAAGCTGATTGTTGAGTACGCGGAGCGTTATCAAATTCGTCCGCGCATTGGTGTGCGCGTGAATCTCAGCACGCCGGGCGCGGGTCGTTGGCGGCATTCCAGCGGCGCCAAGGCCAAGTTTGGTTTAAGTTTCAGCGAAGTGCTTGAGGTGCTTGAATATCTGCGCGCCCGCGGCATGGAGGAATGTTTCGAACTTTTGCATTGCCACATGGGCAGTCAAATTCACGAGGTTCGCCAAGTGAACGCCGGCGTGAACGAACTCGTTCGCACCTATGTTCAGCTTGCCAAGTTGGGCGCGGGCATGAAGTACCTAGATGTCGGCGGCGGCATGGGCATTGATTACGACGGCAGCCAAACCAGTTTCGAGTTCAGCACCAATTACACGTTGCCTGAATACGCGGCCACGGTTGTCTACCGCGCCATGAGCGTGTGCGATGAAGAAGGCGTGCCGCATCCAATCATCGTCACTGAAAGCGGCCGCGCCATGGTTGCGCAGCAAAGCGTGTTGATCTTTGACACCATCACCGCGGATCGACCTGATCGCACGCGCATTCCAAACGAGTTGCCGGCGCTCAAGCCAGGCGAAGATGAAATGCCGCGTCCCTTGCTTGAGTTGTTCGACACCTACAAGAACATCACCGAGCGCCGCTTGATTGAGCAATATCACGACGCTTGCGAGGCGCGCGACGAGTCCAGCCGTTTGTTCAGCCTGGGCTACATGAACTTGGAGCATCGCGCGTTGTGCGACGCGATTTATTGGGCCACATGCGCCAAGATTCGCGACAAGTGCCGCGAGTTTCATGAGACTCCCGAGGAGCTTGAGGATCTTGAGAGTTTGCTTAGCGACACCTACTTCGGCAACCTGAGCATCTTCCAAAGTCTGCCCGACATTTGGGCTATTCGCCAGCTCTTTCCAATTTTGCCAATTCACCGCTTGAACGAGAAGCCAACGCGCAAGGCCACCATCGCCGATATCACGTGCGATTCAGACGGCCGCGTAGATCGCTTTGTGGATTCCCGCGACGTGAAAAAGTTTGTCGAGCTGCATGAGTTTGATGAGAACCAGCCGTATTACATTGGCGCATTCTTGGTTGGCGCATATCAAGAGACGCTGGGCGACCTTCACAATTTATTCGGCGACACGCACGTGGCGCACGTGAAGTACGACGGCAGTGGCAATTGGTGGATCGATGAAATCATCGAGGGCGACGCGGTGCGCGATGTGCTTTCATATGTGCATTACGACGTGAACACGCTTCTGGCGCAAGTTCGCCGCGAATGCGAGAAGGCCGTGCGCCTGAAGCAAATGACCGCCACGGAAAGTCAGTCGTTGGTTCGCATTTACGAAAGCGGTATCAACGGCTACACCTATTTGGAGCGGGATATTCCTTCAACCGAAGGCTGATCGCCGCGTTGTTTCAATACAAAAATAAAACCGCCCGCTATGCACGCGGGCGGTTTTTATTTCTACCTCGGTTTGCGGCGCGGACTTCAACCAAGCAAATGCTTCATGCGCATGCCGGCGCGCAACAAGTGAAACCCGCTGAAGATCAATTGCACCCCAAAGAAAATGGCGAACACAAATATGGCGATGCCGGGCGAGAACAACATCGCCGCGCCCGCGCCCAAAGTAAGAAGGCCGTTGAGCAGCAGCAATCCCCAATGCATTTTTCCGGACAAGCCCAGCGCGGTGACCACTTGAAAAATGCCGGTGACCACGGTGAACGCGCCCAGCACTTCAGTCAGCGCCATTAATCCTTGGGCGGGTGTGAACCACAACACCGCGCCAATCATGATGGACAAGAATGGTCCAAGAAAAACCAGCAAACTATGTTGCGCGTTGCCCATGGATTTCAGCGCCGCGAACAATCCAACCGCGCCCACGGCCACCAAGCACAATCCAAACGCCGCCGCGAAAGTGAACGCCGCCAGAAATGGCACGGCCACCAGCGCGAGTCCGCCAACCACAAGCAGCGCTCCGTTGAGAGTGACCACGCCCCAGTGCGAGTTTTGTTGATTTGTGAGGGAAGTCATTGTGTGTATGTCCTTGAGTTGAGGTGGATTGATGTTGTAAACGAGTGCAAATCCACTCTACCTCTTGCGCGCGTTTCTTGCGCTAAGAAAATGCAAAGCATTGTGGGTGCAAGCAATGGTGCAAGCAAGAGTGGAAAGGAATCCCTTTGTCTGATAGCGTTGAAGCCATGAACCAAATTCAACATGACACGAATATTGTGGCGCGGCTTGACCGCGTGGAACGATCGCTCACCCGAGTTCGCGGAACAAATCTTGTGCTCATCGCGGCGCTTGCCGCGCTTGTTGTCGGTGGAGCAAACGCGCCGCAAGACACGATGAGCGTGCGTCGATTGGCCGTGGTGGACGCCAGCGGCAAAGAGCGTTTGGTGCTCAACGGTGAAGATGACAACAAGGCCGCTGGTCTTGCTTGGTACGACGAGGAAGGCTTTGTCCGTCTTTCCGCCAAGACTTATCCAAGTGGCCAATCAAGTATCCAGTGCTTGGACAACAAAGGTCAAAGTCGCATTGCGCTTACCACTCAAACCAGCGGTGAAAGCAGCGTTCAGTGGCGCGACATGAACAACAAGTTGCGCATTGGCGCATCCACCAAGCCCAACGGCGAGGCGCTGATGCTTTGGATGGCGGCAAACGGCAAGCAGCAAATTAAGATCTACACCGACGAGAACGGCGTGGCCAAGTTCAACTCTGGCGGTTGATGTGATCGCAGATTATTTTTTTGCCGCGGGCATGAACCGAGCAATCAACTCGTTCGCGGCTTGATCCACAGCGCTTTGGGCTTTCTTGCCGCCTTGGTTGCAGGCCACAAGCACGCCGCAATCTTTCAAGGGCGAAAGCCATACCACGCAGTAATTGAAAGTATTTGTGCCCACGTGAAACAGCGTTCGGCCGCCCGCCCAATCACGATTGGGCCGCATCCAACCGCCGGCATATCCAAATCCGTCCGCAGGCACTTCGCCAGCAAGTTCGTGCAAGTATTCCAAGGTTTGCGGCTTCAGCAGTGGAGGCGTTGGCTGATGTCCCAAATGCATCAGGCAGAATTTCGCCCAGTCAGTCATGTTCATATGGATGCGTCCCGCGGCGGTGATGGCGGCGGGGCTGTCCACAAAGTTTGGCAGTCCCGTTTGAATGTGCGGATAGGGCGCGCTTAATTTTTGCGCGTTACCCGCGTTTCCAAATCCAGCGCTGGTGAGTCCAAGCGGGGTGAAAACTTTTTCCTGCATCAATTGTTCATACGGTGTGTTGGTGATTGTCTCGGCGATGTAACCAAGAACGGCGTACCCGGCATTTGAATAAACATATTTCCCAACAGGCGCTTGCGCCGCTTGCATCAGGACGGCCTCCGCATACACGCGCCGTTGCTGCGCGGCCGAACCTTTGGCGTGTTTGGCGGCCTCCCAAACTTCAGTGGGTCCATGCGCGCTCAATCCGCCTCGGTGGTGCAGCAGTTGATCAATTGTCACGCTGGCGTAGTCAGGCGTGATGCCGCTTATTTCGCGGCCAATTAAATCACCAATTGTGCTGTCCCATTTCAATTTGCCCTCATCCACCAGCACTCCAATCATGGTGGCGGTGAGCGCTTTTGTGCATGTTCCAAGGTGAAATGGATCGTCGCGCAGAATGAGATCGGGCATGTCTCTCTTGCGGACACCAGCCTGGCCCACGCCCAGAATTTTTCCACCAACAATCACGGCGGCAGCCATGCCGGGCATGCTTTGGGTTTTCAACGCGGCGTCCAGGATTTTTGAAATGTCCGTGTCTACCAAGGTGGAGTCGGCGGAGTTTGGGCTGCTTGGAACTGTTGGCGTGAGTGTGGTTGGCGAAGATTGCGCCACGTCACTCGTTGTGGAAGTTGGCGATGTGGTGCTTGTGGTTGTTGAACCCGTGGGCGCGGCTTGGTTGGACTTGTTTGCGGGCAGTAGATTTTTATTCGCGGGGTTGGCGCTTTGCGCCACGACAAATGTCATTGCACCGGCGCCAACAATCGCCGCAATCAAAAGAATCACAACGTTCCGCGCGGAATTTTTGGTGATGGGTTTCTGTTGCGGATTATTTTTCATGGGCATGGGTCACCATGAATAATGTACAGAAAGTCATTCGCGGCGAATGGATTTCAATCCTGATTGCGGTCGGCGCAAGTGATGCACATTCAATTATGGATGCGCGGTGGTAGGCGCTGGTTGTGGATGGTTGGCCGCCAAGGAACAATCCAATTCAGGCTTGATAGCGGTCGCCCACATTGCGTAGCCCTTTTGTGAAAAATGCAGCAGGTCCGGCATGTTTTCTAGATCGATCGTTGCGTCGGCGCGCAAAAATTGATCGCCCACGCGCACAAATCGCGCGTGTTCCGGCCATACGCCTTGCGCAAGTTCCGTGTTGATCTGTGCAATCTTGGCGCGCGCGGAATCTGTCGGCTCGCCGCGTGGAGGAATGTCCAACACCAAAATCTCCGAGTAAGGACATTGTTGATGGATCAGCTCGGCCACGGCGCGAATGCCAGCGACAATGTCATCAGCGCTGTCATCGTAAATATTGTTGGTGCCAATCATGACCACCACAACTTTGGGTTTAATCGCACTTAATGGCGCTTGCTCAAGCCGCCACAACACATGTTGCGTTCGATCGCCACCCACGCCCAAGTTTGCCGCACTGCGCAAACCAACCAACGATTGCAATTGCTCGCGCGCGCCTTCCCAACCCTCCGTGATGGAGTCGCCAATCAACACCACTTGCGCGTGGCTGGTGTTGGCGCGCTCAAGCACAAGATTTTGTCGCCAATGCGCGCCGGTCTCGCGTGAGACTGGTGTGATGGTTTCGGGGTGAGTTGCAGGTGATTTCGCGATTTGAATGTCTGCTGGAACTTTTGCTTTAGGTTGAACTTCAGGTTGCATTTCAGGTGGAATTGACGCGGATTGAATTTGCTCTTGCGCTTGCATGTGTGTTGCTTCAGTTTGAGGTGTGGTGGGCTCCACCGGCACCGCCGCGGATGGTTCTGCTGATTGTTCCGCACTTGGTTCAATCGATGGCGCGCTGGATTGAGCAACAGAATCGGCTGATTTCTTCGCAGTCGGCTCGATGAGTGCGGTTACAACTGGTTGCGATTTTTTAGCCGCGACAGACGTGCTTGCACCAGCGTTCGCATTGTCCGTCGCCAATTCCGGTGATCGCACCTTTGTCTGCGGCGGTTGTCGCGGCGCGGCCTTGGGTACTGGCGTGTAGGCGCCCGCGCATCCCGCGCCAATTGCAATCATCAACACGGTTGCATTTATAACCGGGCAGGCATTCATCAAGGAAATAATTCGCAATGTTGAAATGGTTTTCATAATGTGCCGTCCGTATGTATGGCGCGCTTGCATGTCAGTTAGATTAATGCGAGTGGTGCTGCCGCTCAATCACCAAAGAGGCGTTCAAATAATTCTGCGCCGCATCGCCGCGTTGGTACGTTGAAGGCTCAAAGCGATATTTCCAAACACCCATAGTGCCAGCGTTGGAGTTGCGCTCATGGTGGCCCCACAAATTCTGCGCTTCTATGCGCCTCACAATCTCCTCTATATATGGATGGCGCCGCGCCGGATTAGTGCGAGTAGTGGTGGGGTACAGATGCAACGACCCGCGGGTCACGCGCATTAAATCAATCACCGCCGCAATGTGCCACTCCAATGTGAAAGTAGAATTTGGAAGAATGCCGCCCGAAGCAGGATCGCTGTATGTCACCAGTAAATGCGCGCTGAATGTGTGGTCAAACTCGCCGTCGGCAAATGGCAGCGTGGGCAAACTCGCGTTGATGTATCGCACGCCAGCGCGGTCCGCTTCATAGTCGGGCAAAAACAATTCCAGAGCAGCGCGCTTGTTGTCCGCGTACGCCTGCAAATCCAAATCGCTGTACGCGCCTTCATACGTCGCCATGGACTTCACGGTGTAGGCAATGTCGTCCTCACTGCGCTGGCGCAATTCATTCGCGCCATGCACATACAAAGGATCAACGCCAACAGCGTCAACGCCAACAGCGCACGCCTGCGCCACAAATGAACTTGGTCCAGACGGGCAATCCAGAACGCGCTTGCCCTTGAGTGATTCCAGCGTCACGCCAAACATGGCTTCATAATCCGCAGCAAGGCGGCCAAAGAATTGCATGCGATCTAGAATGAGAGTGGGCTTGCTCACAAAGGCATTGTGACCATTTCAAGCGGGTCGTGTGCGGGTTGGTGAAGTGGCAGTGCCGCGTATTGAAACACAAATTTTCAAATAAAAAGCCCCCGAGTTTTGCAACTCAGGGGCTTTGGGACTTTCACCGCCGCGTGCGTTTTACACGGCAGTGGATGCGAATATAAATTTAGTTCCGTCTACGGCGACCAACCACAAGGCCAGCAAGACCAATCAAAGCCGCCGCGCCTGGAGCGGGCACCACAACATCGCCAATCAACATCATTTGAATATTTGGGTTGTTGCCTTCTCCGTCAAGGGTGGTCACATACGCATTGGTGCCAACCTTGAACGTGGTGTTCACGCCGTCATATGTGAAATTATTCTCAATGCTGTAATACGCGCTGTTGTAGGAGTATTCCACACTGCCCGCGTTGCCCGTGCCACTTGCGCTCCACAAGCCAGCCATGACAACAGTGCTGTTAAAGGTGCCGCCTTCTGAAACGCCACCAGCTCCGCCGCCATTAAACACGAGCGCCGCGTGCAATTGACCATTGCGCACCACTTGCGTTTGTGAAATGAAAGAATCATTTCCAGGAGTGGCTCCAGACACAGCGCCGCCGTCGTAGGCAAATCGCCAAGTTGAATTTAAATTCGAGCCGCCAAATGTCAGCGTGTAGGGCGATTCATAGAGACCATCCGCAGGGACATACGCTGGCTCGGAGAAATTGAGCGTTGCGTCTCCAGCGATGACCGATGCCGAGACATTTTGAAAGTTCGACTTATATGAAAAGAATTCAGTTTGAACGTCGCCAACGGCCGACGCTTGAACACTCAAAAGATTTTCATAGCCGTAATGAGCGCTACCGAACGTTCCGCTTGTGCCTGTAAGCGTGGTGCGGGTAATCCGCTGCGGCTGAGTAATCACAGCGAAGGTGTTGCTAGCCAACATGAATGCAAGGGAGGCTGCCGCTAATGAAATGCTGCGGTTCATGCAATTGCAAGATGAAACAATGTGGCTTGTAGTTGAACTATTTTGAAACGATGTTGTGACCATAATAAAACTCCGAGTCGAAAGACTCAAAATAATCACCAAACCATATTGAAATGGTGGCAATCCCAAACGACAGAAACGCCTGCCAACGTGGCTAAATCGGGTTACTCAACGTGAGTAAATCAAATTGGGAAGTGATGCGACCGCAGTACAAATTGCGTTTGTAACCGCTGCCCACATCAGGGAATCAATTCAATTTTTTAGAACCTTTTACCAATCCATCCAATTCATTCATTTCTTGACGAAACGAACTACTCAGTGAACATAATGCGGACTTTGAACAGGTCAAATGAAATGATTGGGAATTTCAAACTTAAATTTAATACCCTTGATTTCATGGCGGAATCAAAGATTTCCGAGATTTATTTAAAAGATATCTTGGCGATCTCTCTTGGCGTGCCAAAGACTCCATAAATAAACTAGCCAAATAAAAAGCCCCCAAGTTTTGCAACTCAGGGGCTTTGGGAATTTCACCGCCGCGTGCGTTTTACACGGCAGTGGATGCGATATTTAAATTAGTTGCGTCGTCGGCGAGTGGCCACAAGACCAGCAAGACCGATCAAAGCAGCCGCGCCTGGGGCGGGAATTGCATTTGCGGTGACTGTGATTTCTTGTTGACCGTATGTAGTTTCACCAGAGAAAGCAGTGATCAAGATCTTCCAATCGCCGACGTCATTGGCTTGACCGCTGCATCCGGGAAGGTAGCCGACGTTCCAATTCTGCTGCCAAGCGGGGTTGCCAGCCGAGAAGTCGGTGCCGACATCTTGCGAAGCAACGACTGTCGAAACCTGCCCATTGGGACGCGTGATCTGCATGTTCATGCTGATGGCGCCAGTTGCTGGACGTAAGCCATCGAGCGTGATGCTCCAGGTGAAGCCCCAACTGGTAGCGCTGTTGGCAGGGAGTCCGGCCCACCAATTTGGCTTGTCGACTGCCACACCTGCAAGAGCGGAGTACGCACCGGTTGTGCTATTCACGTTCAGCCACGAGCCACCGCCATAGAGCGACGAAACGGTGCTCGAACCAGCTGGCATGTTTCCGTTGCGGTATTCGTGCGCCTTGATGCCGATCAAAAGCTGCGCGCTGCTTGGACCTGAGCTGGTGTTCATGTAATAACCGTCATTACCAACGCCAGTGCCCGAAGTCATGGCGATCGGTGTGCCACCAAATTGCAGTTGACCAACGCCGACTGGTGTCGCGCTCGCTGGAGCAGCAATGAAAGCGGTTGCGCAAATGGATGAGAGAATTGTTGTAGATACAAGTGTTGTGTGTCGCATAGTAAAACTCCTTGAGTCGTAAGATTCAAATAATCACCAAGCCATTTTGAAATGGCGGTAATTCCAAACGGCAGAAAACGCCTGCCAGCGGTGAGATTGAAATAGCTCAACGTGAGCAATTTCAATCTAGCTTTTCTTATGTGGTTTGAAACCGCACAAAAATTGCCCCGATGTGGAATGGATTTGTTGGTTGCCGTTCCCACAGCTTGCAACATTTCTTCTTCCATAGATGTAAACGAAAAAAACACATGACCTTGATCAAGCAATATG
>SXGQ01245212.1_pt1 | contig 15978 bp, 18 predicted proteins | sample 3178371 | NCBI WGS metagenome assembly SXGQ01 (sample SAMN11356859, study PRJNA531348) | freshwater metagenome | isolation source: freshwater sample F1-20 | place: China: Fuxian Lake, Yuxi | collected 2017-12-25
AGCTGCACAAACAAGCTCTACAAAAGGGTGGAGGGGTAAAGGAGGGGTTTAGGGTGCCGCCGATACCGGCCACACCCGGGCGCACACCCAACCAACAACACCAAGTGCTAACCGATCACTGGCCACCGAACTAACCGGGGCACTAACCTCACCCTTCGACATGTGAACTCCATTCCCTCAGTTGTAGTTTTCTTCCGTTGAGTGGTGAGTTGTTGCAAGAAAATCTGCGATTTTCTTGCTGTCATGTCCATGGGATACCGGACACTTTTGGATGTCTCAGGACATGCCGGACACTTTAGGTGGTCGGGGGCGTCCGGGGCGTCGGTCGTTGCCGTAGAACCTTTTGCCGGGCTGGGTGATCACGGTGCGTAAGTGCAGGCCGTCGCGGTCCCAGACGTGGATGTCGGTGCCGGCGTTGGTGGCCCGAACGGTGGTGCCGGCGTGTGACGCCGAGATTGATGCGCTGGTTGGCGATGTTGATGATGCCTTTTTCGTTGGCCTGACAGGTCAGGACTTCGCCGTCGCTGGAACCGGCGCTCACTCCAACTTCACTTGGGCTGGCTCGGGTTTTTTCGGGGGGATCGCGACCGTGGTCGCAGCCTAGGCCTGCAACGGGGTGAGCATGCCCAGCGCCTGGTGGGGCCGGTTGTTGTAGGCATCTTCGAGTTGGTCTAGGAGTGCCTGCAAGCTGGGCAGGTCAGCGGCTGGATCGTGCGCGGCGAGCCAGCGCTGCGAGGTCTGGTGACGCCGCTCGGATTTGCCCTGGGTCTGCGGGTGCCCAGGCGTGGAGGAGATCGGCTGGGCTCCCAAGCTGCGCAGCCACGTCTCCACCACCCCGTTCATACCGCGCCGAGTGGGGTTCAGCGCGGGCGTGTTATCGGTCAAAAACCGTTGCGGAATACCGAATTTAGCGATCGCCATTTCAGCACGGCCATCACGTCGGCGACGGTCTCCCCGGTCGCCGCACGCGAGGCCAGGACACGCCAGGAGTGATCGTCGATTATCTGCAGCACGCACACAACCGTGCCGTCAGCCAACTTATGGTCGAACCCGTCGAGCTGCCAACACTCGCTCGGCGCGGGATACGTGAACCGCCGTGTCGCCTTGGGTCGCTTCTTCGGGCTTGGTTTGGCTACGCCCCTGCGGGCAAAGATCCGCGCCAGCGACCACCGCGACGGAGCGGGCAACCCGGCCTTGAGCATCGCGTGGCGCACACTGATCAGGCCGCCATCCCAGCCGTCCTTGAGCAGGTCGGCTCGCACCTGCAAAGCGAGCTCCTCGACATCGTCGCAAACCCTCCACGGCGACGTCAGCGGACGACGCGACCGCGACCGCACCACCGACAGCGGGCCATCCCTTCGTGCGCGCGCCCGCAGCTCATAGAACCAAGACCGGCTAATCCCATTCGACCGGCAAAAATCTGCGACAGCACCATGACCGGCATCGACTGACCAGTTCGCGATCGCCAAACGAACATCTACAGGAAGGCTCTTCTCATCTCTCATACCCCCGAACTGTCCGGCATGTCCTGAGACTCAACTGTCCGTCATGTCCTGAGACAGAACACTGCGATTTTCTTGCAACAACTCACCACTCAACACTGCCTATTCAACGAAGCTTTAGCTAGCAGAGGGTTACCGGAAAGAGAATGGCCCACTGCCCCAATGGGAACACACCCAATGCGAACACCGAATTCGCGCGAAAGCAAGTACTCGACGCAACCTTTCTGGAATTCCCACGAAATGGCGAGGTGGCTAGGGCATGGAAAATGAACCGAATCCTTGGCCGTAGAGTCCACTTGCGGGAGGTCCGCTGCGGGCCTTCATCTATTCCGGGGCCTGATCATGGCACCCACCGAAGTGTCGCGGGCGGCGGCACCAATGTTTCGACCAGGGCACCAAGGCCGGCCTCGAAAACCTGATCACTTGATGGGTAAAGGGATCGATACGCTGAATTAATCGCGGGGTACTCACTCGGTACGAGCTGTCGATAGTCAGCCCGCCACCTGCGGTAGGTGGCTCCGCGCTGCGCGCCTTTCGCCGCCAGCGGTGCATCAAGGGTCGCGGACCCCACGGTGTACTCAATGAAAACGTGATACACGATGGCGGCTCGTTCGGTCTTCAAACCAGCGCGAAGTAGCGCATCGAGAAGCACTTCGGTGATCTTAAGTTCGTTCGCGCGACGGGTTGGGCCAAGGGAGGTGATACTTAGGCCGACCTGGTTACGCAGCAGGGTGCGCCGCAGCCCCAAGCACATTCGGCGGATGTCATCACGCGGGTCGTCGGTGGCCTCGAATCCCCTCGTTGCCGGGGCCAGTGAGCGGTCGCCTAGTTCGCGCAGGAGATCGTCCTTGTCGGCAAAATGCCGGTAGAAGGCGGTGGCGTCTACCCCTAGGCGCTCACCAAGTGCCCGCACACTAAATGTTGCGGCGTCCGTCTCGGCCAGTAACTTCGCCGCCGCCTCGCAGATCACCTCTCGATTCAGGCGAATTCGCTTGCCTGCTGCGGGAAGGGATGAATTGACCGGTTGGGGCTTGACCACAAGCCGAACATTAGTGCCGGACGAATGCCCCCGATTCTTAACGCACCGATCTTCGCGGGCCCGGATAATCATTCGGTAGCGAACGGTATCCGCTAGCCTATGCCCGTGACCGATACATCTGGCTTCTTGCCGCCATACTCCCCGTCAGGGCGATCCGCCTTGATCCCACCCATGCCGTGGTTCTACTCCGGAACTTTGCTCACGGTCGAATATCGAACCGACCCGGCAAACGTGCGCGCTCTACTCCCACCGGAGTTGGATCTGGCCCCCGAGGATCCCGGCGCCGTCGCATTCATTTGGGCCGACTGGCAATCCTGCAGCACCGGCGGCGCGGAACTCCTAGATCCGGCTCGTGCGCAATATCTGGAGACTTTTGCCGTCGTTCGCTGCGTCTATAAAGGGATCACCTACAGTCGCTGCGTCCTGATCTGGGTGACCACCGACTTTGCCATTGGTCGCGGCTGGTTCCAGGGCTACCCGAAGAAACTTGGCAGCATGCACGTCACCCGCGCCATGAACCACGGCAAGGCCGCACCACGGGTCGCACCCGGTGGCACCTTCGGCGCCACCCTCGCCGCGTACGACCACCGGCTCGCAACGGCAAGAGTCACATTGCGCGAGCCCAGCCCGACAAATGGATTTGTCAATGGCCATCCGATGGTGCACCACAGATATATGCCGTCAATTACTCCGGGGGCCGGGATGTCACTACTGCAGATTGCCACCATGGGCGGCGTCGACGCAGATCTCGGCACCCCCTGGGTCGGGGATGCCGAGCTCACGCTCTTTGACTCCCCATGGGATGAACCAGCGGCGCTGCTGCCCGTGGACGAAATCATCGCCGGGTATTACCGCGAGGTCGGGGTCACATTTGCCGGCGGCACCCTCCTCGATGACATGTCGAAACCCGTTTGAGCCGCATGCCTGCGCCACGCATGGTGAGCGTGCTCACCGAGAACTGGACGATGACCGACCCGCGGGATCTGCGCGGGATTGTTCGAATGGCCCAAGAAGCCGAAGACGCCGGGTTCGACATGGTGATGATCAGTGACCACGTCTTACTAGGGCCAACCGCCGGCGATCAAGGTCGCATGGCGAACCCGCGCGACTACGCAATGCCCGGTAATCAAGATCCAGCAACACCCTGGCCCTCCTCGCTGCTACTGCTGGCCGCGATAGCCGCAGCAACAACACACTTGCGTCTTGGGGCAATTGCCCTGATCGCACCGCTGCGCCATCCACTTATCTTGGCCAAGGATCTGGCTACCTTGGATCTTCTCTGCGAAGGCCGCTTGGTTATTCAGCCCACCGTTAGCTGGCACCGCGATGAATATGCCGCACTCGGCGTGCCCTTTGAAAAGCGTGGCGCCATCCTCGATGAAGACCTCGAGATTTGGCAGCAGGTTTGGGCAAAATCACCGGCGTCTTTCCATGGGCAGTATTTCCAATTCGATGACGTCTATTTAGACCCGAAGCCCTACCGGCCTGCCGGGCCCAGCATGTGGTTTGGCGGCGAGAGTCTCAATGATCCGGTGCTTCGCCGTATCTTGAAGTACGGCAGCGGCTACCACCCGTTGGGCCTACCCAAGGCCGATGATGTTGCCAAGTTGCACAAAGGGCTCACAGCCGCCGGTCGAACATTTGACGAGATCGAGATGGTCTGCGGTACCCGGGTTGAGTTTCCGGATGCAGACAGTGTGGCGCCACTGCCAGCTGCCCTCTCCGGCATACCCAATCACCTTGAAATGGGATTCACGACTTTTTGTATCAAGCCATCAATATTCATTGATGAACGATCCGAGCACTCGAAGTTCTGCACCGAGGTCATGAAGCGTGTTACTGCCCTAACGTCCTAGGCAAAAACCACGGTGCGCTGGCCGGTCAGAATTATGCGGTCTTCAGCGAATAGGCGCACCGCTCTGGAGAGCACGCCGCGCTCGACATCACGTCCGATCTCCACTAGGTCTGAAGCGGTATGCGCATGATTAACCCGCTCAACGCTCTGTTCGATGATCGGGCCCTCGTCTAGATCACCGGTGACGAAGTGCGCGGTGGCACCGATCAACTTAACGCCGCGCTCGTGTGCCCGCTGATAAGGACGCGCGCCTTTGAACCCAGGTAGGAAAGAATGGTGAATGTTGATCACTCGGCCGGCAAGTTTCTCGCAGAAGTCACTCGAAAGCACTTGCATGTAGCGCGCGAGCACAACTACGTCGATTGAGTACTCTTCGATCAGTTCAAGGACCCGTGCCTCCTGCTCCGCCTTGTTGTCGGGATGCACCGGCAGGTGGAAGTATGGGATCTGGTACCTATCGGCGATCTCACGGCAGTCGTCATGATTCGAGACGATGACCGGGATATCGATCGGCATCTCGCCGTTTCCGAATCGGTAAAGCAGGTCCAGCAGGCAGTGATCATGCTTTGATACCAAGATCAGCGCCCGACGATGCTCAGCCTCATGGCGCAAAGTCAACTCTGGGCCCAGGCTCAGCACCCGCGACGTCACCACCGTGCGCACGGCATCAAGGTCTGCGACTGGCGATTCAAACTTGGTGCGCATGCAGAACACACCCGAGTCCTCATCGGTGAATTGCGCCTGCTCGAGGACATTGCCATCAACCTCAAGTAAAGCGCCGGCAACGCGGTGAATGATGCCAGCCTGATCCGGGCACTTGATCGTCAGGATGTACCTATTCGAAGTGTTCAAAGTCCTCGTTCATCTCCCACTGCGCTACCGAAGAGGTTATGGGCAATTGCCCTGCGGCCCCTCATCGTAACTAACAACCGTTCGCCCAACCAGCCGAGGGCGCTACCGGTGTCAGAAGTCCTCTAGGTACTCGTCGAGTTCCCATTGCGTCACGTCACGGGTACCCGGGTCGTCGACCGCCTCCTCATAACGCCGCACTTCATCGCGCTTTAGCGTCTCGAATGCCTGCACGAACGGCTCCCCGAGGATACCCACGAGGAAGGTGTCGGCCCGCATGGCATCTAGCGCAGCAGTCAGCGACATCGGCAGCACTGGACGACTCTGGTCGGTATAAGACCAGCCCTGCGAATGCGGCGGGCAAACAAGTTGTCGGGAGAGCCCATCGAGGGCAGCTGCCAAAATCGCGGCGATCATCACATAAGGGTTCGCCGCGCCATCACCGATACGAATCTCAATGCGTGATCCAGCGCCGTGCTCGGGGGGGATTCTGACGAAGGTGGTGCGATTGTCGTAGCCCCAGTTTGCGCGGTACGGGGCCATGGTGTCGGGACCAAGTCGCTTGTAAGCGTTTATGGTCGGGTTGCAAAATGCCACCAGCGCAGGAGCATGCTCGAGCACCCCGGCCATCATCCGTTTCGCGATCAGGGATAACTCGCCATCTGGGTCGCGCATCATGTTCGTGTCGTCGACATCGGTCACCGAAAAGTGCAGGTGGAATCCGCTGCCCCCCTCATCTGCGAAGGGCTTGCCGATGAAGGTGCTCATGATTCCGCGTCGATTTGCAACGTCCTTCACGGCGGTCTTGAACAAGAAGGTTCGATCCGCGGCGTCGAGGGCGTCACCGTGCCAAAGGTTGATCTCATACTGGGATGGGCAGAACTCGTGATTACCGGCGAAAGCCCCAATGTTCAGGCGGTCGATCATGCGGATCAAATACAAGAAAGCACCATCCGGGTCAACTAGCGAGCCGGTCTGGTAAACGCGTCCGGTCTTGTTGATGACCCGCTCCCAGGTGCCATTTGGTCGATGGGCGAAGTAGAATTCAAGTTCAGGGCCAACGACAGGCAACAGCCCAAGCGCCTTGTACTCCTCAACTACCCGTCGCAGCACCGCGCGCGGGGAGATCTCATTGGGGGTGCCGTCCGGCTCATCAATATCTGCGATTGCGTACGCAACACCCGGCTCCCAGGGCAACGACCTGATCGTCGACGTGTCGAGGCGGGAGACCATGTCGGACAGGCCGTCCTGCAGGCTGCCATGACCATCGAGGACATCGCCGCGGGTGGTGGTCGTCCAGGTCGCCTGGCAGAAGGCCGGGCCGTGCCCGGCCGCACGCTCGAGCTGCGAGACCGCGATGTCCTTGGATCGGGTCAGGCCCAGGACATCTGGCCAGATGAGGCGCAGGATGTCGATGTTTTGCGTTTCCAACTCCCGGCGAAGATCCGCTAACTCCTGTTGCATGTTCTACCCCTCTAGCCATCAGTCTGGGACCCCTACACTTTTTCAAGTATATTGCTTAGATCGTTCGGCCCCCAACGATCGCAGGATAATATTGCCAATATGGACCGCTCGGAGAAGACCCGGAGAGGATTCACCGAATGAAGGTGCTTTTCATGCAGCACGATGCATTCAGCCCGCCCCAATTAGTATCCGAGCGCTTCGCCGACCACGGGTTCGAGGTGGTGGAGGCATTGATAGTAAGTGCTGGCCAATATGACACTCCCGGTGTCGTCAGCTACCACTTCCCAGATCCATCCGCCTTCGATGTCATCGTCCCGATGGGCTCGCCCTGGGGGGCTTGGGACGACACCACCATCGGGGAGTGGCTGCTCCCAGAACTTCAGTGGATAAAACAAGCCGACGCGGTCGGGGTGCCGGTACTTGGTATTTGCTTCGGCGGCCAACTGTTGGCCAGAGCCCATGGCGGTAGCGTGGCTAGAGCCCCAGACTGTGAGATCGGCTGGACAAGCCTTTGGAGTGACAACGAGTCGCTCATCCCCCCTGGCCCATGGTTCTCATTCCACTACGACAGGTGGGAGCTTCCACCCGGCGCCAGCGAGATAGCACGCACCCCGCGTGCCTCGCAGGCCTTTACCCTACGTAAGAATCTGGCGCTTCAATTCCACCCGGAACTGACCGCTGACATGCTCGAAGGCTGGTGCGGGTCCCCCGGTGGTGGACGAGAATTGATCGTGAAGGACGGCCAAGATCCAGAAGTCCTGCTGGCATTCACCCGTGCGGAGGAGCCTAAGTCACGCGCCCGGGCTCATGCGCTCGTCGACAGCTTCCTGAGCCAGGTCGCCGGCCTCGGCCACCTGATTAAACGCTAGCGCCCGCGCACAAGATCCAGGAGCCATAAACCTACGCCTTTCGCACTGGCAAGCGTTTGAAGCCGTGAACGAAGTTGCTGCGCACGTAGTCAGGTGTGCCATTGGGCAACAGGTCCACGTCGCGCGCGAGAAGATCCTCAAACATTATCTGGATCTCGAGTCGGGCTAAGGAGTTGCCCAAACACATATGCGGGCCGCCGCGACCGAAGGACATGTGTTCGTTGGGAAGACGCTGGACGTCGAAGACTTTTGGGTCCTTAAACACCTCCTCATCTCTATTGCCCGAACCGAACCAAACTACGACCTTGTCACCGGCCTTTATCTCCTGTTCATTCAAGGTAACGGCTTGGCGGGCAGTTCGGCGGAAGTGATGCACCGGGCTGGCCATACGCAAGAACTCCTCGACCGCCCACGGGATTAACTCGGGCCGCTCGCGCAGGATCTCGATCTGATCGGGGTTAGCCATAAGGTTGTTCATCGTGTGGGTGATGGTGTGCCGCGTGGTCTCATTGCCCGCGATCACGAGCAGCAGAAAGTAGTTGCGAAAATCGCGATCATCTAATTCGATGCCGTCAATTGGAACTTGGTTGATTAGTTTTGAAACGAGGTCGGTTCCGGCGCCGCCCCTACGCTCTTCGGCCAGCTGGAATCCGTAATTGAAAACTTCAAGAGCGGCCGGTGAGCGGAATGGTAGGTCCTTGTACTTATCACTTTCTTCACTATTTGCCAGCACATCCGCGTGCTCCGGGTCAGTGTTACCGATCATTCGATTACCCCACTTGATTAATTGGGGGATGTCAGAGTCCGGGACATCAAGTAGTTGAGCGAGCACCCGGATCGGAAAATCCGCTGCCACCTCCGCTACGAAGTCGAACTGATCCTTGACCAGCGCGCGATCTAGCGTGGTAGCAGTGATGCCGCGGAGAAAAGTTTCGTAGTCTGCAAGAGCGCGCGGGGTGAACTGCGGCTGCAATAATTTACGCAATGCTCGATGTCGCTCGCCATCGGTTTCAAGCATCGAGCGACGGATTTCCATTTGGCGCTCGTCAAGTTCCTCGAGATTGACCGCGCCAATTTCACTCGAGAAGTTTTGGGTATCGCGCAGCACCTCGACAATATCGCGATATCGAGTTACGGACCAAAAGCCATGATTTGGTAACCCTTCGACATCCCAGTGTACGGGCGAATTTTTTCGCAGCTCCTCGAATACTACCCATGGGGCTCCATTGGCAAAGAGATCTAGATCGGCCAGCGAGATGTCAGTTTTCGTACTCATGCATCCTCCATTGTCGCTGACCCATAATCGTTAGGACCCGAATTATCGGCACAGCGTAACCCCTGGGACCACGGGATGGAAACTCTTATTTAACTTTTGCCCCCTAACGAGTATCCAATCTGGCTAATTCTTGAGAGAGTAAGCAGATGGCCGGCCAACACACGCTCAATGAGACCGAGAGTGCGGTCGCCTCCCGATTGGGCAACCTACAACTTGACTTTGAAGCGATGGCGGTCACTTCTAACCTCTTTCGGGCGGCCAACGCGGTACGAAATCACCTGGAACGCACTGTTCTGGCCAAAGCCGACCTGACCTGGACCGCCTTCGTGGTGCTTTGGGTGGTCTGGATCTGGGAACCCATTGAAACCCGCGGGATCGCAGCCGAGGGTGGTTTCTCCAAGGCCACCCTGAGCGGGGTGCTAACCACCCTTGAAGGGCGCGGCTTTTTGACCCGCGAGCGCTCGGTGGCAGACGGCCGGCTGGTATTAGTTAGCCTCACGCCGGCCGGCCGGCGGCTGATGAAGAAGCTCTTCCCCGAGTTTAACCAAGGGGAGCGCAATATCACCCGGCATATCACCACCGAGGACCTCCCGCGAGCCGCCCAAATCCTGCGAGACTTGATCCGCGCCACCGAATAGCCCGGGCGAATATCCCGGTCGGGTGGCCAGAAAGGCCTCGTCCATTTGCTGATAAGCGACTTTTTCCATTAGGGTCCGAACGATCTATTTTACTTTTACCGAAAGGTAATTATGAGCAGCACGAATGTTGCCGGCGTCGATATCGACACCCGGCACTGGGTCGGTGGCTCAAGATTGGCCTCCCCAACTACCTTTACCGACATCTCCCCCATTGATGGGGCGCAGTTGGGGGAAATCTCCCGTGGCGGCCAGCCCGAGGTCGATGCCGCCGTGGCGGCCGCACGGGCCGCTTTCCCGGCCTGGGCCGAACTGAGTCCCCATGAGCGCGGTGTCATCATCCATCGAATTGCCGATCTAGTAGAGGCCAATATCGAGCAACTCGCGCAGGTTGAGACGGCCGATAACGGCTCCCTGCTTCGCTCGCACCGTCGAGGGGTGATGCCCCGCGTCGTGCACAACTTGCGTTTCTTCGCAGACTGGGCGCTCAAGGAACTACACCACCCGAACTTCATCACCCGCGATCACACCAATGTCGTAAGTTGGGATCCGGCCGGGGTGGCAGCACTCATCACCCCGTGGAATGCACCGCTCATGCTCGCCACCTGGAAAATCGCGCCGGCTCTTGCCGCAGGCGACACCGTGATTCTCAAGCCGGCCGAATGGACCCCGCTCACTGCTTCGCTCTTTGCCGACTTAACGGCTCAAGCCGGGTTGCCTGCCGGGGTGTTCAATGTCGTGCAGGGACTCGGTGCGGAAGCCGGTGCGGCACTGGTTGCGCATCCGGGTATTTCGCGCATCTCATTCACCGGCTCGGTGCCGACCGCGAAACTGGTTGCCCGGGCCGCTGCCGACAATCTGACTCCCTGCTCATTTGAACTCGGCGGCAAGAGCCCAACCATCATCCTTGATGATGCTGATCTTGACCTAGCCGCCACTTTGGCCGTCGATCAGTACGACAACGCCGGGCAGGTTTGCCTTGCCGGTACCAGGTTGCTGGTGCAGTCAAGTGTTGCCGGGGAGTTCGCTAAGAAGTTCGCCGAGCGTGCCGCTTTGATAAAGCAGGGTGACCCGCGCGAGGAGGAATCCCAAATCGGCCCGAATATTCACGCCGAGCATGTTGACCGCATTGACGGATTCGTCCAGCGGGCCCGCACCGATGGGGCCACCATCGCCTTTGGAGGCGAGCGCAACATCGAACTGGGCGGTCTCTACTACCGGCCAACCTTGGTGACAAATGCCAAGGCTGGCAGCGAGATTTTGACCGCTGAGGTTTTCGGTCCGGTGCTCACGATGCAGACTTTTGATACCGACGAGGAGGGCCTGGCACTGGCCAATGGCACCGAATTCGGCCTAGCAGCTGTGGTTGTCACCGGCAATCGCGAGCGCGCCGAGGCGTTCACAAAGTTTCTGGTGGCTGGCACCATCTGGGTAAATTGCTTCTTCGTTCGTGATCTGCAGGCACCGTTCGGCGGGTCCCGAAAGTCCGGGGTCGGCCGCGAGGGCGGTACCTGGTCATTTGATTTCTACGCCGATGTGAAGAACACCGTATATGCACCAACCGGATGGAAGTAGAGGAAATCAACATGGGTGAAGTCGTAGGCGCAGGGATTCTCGCGCACGTCCCCACCATTATGCTGCCACCAACTGTGCGCCGCGAAATCAATGACGGCAAGGAAATCTCCCTCGTGCCGGGGTTGGAGAAACTGCGAAAAGAGGTATTCGAGACTCTCGACTACGACACCGTGGTGGTGTTGGACTCGCATTGGTACACCACGGTCGAATTCGTCGTGACCGCCCAAGATCGCCGGTCTGGGCTATTCACCTCGGAAGAGTTGCCACGCGGTATGTGCCGGATCCCCTACGACTGGAAAGGTGACCCTGAACTTGCCAAGGCCATAGCGGATCGCGGTAAAGAAAACGGCACCTGGATCAGCGCTAATGAAGACCATTACCTTCCCCTTTACTATGCAACCGTCAACCTCTGGAAGTTTCTTGGTGACGGCTTACCCGATAAGCGTTGGATTTCACTAAGTGTTGCGCAAACGGGAGACACCCTGGATTTTCTGAATGCCGGGCGGGCCCTGGGCCAAGCGATTCGCGAAACCGACCGCAAGGTGCTGCTAATCGCATCAGGTGCGCTCTCGCACACCTTCTGGCCGCTGCGTCAATTGCGCGCACACGAAGCCAGTGACCCGTCAAATATCTTCACCCCCGAGGCCTATGCCGCCGATCTTGAACGCATCGCCTGGTTTGAAAAGGGTGATCATGCTCAGGTACTCGCCACCATGCCCGACTATCTGAAATACCGACCCGAGAGCAAGTTCGCCCATTATTTGATGATGATAGGCGCCATCGGCGAGGGTGATGTTACGGCGCCGGGTCGGCTGTTTAGCGAGTATGAGAATTCGATCGGCACCGGCCAAGTCCATATTTGGTTTGACCGCCCTGCAACCGGCTGGACCAGGGCGGGTGCGGCGGCATGAGTGAATTTCGCCGGATCCTGCTCGATGGTTACCCGACCGCGGTTGAACGCCATGGCGATGAGCTCGTCGCCGGTGACGGGCGCACCACCGCGATCGCCGGCGCGATTCACCTGCCCCCAACCGAACCGTCAAAAATAATTGCAGTACACCTCAACTACGCGTCCCGCACTGATGAGTTCCTGACGAAACTACCGCCGGCCCCCACATATTTTCACAAGCCGATCACCGCACTGAACTCCCATGATGCTGCCGTCGTGCGGCCGCGCGGTTGCAAGTGGCTCAACTACGAAGGCGAGATCGTCATTGTGATCGGGCGCACCTGCCGCAATGTTTCACCAGGTGAGGCCCGTGACTACATCGCGGGCTACACCATCGGCAATGACTATGGGTTGCATGACTTCCGTGACACCGACGCCGGCTCGATGCTTCGGGTGAAGGGCAGCGACACTTTGGCGCCGGTTGGCCCCGGCGTGGTGACCGATTGGGATTTTCACGGCAAGGCGATTCAGACTCGAGTCAACGGTCAGGTGAAGCAATCCTCCACCACCGACGAGATGGAATGGGATATGCATTACCTCGTTGCTGACATTGCCCGGACCATCACCTTGGTGCCCGGCGACCTGCTCTTCTCCGGCACTCCGGCGTTCTCCCGGCCGGTCCAACCCGGAGATATCGTGGAGGTAGAGGTCGAGGGGCTGGGGATTCTGCGCAACCACATTGTCGAAGGACCAACCCCGATCCGCACCGATGTCGGTGCGCAGCCAAGTGAGAGCGAAGAGGTGGTGTCCACCGCCCTAGGTGGCGACTGGGAGTTCCGTGGCATCCGAACACCGTCAAAGGATCTGTATCCATCCCGAATCGAAGAGGAGTAAACGTGGTAACAATCACCGTTGACATGGACAAGTGTCAGCACTACGGCCAGTGCTGCTTCGAAGCCGACGATGTATTCGCGTTGAATGACGACGGGCAACTTGAATACGTCAAGGAGGTCGATGGGTCAAGGCGCGCAGACGTCGAAAGCGCCGCCGATGTGTGCCCCATGCAAGCCATCACCGTCGAATAAAAGGGTCAATGAATAGCGTGGCTGCATCGGTTGTCGTGGTTGGCGCAGGCCTTGGTGGGTTACGAACCGCCGAGTCACTTCGTGCTGCCGGTTTCGAGGGTGCCATCACCGTCGTCGGTGATGAGCCATCAATGCCTTACAGCCGGCCCCCGCTCTCCAAAGAGGCCTTATCAGCCGGCGTCCAAGTTGCCGAATTGGAGTTCCGGCGCAAGCCATCGGTTGCTGATGTCAACTGGCAGTTCGGGTCGCCGGTGATCAGCAGCGACCTCGCGGCACGGACCCTCACCTTGGCCGACGGCACTCAATTGGCCTTCGACGGCCTGGTAATTGCATCCGGGATTCGGCCGCGTCGCCTGCCGATACCCGGGCCCGAAGCCGGTCGGTACGTGCTTCGCACGTCCCATGATGCAATCGGCCTGCGCAACTACCTGGCTCCCGGCCGCTCCGCAGTGATCATGGGCGCGGGTTTCATCGGCTGTGAGGTAGCAGCCACCGCCCGTGGGCTGGGCTGTGAAGTACATGTAGTAGCGATAGACGAGCAACCGATGATCCGACCACTAGGCGCTGAACTTGGGCGGGGCCTGCGCGAACGCCATGAACACCACGGGGTGGACTTCCACCTGGGTCGCACGGTCCAAGAGTTTCTCGGTGGTGACCACATCACTTCGGTACTCCTAGATGACGGCACCGAACTACCAGCATCGGTTGTAGTCGAGGCCGTCGGCTCGGTCTGCAATGTGGAGTGGCTTGAGGGCAATGGCCTTGATCTCACCGACGGTGTTCTTGTCGACCAAGGGATGGTTGTCGACTTTGAAGTTCCGATCGTTGCAGTGGGCGATGTCGCACGGCATCCCAACTCGCTCTTCGGCAATATCCCCAGGCGCATCGAGCACTGGAACATGCCGACCGAAACAGGACGTCGGGCAGGCGTCTCGCTCGCGGCACTCCTGCGTGGTGAGCAACCCGACCAAGGGCCTTTTTCGGCAATGCCCGCCTTTTGGTCAGACCAATACCACCATAAAATCCAGTCTTTCGGGATGCCCGGGATTGCTACCTCAAGCCAGCTGGTTGAGGGCTCGGCCGACGAAGCGTGCATTTTCGAGTATTCCGATGACACCGGTTTGGTCGGTATCGTCGGGGTAGATCGAACCGCTGAGTTAGCGCCCTACCGCAAGCAATTGCTCGAGCGATGAAGGATTCGCTCTCCCTCGGGGTGAACCGCCAAGCAGCACTCGACCACGCGGCCGCCCTTGTCGCCCATGCCTGGCAGGATTTCGACAACCCGCGCGAATCCGATGCCCAAACCCTCGCCCGAACCTTTACCCATAATGGGACCTTTCTCCCGCATTAGGATGACAAATTGAATGCGGTTGACATCACACTCGAGTACTCACGGCCGCTTAGGGCCATAAAACTTTAGCTGGCATTGCGCGTCCATGGTGTCCACGCCTTCCGCCAGGCCATTGCGGGGAATTGCCAGCAAGCGCAACACCTTTATCGTGCCGTTTCGCCATCTGCCACCCGGCTGCCCCGATTTAGATGCCCACAGTCTTGACCTCTGCTCGCGGATGCAGCAAGACCCGCCCCCAAAGTCGTCAGCGAAGTAGGTATTCTGCACTGATGTCGGCGAATTCAGACGTCAATACTCCCGATGGCGTCTGCTTTCCTTCGGGTGGTGATGGCAAACGCAGCACCGGCGCCACCGGCCGCGCCATCTTCGCCGATTGTGCCCGCGGCATAGCGCCAGAACTCGCCGATCGCATCGAGCACACCAAGGACTGGCGTGCCGGATACCTCCGGCCAATACGCGATATCGTCGCCGCCGCCACCGCGACACCCGATGCGGCGCTCCAGGTCTCGCGCGATGGCCTGGCCTCGGCGCACCGGCGCTTTCGCTTTGGCCGCGACGGCCAGGAACTAAGTGTCGATGCAGCCATGGTGGCGTTCACCGCACCTGGCTTCGGTTCTGTTCAGATCCAGGGCACCGCCCAATTGGACTCGGACTTATCCGTGCCATATCGAGGCAAGCGATTGTTCGGACGGCATCTGCGCGACCAAGTAGACAAGTGGGTTGACGGCGGCATTGCCGAACCGAGTTTCGGGTCGGCAATACACCTGGTGCTCGACAACCCAGACTGGCTTGATCTGCGCGGGGTGGATATCGCACTGCTTGGCGCCGGGGCCGAGATGGGTCCGACCAGATCGCTACTGCGCTGGGGTGCCACCGTGCACGCCATCGACCTGCAACGCCCAGCAATCTGGCAACGACTAATTGACATCACGCGCAGTACGGCAGGGCGCCTTCGTGTCCCGATTGAGTTTGATGCTGCCGGCAATCCGCCACTTGTCGTTGATGGGCTAGTGCACCCCGAGGACGATGTCGCGATCGCAAATGTCGCCGGTGCGAACCTACTGACCCGCACTCCGGAAGTGCGCACCTGGATCGCCGAGATTGAGCAGCCCTTCGTCCTCGGCACCTACGCATACGCCGACGGCGCTACGCATGTGCTGCTGTCGATGGCGGCCGACGCCGTGGTTGCCGATCTTCTCGGGGGCCGTGACGACCTCACCCTCGCATATCTGGCCACCCCCACCGACACCTTCATGGTGCCACTTGATGCCGTCCTTGAGTCCCGTAATCGCTGGGATTCCCGCGGGTTGAGCGGACTGCTGCAGGCTCCGCTGCGAACACTTCGGCAATTCGAACCCAATTACCCGAACACCCTGGTCGCCGCCGACGGAACCGAAGTCGGCCTCAACGACTCACTTATCTCCCAACAGGGTGCGAACTATGCACTGGCCAAACGAATGCAGCGGTGGCGCGCATTGGTGGCACGATCATCGGGGACTCCAGTGTCAATCAACCTTGCGCCTGCCACACGCACCCAATCGGTGGTCAAGAATCGGGCGCTGGCGGCGGCTTATGCCGGCGCTGACAAA
>SXGQ01396203.1_pt1 | contig 15970 bp, 6 predicted proteins | sample 3178371 | NCBI WGS metagenome assembly SXGQ01 (sample SAMN11356859, study PRJNA531348) | freshwater metagenome | isolation source: freshwater sample F1-20 | place: China: Fuxian Lake, Yuxi | collected 2017-12-25
ACGCGGAACATCCGAACAGGATGGACCAAATCGTGAACACGTCAAGAGCCTCAACGAGCGTGGGGCGAACGCCGCGACCTGTACCGAGCGTCTCGAACCGAAACGCCTGAAATGCGAAATGCCCGCTTTGCCAACCCCGCGCGACGAGGGATCGTTCGGACGAAATTCGACCGTCGCCGGTTCTTCCACAGCAGCCGCCGTGCTTTCTTCGACTTGGCTGGTGAAGACGCTATTTTGCCGAGGTCACACCAGGGATTCGGCCGTGTACGCGCTCAGTAAGCGGACGCTTTCGCACTACGTCCGCGGGGAATGCAGTCGCCGCTTGCGGCTCGACCTGTACAAGAGCGACGTAGGGCGTGCCGCGGCGGCGGCCCCCGTGCGGGACGTGAAGCGACCCGGCCTTGCGCTCATCGTGGAGCAAGGCCGGCAGTTCGAGCGCCAGAAGTTCGCCGAGCTGAGCCGAGCCTTCCCGGGTCGCGTCGTGCACGGTGCGGAAACCGTCTACAAGCCGGGCGAGGAGCTCGCGTACGGCAAGATCACGCTGGAGGCGAACCTCGACGGCTGCGAGGGCGGCGAGTTCCTCGTCGAGGCCGAGTATCCGGTCACAAGCGCGTTCATCCAGGCCCACGAGCTTCAAGACCTCCAGAATGGGAGCGCCTTCGGGGTGGCCGGCGTCGACTTGGAATTCTCCCGGGTACGCCCGGACATCCTGCACGTCGTGCCCCCGCCGGGAACCGCCCGCGAGGCAATCAGCCCGAGCGGGGACCTGGTCGGGGTGTCTCCCGACGACCCCCGCCTGGGATTGCGCATCATCGACGTGAAGCTGAGCGGAGAGCCCTCGCCGTCCCACTTCGCCGAGCTCGCCTATTACGGGATGACGCTCGCGGGTTGGCTCGAAGACACCGGGCGCTCCGATCGTTTCGTGGTGCTGAAGGACGCCGCGATCTGGCCGGGCACCCACGACGCCTCCGAACTTCGACGCCGCCATCGGCAGGACCTCCGCGACGGGCTCCCGGCGAGCCATTCCGCCGGCTACGTGGAAGCTCTGGAAGCCGACCTGGAGACCATGCCCGCGGAGGTCGTGCTCGGCCGAGTGCGGCAGTTCCTCCGGTCCGACATGCCGGAGGCGATCCTCGCGCCCGACTGGCAGTCCCTGGCCTGGCACGTGGACAGCGGGTGCGTGGGTTGCGACTACCTGGGCTACGACTGGAGCCGTCTCGCCGAGGAAGCCTCGCCCGAGGAGCCTGCCTCCGGGCCTGGCAGGGCCGAGGAGACGCCGAGCTATTGTTGGGAGGAGGCAGGCTCGTCGAAGCACCTCAGCCTCGTCACCGGGCTGACGCGAGGGGCTTGCGGCAAGCTCCGGGACCAGCTGGTCAGGAACGTCCGGGAGCTTTCGAAGCTGGCGCCCACCAGCTCCAAGTTCGAAGGGCACCAGAAGCTCAGGGCTGGCCGTGCCTTGTTCCGGGCCCGATCCGAGGTGCTGGAAGGGAAGCTCGCGCCCCGCATTCCGGAGAAGGCAGGCACCTCGGCCGTGCTGCCGGCCTGGAGCGACATCCGGGTGGCACTGTCGGTCGACTACGACGTCGGCAGTGGCCTGACCTTCGCGATCGGGTACCAGCTGACCGCCTTCGTCCCGGACCAACGGCTCCAAGAGGAAGGGCACCGTGCCAAGTTCCGCCTCAACGTGCGTCGGGACCAAGCGCGCGTGATGTTGGTGGAAGAAAAGGAGCCCGCCGCCGAACGCCAGGTGCTTGTCGAAGTCATGCGCCACCTCGTCCGGGACGTCGAGGATGCCCGCACCGAGATCGAGGCGGCCAGGAAGCGCCTCGGTCAGACCGACAAGGAGCGGGGTGCGCCCGCAACCCTCCAAGTGTTCATGTGGGACAAGCTGGTCTTCGAGCACCTCTGCAGGATCGTGGGACGGCACCTGCTCGCCCTCCTCGCTCCCTCGTCCGACAACCGCGAACCAAGGATTGCCCCGATGGCATGGCTGTTCCCCGCGGACAGCGTCATCGAAGATGCGGACTTCACGTCCACCGACGCACCCGTGTCCGTCGTCGGCGAGGCTATCCAGGCGCTGCTCGCGGCGGACGTGCCTCACCACTACTCACTGCTCGGGATCGCCAACGCATACCATCCCGCACGGCGCGAACGGACGGACGGCAAGCTCCCGTTCCGGCTGCACCCGTTCTTCCACGACCCGCTCTCGGACCAGATCCCGTCCGAACGCGGCCACGAGGTCTGGAACCGCCGCAGCCCGTTCAAAAAGGCCGACTACCAGCAGTTCAGGGACATCCTCAAACGCGCCGTCGCCACGAAGCTGGACGCCCTCATGGGGGTCACCGAGCGCCTGACCGACGATCTCCGGGAGCATCTCTCGGCGAGGGCGCCCAGCGTCGCCTCGGTTTTCGAGCAGACGAACCCTCTTTCGGCCGTCGCGACCGACGGGCAGATCATCTACCAACACGCGCGCCTGATGGGCGCGGCCGACGCGCTCAAGGTCGCGCTCCTCATGGCCATGCCCGCGCACCAGCGCGAGGCCGCCTTCGCCAGCATCCGGCTTGAGCATCGCTTCACCGGCTCCGAGAGGGTGGAGGTCCTGCGCCGATCCGGTCTCGAAGGACTCACGGATGATCCCGGCGTATTCGCGTTTCGAATGTCGCCGCGCTCGACGCAGGCGAAGGTCAAGGAGGGCGACTTCGACTGGTCCCTGATGCCGGAGAACCGTCTGAACCTCCAGCATCGCTCCGTCGCCTGGTTGAAGCAGACCTTCGCGGACCTGCGCCTCGCGACGGGCCCGGCGGAAGGCCGCGACTTCAGGACGAAACTCAGGCAGGCCTGCAAGGTGGACGTCCTGCGGTTCGACCGGGTCACCGGGACCGTGGTCGTCCGGGCCGGGCGCGCTCTCCTCCCGTCGCTGGTCGCGACAGGCATCTTCGATCTCGACGTGGATGGCTCTCAAGGCGTGTTCGCCGTCCTCGACCCGCTGAGCAACGACTACTTCCTCAACCCGCGGCTAAGGCCGGCGTTGCAGGCCATCAAGGTTCCCCCGCTCTCGCAGAGCCGTCCGCTGTTCCGCGACCCGATGCTCACACGGTTGCGGCTCCCGAAACCCCGCCTCACGGCGTCCGTCCCGGCGGAACGATTCATTTGGGACGCCGACCGCCTGGCCGAGGAGGCATCGGGGCGCTCCGGCGCCGTCGCCCTTGCCGCGGCGGACCCGGCCGTCGGGCTAACGCCGAAGCAGCGGGAAGCCGTCCGTGCGTCCGTGGCGGGCCGCCTCTCGCTGCTCTGGGGCCCCCCAGGCACCGGGAAGACGAGGACGGCCGTCGCGCTGATCAAGGCTCTCGTCGCGGAAGCGGTGAGCCGCAATGCCGGCCTCCGGCTCGCCATCACCGGCCCGACCTGGGTCGCCATCGATACCGCGGCTCGTAAGGTGCCCGGCATCCTGGAGGAGCTGGGGCCGCCCCCGTCCGTCGCGCGTCTTACGCGTGAAACGAACCCTGCCGGAGTGGCTCCTGAACTGCGCCCGTTCCTGGCCCCGGATGGCTCCGAAGCGCACCTCCGCCTCAAGCGAAGGTTAGCCGATCCGGCTTCAGTCACTATCGTGGCAGGAACGGTGCAGCGCCTGGCAACGCTGACGGAGGATGCGGAAAGGCCCATGTCTCCGCTCTTCGATTTCATGCTGATCGACGAGGCGTCCCAGATGTCGGTGTCTCAGGCAATGGTGGCGTTCGCGACCCTCGCGGACGATGCGTGCCTGACCGTGGTCGGCGACGATCTCCAGATGCCGCCGATCCAGCCCGTGGAGCCCCCGGAGGGAGCCTCCCACCTCGTCGGGTCGGTCTACGATTTCTTTCGCCGCTACCGAAGCGGCGAGCCGGGCGCCTCGGGGATCACGCCGTTGATGCTGGACCGGAGCTTTCGCTCGAACCGTGCCATCGTCGAATTCGTTCGGCTTGCCGGGTACGGCCCGGACCTCGTCGCCAACGAACCAGACCTTCGGCTACGGTTGGCCGAGGCACCGCCTCCAACACGCCCGGCAGATTGGCCGGAAGCGCTTGGGTGGACCGAGCACCTCGCCACGATCCTCGACCCGCAGGAGCCGCTGGTCGCACTCATTCACCCTGACCAAGACTCCAGCCAGCGCAACGACGGCGAAGCGGGACTGGTGGCGAGCCTCGCGATGAGCCTCCTCGGACGGATCATGGCGGAACGCGAGGAGCGGGTCCTCGACCCCGTCGAGCTCTTCCGCGAAGGCCTCGGCATCGTCACCCCGCATCGGGCGCAGCAAGCCGCCATCGTGGAGAACCTCCTCCCGCTTCTGCCCTCCGACGAATCGCGGGCGGCTATGGTCGCCTCCGTGGACACTGTTGAGCGCTTCCAGGGGCAGGAAAGGACCGTCATGCTGGCGAGCTTCGGGCTGGGCGACCGCGACCAGATCGGCGCGGAGGAGGAGTTCCTGTACAGCCTCAACCGATTCAACGTGATCGCATCGCGAGCCAAGGCCAAGCTGATCGTGCTGATGTCGCGCAGGCTGGTCGACCACCTGCCGCGCGACCCGGACGTCCTCAGGGCGTCCCGGCTCCTCAAGCACTTCGCGGATGGTCACTTGCGTCGGCGGATGGCAGCATCGCTGCCGGGGCTCGGTCCCTGCGAGATCAAGTTCAGGTAGGCCGTGCCGCTCCCCACCAAATCACTTCTCGACGAAGGCGTGCTGCCCGTCGGCGAGATCGCGCGGCTCGCGGCGCGCGAGAGCGTGCGCCCGCGCGACGCCTACCAGGCCCACAAATGGTTCGCGCGCCGGCTCGCCGCGACGGCGCGCTCGCTCCTCGTCGGTGCCACCACCGAAGCGGGCGGGACCTTCTGGTCCGCCTACTACCGCGAGGCCGACTGCTCCGGACTGAGCGTCCTCGACCCGTTCATGGGCGGCGGCGTGATGTTGCTTGAGGCGGCACGGCTCGGGGCCGACGTGCACGGCACCGACGTCGAGCCGGTGGCCTCGGTCGTGTCGGATTTCCAAGGACGTCTCGCCTCCCTTCCGGACCTGAGGCCCGAGCTCGAACGTCTTGTCACGGCGGTCGGGCGGGACCTGGAGCCGTACTACGCCTGCTGCGACGAGGATGGTCGAGAGGAGCGCCTGCTGCATGCGTTCTGGGTGCAGCAGGTGTCGTGCGCAGGCTGCGGGCACGCCTTTCACGCGCATCCCAGCTTCAAGCTCGCGTGGAGCGACGGAGAGAGGCGGCAATGGATTGCATGCCGCGATTGTAGCCGCGTGCACGATGCGCCCGCCTCGCGCGCCACCGTGAAATGCGAGTGTGGCGCGAGGACAAAAGCGAGGGCCGGTAACGTCCATGGAGGCGCTTCTGTCTGCCCTGCCTGCGGCCATCGGGAACGCCTGATCGATCTGGCCAAGCGAACCGGCCAGCCGCCGGTATTCGAGCTTTTCGCCGTGGAGACCATCCCCGCGGGCACGGAGATTCGTGCCAGCGGGGCGGGGCGGCGCATCCGCACCGCCACCGACCGGGACAGGGCAGCCTATGCGGCCGCCGAACTTCGCCTCGCTTCGGAGATCGCCACCGATCCCGGGTTTCTCGTCGAGGGCGCCATACCTGCTGCCGGGCGCTTCGACGACCGGCTCATCAGCTACGGCTACCGGCACTATCGCGAGCTCTTCAACGCCCGCCAGAGCCTGCATCTCGGTCTGCTCGCGCGAGCGCTGGACGACGTCGGCGGGCCTGCAGGCGAGGCGCTGCGGATCGCGTTCTCCGATCACCTGGGGACGAACAACAAGATGTGCGCCTACGCGGGGGGGTGGCGCAGGCTGACGCCGCTCTTCTCGATCCGAGCTTACCGCCACATCGCCCGACCGGTGGAGCTGAACCCCTGGCTCACGAAGAACGGCCGCGGCACGTTTCCGAACGCCGTCCGTTCAGTGGAGCGCGCTGCGAGAGCACTGCGCTCCTCCTTCGAACCCCCTGTCAGCGGAAAAGACGCCGTTCCGGTGCCCGCTCGGGCACCGGGAGCTTGGGACGTGCGCTGCGCCGACGCCCGCGACCTCCGGCACGTCCCGGAGGCCTCCGTCGACTTGGTCCTGACCGACCCGCCGTACTTCAACTACATCGCATACTCCGAGCTCGGGCACTTCTACGTGCCGTGGCTGGTACGCCTGGGACTCGTCGGGCGGTCACACCTCGACACGTTTCCGCAGGGCCAGCTCGCCTCGACCAAGGGGGGCGTCGTTGCCGCGGCGAGCTTCGCCGCCGAACTCGCGGAGCGCTTCCGAGAGGTCGCGCGCGTGTGCAAACCAGGCGCACGGATGACCTTCACGTACCAGAACATGGACGGTAAGGGCTGGCGCGCCCTCGCCTCCGCCCTGGCTCAAGCCGGGATCCGCCCGCTTCACGGCTGGCCGATGTTCGGGGACGGCGGAGCCGGCCTGCACAAGCACGCGAACTCGATATCATGGGACGTCGTGCTCCATTGCGAGTTCACGGGCGGTGAGATCGGGCTACCCGCGCTGGAAGAGTTCAAGGTCGAGGGGGAGCGCTTCGCCGAGACATGGCGCTCGTCGCTCTTGGAGAGCGGATACGCGCTGAGCGTCGGCGATCTCGCCAACCTGCGCCATGCCGGGCAAGTACTTTCAGCGTTCAACGTAACGGAGGATGGCCCGAACTCCGCGCCAGGGACAGTCGAGGCACGTTTCGAGACGATACCCGGGTAGCTCGGGACCTCCGACGCGAGCTACCCGCCGACGAGCGGCGCGTCCCATTCCATCTCGGCTCGCCCGCTGCTCCGCATGTGAGGTGGCCCCCGCCCGAACCTCACGCGCGGTCCCGGGGGCCGAAAGGTGTCATGGCGCGCCTCGGACCTGTCGTGAGCTCACCCGAAGCTTCGCTCGTCAGGCCGCCTTTCGACGCAAGCCGCGCTTGGGCGCCGGAGCCTGAACCGCTACCTCTCGCTTCCGGCCGAGCCCTGCGGCCTTGGCGAGATCCGACCGCTGCTTCGCGTAGTTCGGAGCAACCATCGGGTAGTCGCTCGGCAATCCCCATTTCTGCCGATATTCCTCCGGCGAGAGGCCCCGGCCGGACAAGTGCCGCTTGAGCGACTTGTAACGGCGCCCGTCCTCCAAGCTGATCAGGAAGTCCGGCGTGACGGTCTTCTTGATCGGCATCAGCGGTTGCAGTTTCTCCGGCGCGGCCTGCACGGGCTTGCTCAGCCCATGGAGAGCCGAGTGGACGGACGCGATCACGTTCGGGAGATCGGTTTGGTGAACCGCGTTATGAGCGACGTAGGCTGCAACGATATCGGCCGTGAGTCCGGTCATCTGCGCGGAAGAACTCGAAATCTCTGAATCGGACATGGCGCTCCCTTTCGACGCGCCCATTTCGTGGAACAGGTCCCGAAGGTCAAGAACTTTGACCACTTCATAAGACGCAAATCCAGTAGCGTGCGCCAACAATCTAGCTTCGTACGATAGAGGGCTGTAATAAGACGTTCGGGATCATCGCCCCGCCTCTCACTCGGCACCCGAACAACAGATCTTATTGATTGGATGGCTGATTGACGGCCCGACATAGTTGGCCGGCTCCTGGACGGCGCACGCGAGTGCATCACATTGCGGCCGCCTCCACCTGCCAGTCTCCCGCGACCAGGTCTTCGACGAGGAGGATCGTTGGTACGCCTTCCATGGCAAGCAGGGGGGCCGTGGCACTCAGTTGCCGGGCCATGAGGACGCTCGTCAGCTGAGGAACGAGCAGCGCCGTCGATTCGATGCGTGCCATCTCGGCAGGAGCTAGGGTGCAGGGCTTGTTTGCGTCGTGCACGAACTCGTGGCGGTGGTCGAAGACACTGGAGAACTGGTCCTGCCATTCCGGCCAGAGCCGAAGGCAGGCAAGATCGTCCCGTCTCGACGGGATCACGCACGGAAAGTCGGTACTGGTTAGGGCCTGCACGTAGCCGAGTGGTTCGAGAAGCTCGGAAAGCGCCTGATCGATACCCAGCAGGTTCTGGAATTTCGCGAGCTCCGCGGCCCATTCCGCCTCCGGTATGTCGTCCGGCCCCGCGGCACGAAGTTTCGTCAGCCGGCTGGCGCGCCTGTCTCGTTCGAAGGGCCGCCGAACGAGCTGCTGGTCGGCCTGCAACAGGGCGACGTACAGATCGCGGTAATAGGTTTCCAGGCACGACGCGATGCCGATCACGTACTGACGCATCGACTGCCGAAGCAGCGTCTCGTCCGAGCGGAAAGCCCTGATCGAGGCGTGCATCAGCCGCGCTGGCGCCGCGAAATTTCGCAAGAAGTTGAGCAGGTAGGCGGGAGATGAGCCCCGACTTGCCTGCAGCTTCCTAATCCTGTCCGTGCGGCGCATCCTGTACTCCGCCTTGTCGGAATGCTCGTGCTGACGGGAGAGGAAGCACGGCGTCGCGCAGACACAAGTGGACCGTTCCTACGCGGCTCGCGGCGCCCGCACCCTCGACCCTCCCATGTTGGCCTGAGGCCGCGACGCGAACACTCCGATTGTGAACCAACCGAGCAGCTTGAGCTGTGAAAAGGGCGGTCGTGCGTCGCGCCGGTGCACGTCAGTGGCGGTCGCCTGCTCGCGTCCGGGCGCTCGGGCTGATAACTCGTCTCAGCAACGGACGGACACGATGGCTGACGAGCGACTGAACTGGGCCAAGCTCCTGAGCGTGAAGCGCCTGCCCAGGCACGACCAAGCGCAGGATTCTCCGGTCGCGGACGATCAGGATTGGCTGGTTGTGAGCCGAACCGAGACAGAGCGCGATTTCGACCGCATCCTGTTTGCCACACCTACGCGACGCCTCGGCGACAAGACCCAGGTGTTTCCGCTTGAGAAGAACGAGAGCGTACGAAACCGGCTTACGCACAGCCACGAAGTCTCGAATCTCGCCCGTTCGGTTGGTACTCACCTCGTGAACAGCGCGCTCGGCGAGCGAATCATCGCGGAGGCCACGAAGGCGGACCAAAGCCTGACGCCCGCAACCGTCCGACGCGCGATTCCGGCCATACTGGCCGCGGTCGGGCTCGCCCACGACCTGGGCAATCCTCCGTTCGGGCACCAGGGCGAGGAGGCCATCCGCAGCTGGGTCGTTCTCAACGACGCCGAGCTTTTCGGAGTGTCTCCCCGGCAGCACAAGATGATCGGAGACGAGGGCAGAAAGCGCGTGCTCGCCGACCTTGAGCGGCTCACGATCCCGCATCGTGAGGACTTCAGGCGCTTTGAGGGGAACGCCCACACCCTGCGCACGCTGACGCGCCTGCAGGTCGTCAAGGACAACCGGGGCCTGAACCTCACGTTCGGTACGCTGGCTGCGTTGATGAAGTATACGGTGCCGTCGGACGTCAAGCCGGAGGTCGACGGGAAGAAGGGCCCGCCCCCGACGCGCAAGGTCGGCTTCTTTTCCTCCGAAGCGCCCCTGGTCGAGCAGATCCGCTCGGAAACGGGGCTCGCCGGAGACAACCGCCGCCACCCGCTCACCCACATCATGGAGGCGTGCGACGATATTGCGTACCTGATCGTTGACGCGGAAGACGCCGTAAAGAAGCAGATCGTGTCGTTCCATGACATGATGGCATGGCTTCAGAGCCGTCCCAGCCTCGCCGAGGATCGCCTTGGCAAGTACGTACTGGCCGCAGGGAAAAGTGGGGCGGATCAGGCCCGCGCTGCCGAAGTACCGCCTTCTGAACTCAACGACGTGGCGATGCAGATCTTCCGGGCGCACGCCATCGCCGCGATGGTCTCGGCGACGATCCGCGCGTTCGAGGAGAACTATGAAGCCATCATGTCCGAGGAGCTCGCCGAGTCGCTCATCGAAGCGAGCGAGGCCAAGCACTTCGCCAAGGAGATGAAGGATTTCGACAAGCTGCACGCCTACCGTCATCGGCGCGTGCTTGAGATCGAGCTCTCCGGTTACAACACGATCCACTCGGTCCTGGACATGCTCTGGCGCGGGATCACGGAGCGCGAGAGCTTCGAAGACGTGGCATCGGACCGGACCTCGCCTTTCGCGAAGTACGCCTACGGGCGCATCTCGGAGAATTATCGTCGCGTGTTCGAGGGACGGGTGCCGGCCGGCAGCCCGTACAGCCCGGATTTGCCGATCCGGTATCGGGAGCTACAATTGCTGACGGACATGGTCGCGGGCATGACCGACCAGTTCGCCATCGACCTCCAGCGGGAACTCCAGGCTTTTCATGTCGGCGCCTCGGCACAGCCTCAGTGAGCGCCAGCGGCTTCGAAAGAGGGCCGATTACTTCTTCGGCACGGGCCTTCGCGCACGCGGAGAGGTAGCTGCGTTCGCTAACGAGCTACGGCAACTCGGCCCGACGGTCGCCATCGGTGGCTTTCTCCGTGACCTGTATCTCGACGGAAACCGATACTTCGTGTCGGACGTCGACTTCGTGGTCGATCCGGGCTCGATGCAAGCGTTCGAGCGTCTTGCGACGAGGCTGGGCGCCCGGCCGAACCGGTTCGGCGGGTACGGCGTCAGTCTCGGCAGGTGGAAAGCGGACGTGTGGCCGCTGGAGCGGACATGGGCGGCCGTCCACGGCCACGTCGAGATCCGGACCATCGAGGACGTGCTAGACGCCACTTTCTTCGACTGGGACTCTGTCATCTACGCGGTTGGTACGGGGCGCCTGACTGCTGGCGAGGGTTATTTCCAGCGCCTGCGTGACCGCGTCATCGACATCAACCTGGAGCCGAACCCGAACCCACTCGGAAACGCGGTGCGGGCGCTCAGGTATGCGTATCGCTGGAAAGCCGCGCTCGGGGCGAAACTGGCCTGCCACGTCGAAAAGCAGCTTCGCGACCACGGATGGGAGGCCTTCGTGTTGAGCGAGCGTCGCAGCTTCGCACGGCCCGTCCTCTACGCTTTGGATCGTCGGCTGATCGAGCAGGCGCTGGCTCGGTGCGTTCGGGCCGACGTACGTGAAGTCGCCCTCAACCTTCACCCGAGGCAGCAAGAGCTGTGCTGGCGGGAGCAGGACCAGATCGTCTGAAAAGCCCGGAGCGGGAGGGATATCCTCAGCCATACCACGCGAGTTGGCGCGCCCATGCAGCCGAAGTCGAAGCTGGCGGCACTGGAGCGGCAGTCGGCAATAGTCGGGCTTGTCGCTCCTGTTTCGTGTGACGATACTGCGCGTGAACCAGCGACGCCAGTCGTCGCTAAGCGGAGGAGCAAATGCCTGGAAAGACGACGTCGACGAAGGCGGCCAGCGCGGCTTCCAAGACACTCAAGAGCGCTTCGACGGCCTCCAAGAGCAAGTCGGCCGCGGGCTCGGCGCTTGCCCAGACCGAGACCAGGAACACCAAGAACACGTCCTCGCCCGCAGCTACGAAGGCGTCGAAGACCCTGAGTGACGGCCGCTCAGGTTCGGCGAGCAAATCCGCAGCGGACTCGGCGCTCTCACAAAAGAAGAAGAAGTAACGCTGGGGCACGACCACCGGCGGCCAAGCAAGAACCGCGTTCCGTTCAGCGGAGCGGACAGGCGTTAGCGGCGGTATTCAAGGTCGCGTCCCAGACATCGCTCACTTGTTCGCCACGGCTGACGAACCTACCAAGTAGTCCATTGCACACTTCTCCTGACGCACCTGCGGCACGCCTGACCGACCTGCTCGACTACGTCGAGCAGGTCGTCCGGCTCGATGAGCGGGTCGCGCTCCGCATCGATGAGCACAGGCTTCCGAACGGGCAGTCGTTCGTGCTGCATCAACACGAGTTGCAAGCTCTGCCGGGAGTGCGTCACGACCTCCTGGACGAGGACGGTCCGATCTGGCTCGCCGTGCAGCGGCTTCGCCGAGGCAACCCACCCGAACCACCCGAGCTCTCGAAGGACTGGATCGAGCTTTCGCCCGACCCCGACCGGGTGCCGACGCTTCGTGAGTCCCTGATCCGAACGGTATCCGAAACCGAGAAGGACGCCTTCGTCGAGCAGGGCGCGGCCCGTTCCGAAAGCAGCCATCCGGCGCTCAAGGCCGAAGCCAGGGCGGCAGGTCTCTGGGACGTCCGGTTGGAACTCGGCGACGCGCCCACGATCAAGGCCGAAGCCGAGGAGTGGATTGCCGGCACATGGCTGCCTTGGGCGCTGGCCGAGCGCCCCGTCCGCAGGACCTTGCGACTGTACCAGCGGCTCTTCGAGGTGGCACAACTCTCCGAGTTGGCGGGCGGTGGGCAGGCGTTCGAGCTCGTGTGGGGCATCGGGGTCTCGCGTTGTCTCAAGGACGACCACGCCGTCGATCTGCCGCTGCTGGAGCGACTGGTCGAAATCGAGATCGACGATGCGGCCGGAGCCGAGATCCGCGTGCGGCCGCGAGCTGCCCCGGCCGCAATCAACCTGTCGCCGTACGAAGCTCTGGCGGTCGAGGGCTGGTCGCTCGCGCAGGATGCGGCGAGCCGAGCGATTGCGGTCGTCGACCCCGAGGAAGGCCTGTCGCCCTTTCGCCCGGAGACCTTCGAGCCCGCGCTCCGGGCCTGCCAGGCGCGGCTTGACCCCGAAGGAGTGTACCAGCCCGACCGCCTGTCGCTGTCGGCCTCCGATCCCCTTCCACCCGGCGATGCCCGCCTGTCCGTGTCGGACCGGTGGGTCCTGTACGGGCGTCGCCGATCCGAGAGCTTCATCCTTGCCGACCTGGAGAACCTGAAGCGCTCGGTTGCAGAAGCGGCGGCTGAGGACCGGCTGCCCGGCCCCGCGAAGACTCTGGTCCTGGGTCCGGAGCGGGGCATTCCGGACGACGCATGGAAGCCGTTGAGCGCCCGTATCGAGGCCGAGCTGCCGGGAGAACCAGCCGCGGAGGGCGGCCTGCCCGAGCAGGACCTCTTCTTCCCGAAACCCTTCAACGACGACCAGATCGAGATCGTCCGACGTCTCGAACGCGCGGACGGGGTGGTCGTGCAGGGTCCCCCGGGCACGGGCAAGACGCACACGATCTCCAATATCGTGTGTCACTACATGGCCACCGGCCGGCGCGTGCTCGTCGTGTCCCATGGCGAGGCTGCTCTGGCAGTCCTACGAGACCATCTTCCCGAGGGCGTCCGGGACCTCGCCATCAGCGTAACTTCGACGGAGCGGGAGGGCTTTCGCCAGCTGGAAACGGCGATACGGCTTCTGCAGGCGACCGTGGAGGGGCTCAAGCCAGGCGAACAGACCCGGGTTATCCGCGATCTTCAGCAAACCGTCCTTGGTGTGCGGGAGCGTCTCGACCGCATCGATGGAGAGATCGCAGGGTTCGCCACCCTGCAACTGACCTCAACTCCAACGGGGCAGGCGCCGGCCGACCTGGCTCGCAGCATCGCCGAGTCCGCTGATCGCCACCGGTGGTTCGAGGACCGGCCGACCCGCTTTAGCTCGGAGGTCGGCTTCGTCCCGGAGATCGAACGGCTGCGGACGGCCCGGATCGCGGTCGGTGAAAAGATCGAGCACCTCGAAGCAGAGCTTCCCTCAGTTCAGGACCTTCCGGACGGTGAGACAGTCTCGCGCCTGCACGAGGACCTGGTCCGTGCCGCGGAGCTGAACGCCGCCGCACAACGCGATCCGGACCTCAAGGTGCGGCTTGCGTCCCCGGAGGACGTGCAGCTGGCGAGGGAGGCCGCCGAGGCTGCCGCCCGCCTGAGAACTCTCGTCGAGGCGCTTGAGGCGACACCGTGGCTGAAGGCGATCGCAAGCCCGGTTATCACAGGATCGGGGGCCATCGATCTCGGTCCTCTGCTCGTCGGCTTCGCCGACGAAGCGCGGCCGGTCGCCCTGGAGCGCCAGCGGTATGTTGCCCGCCCGGTCGAGCTGCCCGACGGACTCGGACCGGAGATAACGGCGCTCGTTCGACGGCTTGCGGAAGGCGAGGCCGTCTTTGGCTTCTTCGCCTTCCGCGAACGGGGGCTGCGGCCTGTTGTCGAAGCGATCAGGATCGAAGGGCGCGTGCCGGCCGGGCCGGAGGAATGGGCCCACGTTCGCGACCACCTTGCTTGGCGCGAGCGGGTCGCCACGCTCCAGACGCGGTGGCGCGCGCTCGCGGAAGAGCTCGGCGCCCCAGCCGTGTCCAGCGCACGAGAGCTGGCTGACCTCGCCGCCTCGCTGGATGCCGTCTTCGTCAAGGGCGTCGCCGCCGCGAGCCTCCTCTGCGAGGCCCAAGGCCGCGTGACTGCCGGAGGTCCCTCGCGCGCGCGGCTCCTGGAGGACATGCCCCGCCTGGCCGCACTCGAAGAGGCGCTTCGTAACAGCGTCGCTGCCGCGCAACTCTCCGCGGCACGGGCCGACATAGCCAGGGTGTCAGCCTTGTTTGGCCCGGGGTCGGGCAAGTTGGGCGCGCTCGCGCAGGATCTGCTGACGGGCGCGCTCGGGCGTCAGGACGTCGGGTCGGACCGCATCGCCCGGCTCTGGGACGCGCTTCGGCGCCAGATCGACGAGGTGCGAGGCGCGCGCCAGTCCTTTGAAGTCATCGGTCAGGTGGCCCGAGAGATCGAGCTTGCAGGCGCCCCGCTATGGGCCGCACGCCTGCGATCCGTTTCGGCGACAAAGGACGGCGATGCTCTCATCCCGGCGGACTGGAACGAAGCCTGGGATTGGGCAGCCAGCGCCGCCTACCTGTCAGGCATCGATGACAGGGGGCGCCTCCGGAGACTGGCCGATGAGCGGGTCAAGCTCGACGGCGAGCTACGGAAAGCTTTCGAAGTCCTGGTGCGCGAAAGGACCTTCTACGAACTCGCACGTTCGATGACCGGGCGGGTGCGCGGCGCCTTGATGATGTTCGCGACCGCGCTGCGCAAGACGGGAAAAGGCACCGGGAAAGGTGCTGCGCGCCACCGGCGCGATGCGCGGACGGCCATGGCCCAATCCTACGAAGCCATTCCCTGCTGGATCATACCGGCCTGGCGCGTATCCGAGCAGCTACCGCCCGAGGTCGGTTCGTTCGACCTGGTCATCATGGACGAGGCGTCACAATCGGACATCCGTGACGTCCCGGCCCTGTTGCGAGGCAAGAAGATCCTTGTCGTCGGTGACGACAAACAGGTCTCGCCAAGCGCCGCCTTCATCGAGAATGCGAAGATCGAAAGGCTGGAACACAACTTCCTTCAAGGACAGCCGTTCAAGACACTGCTCCTGCCCGGAGCGTCCCTCTACGATCTCGCCCGGGTCATGTTCCCCGACAAGCTGGTGATGCTGAAGGAGCATTTCCGCTGCGTCGAGCCGATCATCCGTTTCTCGATGCAGTTCTACCCCGAGCCGCTCGTCCCGTTACGCGTCCCGAGCGCGCAAGAACGCATCGACCCGCCGCTCGTCGACATCTACGTGACGGATGGCCGGCGCGAGGGGGATAAGCAGAATCGACGCGAGGCTCAGGTCATCGTGCAGGAGATCCGCAATGTCGTGGATGATCCGAAGCTGGCTCGCATCGGTGCCCACGGCCCGTGGAGAAGCATCGGCGTGGTCTCGCTGATCGGAGCGAAGCAGGCCGCCCTGATCAATCGCTTGTTGCTCGACGAGCTTGGGGAAGAGCTCATGCGCCGCCATCGGATCGCGTGCGGAGACAGCGCAACCTTCCAGGGTAACGAGCGCGATATCGTGTTCCTGTCGATGATCGCCGATCCGAAGCACAAGCAGAGTCAAACGGCAGCCCAGTTCGAGCAACGCTTCAACGTTGCGATGTCCCGCGCCCGCGACCGACTGGTCCTTGTTCGGTCCGTTCGTGAGGAGGACCTCAAGGCCGAGGACCTGAAGGCACGGGTCATCCGGCACTTCCGAGACCCGATGGCCGGGGTCACCCGGCCCGCCGGAGACTTGGAAGCGCTTTGCGACTCGGACTTCGAACGGGACGTCCTGAGGCGGCTCGTCGCTCGCGGGTACCGGGTGACGCCCCAGGTGGGCGCACAGGGCTACCGGATCGATCTCGTGGTCGAGGGCGTGAACGGGCGTCGCCTTGCCGTGGAATGCGACGGGGACCGATATCACGGACCC
>SXGQ01507548.1_pt1 | contig 15970 bp, 15 predicted proteins | sample 3178371 | NCBI WGS metagenome assembly SXGQ01 (sample SAMN11356859, study PRJNA531348) | freshwater metagenome | isolation source: freshwater sample F1-20 | place: China: Fuxian Lake, Yuxi | collected 2017-12-25
GTGAAGGAGTCGTAGTTGTCGATCAGCAGCAGGCGCGGCGCAGTCATGATCAAAGACCCTCCGCGGCCATCGCAAGCGCACGCGCGGCAGAGCTACTCTTGGCGAGCACCTCATCGTATTCGCTTTGGGGCTGACTGTCGGCAACGATGCCAGCGCCTGCCTGATAGGAGTATTCGTCGCCACGGAACACTAGCGTTCGGATGGTGATGGCCTGATCCATGTCGCCTTGAGCGCCAAAATAACCGACCGTGCCACCATAGAGCCCACGCCTGACCGGTTCGAGCTCATCGATGATCTCCATCGCACGCACTTTTGGTGCACCGACCAAAGTGCCAGCCGGGAACGCAGCCGCGAACAGATCGAATGCATCACGACCCGGCGCGAGCTCGCCGCGCACGCCACTGACCATATGCATGACATGACTGTAACGCTCGATGGATTTGTAGGGCGCCACATGCACGCTGCCAGGCTTTGCGACACGCCCCAAGTCGTTACGCGCCAAGTCAACGAGCATGACGTGTTCGGCATTTTCTTTGGGATCAGCGAGTAGATCGATCTCGCGTTCGCGATCAAGGAGATCATCTGCCGAGCGCGGTCGGGTCCCTGCGATCGGTCGCAATTGCGCTTGTCCGTGCGAGAGCTTCACCAGCGCTTCGGGCGAAGACCCGACGACCGTGATGTCGCCGAGCGCGCAGTAGTACATGTACGGCGATGGATTGATGAGGCGCAGCGCGCGATAGGCCTCGAACGGATCGACATCATGTCGCCCCGCAAAACGCACCGATAACACGAGTTGGTAGACATCGCCCGCCGCGATGTATTCCTGCGTGCGGCCCACCTTGGCTAAAAATTCGCTCTGCGACATCGAGGCCACCGGCGCATTGAACTTCCCGCGGGCACTCGGCAGCGGAACCCCTCCCCGCAGCGCGAGAATGATCTCGCGACGCAAGGCTTGGCGTTCGGTCTCGCTGCCCGAATGCAGCAAAGCGATGCCGCGCGTCAGATGATCGAACACGAGCAACGACCCCGGCGCGACGTAGTGCAAATCGGGTACGCCGGCTCGATCGGGTGTGAATGGCGGTAACCGCTCAAAGAATCGAACGACATCGTAAGAGGCGTAGCCCACCAGGCCGCCCGCCAACGGGAAATCAGGGCCGGCACCAGGAGCGGTCGGCCTCGGCGCTTTCGACAACGCAACTCGCAATGCGGCCAACAACTCTCGCTGATCCCGAGGAATCGACAGCGGCTGAGTCCCCTGCGTGAAGCCATCCGCAGCGAGGCGAATGGCGAAACCCGAGTCACCGAAACCGATGAAGGAGTAGCGCGCGAGACGTTCGCCCCCCTCCACGCTCTCGAGCAAGAAAGTCGGGTTGAAGGCGCGCAGCTTCAAGAACGCCGATACGGGCGTGTCCAGATCACCAGCGATGTCGAATGGTGGTTTCATAAACGCAAAAACCCATCCCGGTTGTGTCCGGAGATGGGTTCGGGTGGCTCATCCTCTTTGGATTTTTAGATCGACAGCGCCCCGCGCCCTCTCCCTCAGGAGCGGCGCCAACCCCACCAGCGGCGGGCATTCAATTGGTTGTACGAGGCAGCGAACATAGGAGAGGGAGTATCGCTGTCGAGCCAAACACGCGTCAAGGACTGCCGCTCAGGCGTGATTGGCTAACCACCACTCGAAGAGGCCGAAACCCGCTAGACCCATCACCATCAAGCCGATTGCGGTGATGGCAATTCGTGACGGGACGTGCTTAGCAATCCACGCACCGAAAGGCGCCGCGATGACCCCGCCGCCCAACAGAGCGATGACGAGATCGTACCGCCGCCAATCAAACGTAAATAAAAACGTGATCGAGATCGCCAGCGTGACGAAGAACTCGGCGGCATTGGATGTGCCCACTGCATATCGAGGGGGCACACCACGCGCAATCAACGATGGCGTCGTCACCATTCCCCAACCACCACCGCCGATGGCATCGAGAAAACCTGCCGCTCCGCCGAGCGCATGACTCGGCGCACGCGCAAGTTCCGGCTCACTGCGACGCGACGCACGACGCAGCAGCAGCACGCCCATGACGAGAAGGTAGGCAAACACAAAGGGACGCAAGATGTTGCCATCAATAGAACTGAGCAAATAAGCCCCCAACGCACCCCCCACCATTCCGGGTATCACGAGCTTGATGAAAATACTGCGGTCGAGATTCCGAAACCACGCATGCGAGAGGCCTGATGCACCCGTGGTGACGACTTCAGCCGCATGGACGGTGGCGCTGACGAATGCCGGCGGATGCCCCATCGTTGTCAGGAACGCGCTCGCCGAGACGCCGTAGGCCATCCCCATGGCGCCGTCGATCAACTGCGCGAGGAATCCAACGAGCACCAGCGGCCAAAATTCGGGGGAGAGCACATCCATATCCGCATCCTAACGTAACGCATTACCTATAATCGGCGCATGAACAGCAAGTCGTCTCGTCCCTTAAGGGCTCTCCCCGGTCTACTCGCACTCGGCATCCTCGGCTGCAGTGGCGGCACTGGCGGCACTGGCGACATCGCCGCCCCGCGCGATGGCCTGTGGCGCGCGGCACTGCAAGTGCCGGGCGGTGAATTACCATTCGGGCTCGAGTTTAAGATCGAGCAAGGTCGTCGTCATGCCGTGCTCATCAACGGCGACGATCGAGTGCGAGTCGACGAACTCAAGATCGAGGGCGAGCGGATCACCCTGCGCATGCCGGGGTACGAGAATCGCATCGAAGCGAGTTTCAAAGACGGCGCCCTCGAAGGCACGCTCACGATGGTCAAAAGTGGCGGCAAGCTGCAAGTCATTCCGCTCACCGCAAAATACGGTGAGGACTGGCGATTTACGGCGTCGACCGAGTCCCTCCCGGCACCGGTAGCGGATCTCAGCGGTCGATGGGCGTGGCAATTCGTGGATGGCGATAAAATTTATCCGGCAGTCGCCGAGTTCAAACAACGTGATGCCATCGTCACAGGCACGGTGATGACGCCGACCGGTGATCATCGTTTCATCGCAGGCGAATTGCGCGGCAACCAGCTGCGCCTCTCCAAGTTCGACGGTGGGCACGTTTTTCTTTATCATGCCACCATCAAAGAAGATGGCACGCTCGAGGGTCAGTTCTGGTCGGGTACGGCACACACCGAGAAATTTACGGGTCGTCGTGATGCGGCCGCCTCGCTGGGTGACGCCGCAGACAAAACCACTCTGGTCGGCGATGCCGAGAAACTGAATTTCACATTTCCGGACCTTGGCGGTAGCTCGATTTCTCTGAATGACCCGTTCTTCCGGGGCAAGGTGATCGTCGTGGCCTTGGCCGGCAGTTGGTGCCCAAATTGCCACGATGAAGCAGCCTTCCTCGCGGATCTGCACCGACGCAAACGATCACAAGGGTTTGAGGTGGTCTCGCTGATGTTCGAACAGTTCGGCGATTTCCCGCAGGCGGCTGAAGCGGTCTATCGATTCCGCGATCGCTACAAGATCGAATATACGACGCTGATCGCAGGCATTTCAGATAAAGACGATGCGGCATCGAAACTACCGCAACTCAACGGAGTTTTTGCATTTCCGACGACCCTCTTCGTCGATCGTAGCGGCAAGGTACGCAAGATCCATACCGGCTTCTCGGGTCCTGCTACTGGCATACACTACGAGAAACTCGTCAGTGAGTTCGAGAAAACGACAGAGATGCTGCTCGCCGAAGCAGCTCCGCCAGCGACTTAAGCGCAGCACTCGAGGCCACCGTCATGCCCTCTTTCGATGTCGTCTCGGAAATTGATCGTCACGAGCTCACTAATGCCATCGATCAGGCCAACCGCGAGCTGTCGCAGCGTTTCGACTTCAAGGACACCGGTTGTAAATACGAATTCAAGGAAAAAGAATTCGTCGTCCAAATGCAGGCGCAGGTGGAATTCCAGCTCAAGCAAATGCTGGATATCCTCAAGCTGAAACTCACCAAGCGAGGCATTGACGTCGCCTGTCTCGATTTGAAAGAGGCGCAGACAAATCTCGCCGAAGCACGACAAGACGTGTCGCTGCGCCACGGCATCGATCAGGAATGTGGCAAGAAGATCGTCAAACTACTCAAAGAATCCAAGCTGAAGGTACAAGGCGCCATCCACGGCGAGAAAGTGCGCGTCACGGGCAAGCAGCGTGATGACCTGCAAGATGCCATCGCGTTGCTACGCCGACAGGAGTTCGATCGGCCACTGTCTTACGACAATTTCCGAGATTGACGCTAGAGACACACCCCTCGGGGCTCAGTGCTTCGAATCGAGCTGATCGAGTAGTTGCCGGAAATCCGCGAGAATCCGGATCGCCTCTGGCGTCACACTAACCAGTTTCTCGCGTCCGTCACTGCTCTTGCCGCCTTCGACCTTCAGCAGAGCCAGGGTCGAGAGGCGATGTACCAGTTTCTTGCACGCGCTCTCGCCGCCGAAACCATACAAGCGAAACAGCAAGACCAGATCACCGACTGTCAGCGGCCCGTGTCTTGCGGCCAAGAGCAAGGCCGGAACGTGTACGACGTTCTTCATCGGTTGTGGGAAGGGTGCCTTCCGCATTGTCGAACCATGGTGAAAAAACCCGCCGTATTCTCACACCATCGACACCCCGATCAGTACAAAGAAATCGTTGTTTATTCTCAAAAAAACTAGATCTTAAATATCGATCCTTTTTCAGAGTCGATTTCGATTCCAATAGAAGTACAGCGGGACACCCAGCAGGATTACGCCGATACCGAGCAGTGCCTGCTTCGGCGTGGCAACAAGGGCGCTGATCAACAATGCCGCGGAAACGAGCACGAAAACGATCGGTGTGAACGGATATCCCCACGTCTTGAACGGCCGCGGCAGATCCGGCTCTGTGCGCCGGAACAGGATGACCGCAGCGGCACTCAAGGCATAGAAAAGACAAGAGGCGAATACCACCGAATCGGTCAAGGTATCGTATGTGCCCGAGAGCGTGAGCACGCTTGCCCACGCCGCTTGAGCGAGCACCGCATTTACCGGCACCCGAGTGCGCTCAGACACCTTGGCCAAGGGCTTGAAGAACATGCCGTCGCTCGCCATCGCGTACGGGACGCGCGAATTGGCGAGCACTGATGCGTGCAGGGAACCCAAGGACGAGAGCATCAGTGCCGCGGCCATGAAGGTCACCGCGGCAGGTCCTGCAAATGTCTTCAACACCTCGGTGGCAACCGACGACGTCGCCGAAACGTTCGCGATCTCCTGCGGTGAAAGCACGTAGAAATAAGCCGCATTGACGCCGATATAGAGCGCGATCACGAGCAAGGTTCCCCAGATGAACATACGTGGCAGGTTGCGCTGCGGATCCTTCACCTCTCCGCAGAGCGGCGCGACGTTGTTCCAGCCGTCATAGGCCCAAAGTGCACCGAGCATCGCCGCACCAATACCTGCCAGACCGCCCATCGCACTCGCTTCCACGCCTTCGCAGCTGCCCCCGCTCGCTGACCCTGACAGATGCGTCAAGTCACCCTGACCGAACGCGAACGCACCGATACCGACAGCGAGCACCGTGATGACCTTCATCACCGTGAGTATGGTGGCGGCGCTACCGGTCGTTGCCACGGAGGCGCAGTTGAAGAGCGTGACCAGCCACAGTGCCGACAAAGCGACGACCGTGAGTCCCGTGAGCGAGACGCCGCTACCGACTGGCAGTGTCAGCCAGCTTTGGTCCAACGCGCCGCCGAGCGCTGCGTTCATGAAGATAGCGAAGCCAACTGCAAGCGCCGCCTGCGACCCGGTCTTCATGATGGCAAAAACAGTCCAGCCGTAAAGAAAGCTCGTCGGCTTGCCGTAGGCGCGTCGCAAAAAAACATAGTCGCCACCGGCTGCCGGCATCATCGAAGCGAGCTCGGCGTAACAAAATGCACCGAGCAGCGACAACAACCCCGCGGCGAGCCAAACCGCCATGACGATCATCGGATCGTCGACATTGCAGGTCATGACCCGCGTTTTGAGAAAGACGCCGGTGCCGATGACGTTGGCAACATTGACTGCAATGCCCGCCCACAATCCCAAACCGCGATTGAGCCCTGACATCGCGCTCTAGAACCGCAGACCGAGTTTGGTCGACGCTCCGAGCGCATCGCCGGTCTTGTCGACCTCGAGGGAAAGACTGCCGATCACGAGTCCGAATTGCAGTCCAGCGAACACCCGATTCTGGGTCGGCGATAGCGACTGCAAGGTCGCAGCTGCCGCCGAATTCGGCGTGACATCACCCCAGACGCGTCCGATGCCCGCATAAGGCGTGAAGGCAAGCAAACCCTTCGAGAGGACGAGCTCGACACTGCGCGTGTCGAGGTCGAGTTGCTCGACACCGGAGAGGCGTGTGACACCGCCACGCAAGGCAAGCGCAGGCAGTACCGAGTTGCCGGCGATCAGTGCGTACTGCACTTGACCACCGTAAACCATAATATTGCTGCCGGGCACCGCTGCGACGAACGCACCAAGATCAACATCGAACGGCAACCCCTTCGATAGCGACACTTTCGGGATCGGCAGATACTCACTGGTGCTGCCCGTTGCGACACCCCAGGATTCCGCGTGCTCGAGTCGAACCAGTGACACGCCAAGGCCGAGGTCGAAGCCCAGCACGCCAAGTGGCTCTGCGGGTGCACTCGACTTGTAACTGAGTGCCGCCACGAGATCACCGGCAAACGCTTCGAACTGCTTCGGTGTCAGGCGATCGATGGCATCGATATCGTCTGCCCGAGCGAGCGCACTCGTGCATACGATCAGCGCTAACGTCAGTATCGGGCGTAGCATGTTCATCGACGCGGTGCTCCTTTGCGCATGGGTTGCAGTTGCTCGCAGAGCACGGGGACGGCATCGATTGCCGTCGGCCCCATACGGGTCAGTCGAATATCAATAAAATGACTCATCTGCCGCGCAGCGACCGCCGACACCGCCGGAAACTGGCTCCAGCGCTCCCGCCAATCGCGCGACGTAATGGGTGGCGCACCCATCAGGATCACATCGGGGTTACGCTTCTTGATTTCTTCGAACTCGACGATAGGTGCGGGGAAATCGATGTCGTCAAAGATATTGCGTGCCCCGCAACGCGAAATCGCATCGTTCATCAAATGTCGACTGCCCACGGTGTATAGCGGCACATCCCACATCATGAAAAATACGGAGGGTATGTTCGCCGCAATCTTCCCAGCAGGGCGTTTTGGCAGCACGGCGATGCGCGCCTCTACTTGGCGCGCAGCCGCCTCGGCCACCGATTCCGTACCAGCCAGTTGCCCAAGACGTCGGATCGAGCGCGGCATGTCGTCGAAACTTCGAAGGCTGACCTGATAGATCGGCAAGCGCAATTTCTGCAGACTCTCGAGAACCAGTTCGTGGGTCATGTCACGCCAGATCACGATCACATCCGGCTTGAGCGCTTTCAGCCGCTCGTATTTGAGTGCATTGGCATCACCGAGTCGCTCGATCTTTTTAGCGGCCTCCGGCGCATCGGCGCCGATGACAGTGCCAACGACCCGATCTCCGGCACCCGCGGCAAACAGCAACTCGGTCGCACCGGGTGAAAGACTCACGATACGAGTGGGTCTTTGCGACAAAGACAGCGATTTACCCGCATCGTCGGTCATGGTGATCGCAAGCGATTGCGCGAAACCCGAGGTTGCGCAGAATCCGCCCAGGAGCGCCGTCACAAACCATCGTCGTAGCGGTCTCATCGAGATGACCTCGGATTGTTGCGCGCCGCGCAATCGGCACAGCTGCCGCGATCGACGTGCCCACCCCAACGGGTTGCGATCCGACGTCGAAATGACTGCGGTGCAAGCGACCAAACTACGTAGCACACAGCGGCGCTGACGGCGATCACGACGATGAGGTTCTGCCACATACGGCTCAAGCTCCCGTCAACATTAAGGTCAGACGATACGTTACGAATGCAGCCACGTAGGCCAAGGTAAAGAGGTAGGTCGCCATCATCAAGGGATGACGCCAGCCGCCCGTTTCGCGCTTGACCACAGCCAAGGTTGCAAGACACTGCGGTGCAAACACGTACCAAGCCAACAACGCCAACGCGGTGCCTAAGCTCCACTCGGTCGAGATCGTGGCGGCAAGCGCGCCGGTGACCGTCTCTTCGCTACCGGATAGAGCATAGACGGTACCGAGAGCGCCGACCGCGATTTCGCGCGCAGCCAAACCCGGTACCAGCGCGATCGCGATCTGCCAGTTGAAACCGATGGGCTCGAGCACGACCGCGAGCGCCTTGCCGATATGACCGGCAAAACTGGTTTCGATCGCCGGCGTCGTGGCTCCCGATGGTGGCGCCGGATACGTCGAGAGAAACCATAACAAAACGACCATGGCGAGAATGATGCCACCGACGCGCGCGAGGAATACGCGTGCTCGATCGTAGAGACCGACCAACAAATTCAACGGATTCGGCCATTGGTAGTCCGGTAGTTCCAACATCAAGAGGTGTTGATCGCTCGTACCCTGCCAACGCTTGATCACGTACGCGACCAGCAGCGCAGAGACGATGCCTGCGAAATACAGCGCAAACAACACGAGGCCCTGCAGATTGAAGATGCCAACGTCGCGATCGGGGATGAAGGCCGCGATCAAGAGAGCATAGACCGGCAGACGTGCCGAACACGTCATCAGCGGCGCGACCATGATGGTGGCGATACGATCACGAATACTCGGAATGGTGCGAGTCGCCATGATCCCGGGAATGGCGCATGCGAACGAGGAAAGCAACGGAATGAAGGCCCGACCGGAAAGTCCCACGCCACTCATGAGCCGATCCAGCAGATAGGCCGCACGTGGCAGATAGCCGCTATCCTCCAACACGAGGATGAAGGCGAACAGAATCAGGATCTGCGGCAGGAAGACCACGACACTACCGAGTCCTGCAATGACGCCGTCGATCAGCAAGCTGCGCAGCACCCCGTCCGGCATCTGCGTTACCAACAACTCACTAAGCCTCGCGACACCGGCATCGATCAGATCCATCGGCACACTCGCCCAACTGAACACAGCTTGGAAAACGAGGAAGAGGATGACCGCCAAAGACAACATCCCGAAAATCGGATGCAGCAACACGCGATCAGCGGCAGCGACCGCGGCGCTACGCGCGGGCTCCTGATGATGGGCCATGGTCAGAAGTCGTGCGACCTCGCGATGCGCAGCGATCACATCGAGTGCGGTCGGCTCTTGCCACTCGAGCGCGCTCGTCTTTGGCCAAGGATGCTGCTCGAGTGTCTGCACCAAAGCGTCTGCGCCACCGGCTCTGGTCGCCACGGTCTCGATGACCGGGATTCCGAGTGCGCGCGACAAGGCCGCCAGATCGAGTTGAAATCCCCGACGTCGGGCGATGTCGCTGCGATTGATCGCGAGCAGCATCGGGAGTCCGACACGACGCGCTTCGAGTGCCAGACGTAGAGAAAGCGAGAGATGCATCGCATCGGCCACGAGCACGATCAACTCAGGGCGTGGCTCACCGGCTAACCGACCGAGCGCCACATCGCGCGTGATCGCCTCATCGAGCGTCGTCGGCGTGAAGCTGTAGAGACCGGGAAGATCGAGCAACTGATGGAGCTCGCCCCTCGCGTCCGAGAAAACCCCTTCCTTGCGCTCGACCGTGACGCCTGGATAGTTGGCTACCTTTTGGCGACTCCCAGTCAATCGATTGAACAAGGCGGTCTTGCCACAGTTCGGCAAGCCGATCAGCGCGATTCTCATCGCACCGTTCTCATCGCACCATCACCAAATCGGCCTCTTGTCGGCGCAAGGCGAAGGTTGAACCACCGATGCGGACGGCGAGCGGGTCCTGCCCCGGCCACATCGAGGCAACCACCTCGACCGTCGCACCTTCGATGCAGCCGATCTCGAGCAACCGGCGCGACAGCACGGCCGAATCGGTGATGGCTTCGACGAGCGACCGCTCCCCTAGCGGCAAAGCCGATAGCGGACGCAGCGGCGTTGACAGATTCTCATTCACAACGAGCGAGTATAAGGGCCATGCGGTACCCTTGCGCCCCATGGACGGCAGCGGCGGTGGCGACAACCCTCAAGTGAATGTGTTCGGCGAACCGCTCGCGCCGTGCAGCCTCGCACCCAAGACCGGCTGGTTCCGCAGCGGCTGTTGCGAGACCGAGTCCCGAGATGTCGGCTCGCACACCGTCTGCGCGATCATGACGGCCGAGTTTCTCGAATTCTCGCGCTCACGTGGCAACGATCTCTCTACCCCCCAACTCGCTTACGGCTTTCCCGGTCTGAAACCCGGTGATCGCTGGTGTCTCTGCGCTGCTCGTTGGCGAGAGGCCTTGCAGGCGGGCAAAGCGCCTAAGGTGTTGTTGAAGGCCACCCATCGGCGGGCCCTCGAGCTCATCGCCCTCGCCGACCTCAAAGCGCACGCTGTCGATCTTGTCTGACACGTCACGCCGAGACGCAGTCCTGCGCGGCGCGCAGGAGCTGCTACCGCTCAGCCCGGGCATCTTCGCATGGGGCTTGGTGACAGGCGTTGCCATGGTCAAGTCGGGGCTCAGCACCCTCGACGCCACGATTCTGAGTTTGCTCGCTTATGCCGGCAGCGCCCAGCTGGCAGCGATGCCCCTGATCGCAACGCTCGCCCCCCTCTGGCTCGTGTTGCTAACGGCGATCATCGTGAACCTCCGGTTCGTCGTGTACACGGCACTGCTGCGCCCGCACTTCACGCACCTCTCAGCGGGTCGACGCCTGTGGCTCGGTTACATCGTCGGCGACATCATGTTCGTGCGCTTCACGAGCTTGCTCCAGCAGGAGCCGAATCATCCGCACAAGGTCGCCTACTACACCGGCGGCGCGCTGGCCAACTGGGCCATCTGGCAGGTGTCCTCCCTGATCGGCATCTTTGCCGCCTCGGCCATCCCTGCCAGTTGGGGGCTCGAACTCGCCGGGACCCTCGCCCTCGTGGCGCTGCTCGTGCCGCTGTGCCGCCAGTGGCCGGCGCTCGCCGGGGCCGTTACCGCTGCGGTCGTCGCCGTGCTCGCGCACTCACTGCCGCTGCGTCTCGGCTTGCTCTGCGGCGTGATCGTCGGTATTGCGGCCGCGCTCGCGGTCGACCATCAGTCGAGAGACCGCCGGGCCAGACGGCGCGCTGCCTCGGAGAGATCCCTTTCATGACGGACCTGTTGAGCGCCACAGACCCCTACGTCTGGCTTGCGATCCTCGGGGTCACCGCCGCGACGTTCATCACCCGCTCGAGTTTGTTCGTACTCGGCGCGCGGGTTCAGTTTCCACCCGTGGTCGAGGCAGCGCTGCGCTTTGCACCCGCCTGCGCCCTCGCGGCCATCGTCGCGGCGGATCTCGCATTCGTCGAAGGACAGCTCAGAATCGATCTCGGTAACCCGAAATTGATTGCTGGGTGCGTCGGTATCGTCATTTTCTCAATCACTCGTAGCATTATTGGAACAATCGCGGGTGGCATGATCACCTTTTGGTTCCTGCATTTCTGGCTACCCGTATTGTGAGCTGAGGTCCGATCGCCGCGATCGCCATCAAACTGCAACAGTAATCCAAAGATAAAACGCCAGTTTATTCATTGACAAAATGTCAATGGCGCGGCAGATTCGCCGCATGAGTTACCTCGCCGAACGCCGTCTCGAAGAAAAAGAACGTCGCCGACTGGAGATCCTCGACGCCGCGGCCGAGGTCGCTGGCGTCGTCGGTTTCGATGCCATGACGATGGAACAGGTCGCCCGCAAGGCCCGTCTCTCACGCGCCCTCGTCTACGTGTACTTCAAAGACAAGCACGATCTGCTGGTCGGTCTGTGCGTTCGGGCGCTCGAGCTTTTGCGTGAGCGGTTCGCAGCGGCCGTGGCCGCAGAGACCCAGGGCTATCGACAGGTCGAGGCCTGTGGCCGAGCCTACGTTCGCTTCGCCTCCGACCACCCCACCCTGTTCGATGCGCTAGCTCAGGTCGAGGCCCACACGCCGATCGCCGATGACCCGTCGCTCGAGGTGTCCCTCAAAGCGGGTGATGAATTGCAGTGCATCCTCGTCGAAGCCATCGAGCGTGGCAAAGCCGATGGCTCGATCCGCCCCGACGCCGGTCCCTCGGCGCTCCTCGGTCTGACCCTCTGGGGTCTGATGCACGGAGTACTGCAGCTCACCCAACACAAGTCGGGTAGCCTCGAGTCGGCTGGGGCGAGTCCGGTCGAACTCATCGAACAGAGCTTCGTGTTTGCGGCTCGGGCCATCGCGAGCCTCTCGGTGCTTCGATCGTGAAGGGTCAGATCATGAAGGCTTGGATCGGACTGACCCTTGGGCTACACACGGCGTTGCTCGGTGCCACCAGCGCGATAGCAGGTTCGGTTGCCGGACCCACGCTCGAGTCGGCGGCCACCTTGCCGGTTCCGACTGAGCGGACCGTCGCCGAGGTGCTGGGCGCTTATGTGGACGAAGCGCTGCGCTCAAACCTCGCGCTGCAAGCGGCCGGGCTCGAGGTCGAGCGGAGTCAGGCGATGCTCGAGGCCGCGCGGGCGCGCTTCTTCCCGGAGGCCACCCTGAACGCCCGCTACACCCGTGCCGAAGGCGGCCGCGAGGTCTCACTGCCGCTCGCGGCGGCCTTCAACCCGGTCTATGCGACGCTGAATGAACTATTGCTGGCCGATGGCAAGGCGCCGCGCTTCGGCAGCATCGAGGATCCCCGCTTCCTGCTGCAGCGCGAAGAAGAGCAGGACTCGCGGATCAGCCTGCGCCAGCCCCTGTATGCGCCGGCCCTCCCGGCGGCCGTACGCGCGCAGCGCGCCGCGATGGCAGCGACGAGTTACGCCAAGCTCGCCCTTGAGCAGCGTCTGCAGCGGGATGTGTCGGTCGGCTACCTCGACTGGCTGCGTGCCAACCGCAGCGCCGACATCGTGGCCGCCAGTCGTGCTCTGTTGCAGGAAAATCTGCGTATCAACGAATCGTTGTTTCGAAATGGCACGATCACCGAAGACCAGGTGCTGCGTGCGCGCGCGGAATTGCTCGCCGTCGAGCAACAACTCTCCGAGACAAGGCAACTACGAGATCAGGCACGCAGTTACCTGAATTTTTTGTTGAACCGGCCGCTCGATACGATGCTCGACGATGCCGTCATCGACGGTGAGCTCGTACAGGTCGCCCTCGGTCTCGAACAACTGCGTGCGCTCGCTCTCACGCAACGACCCGACGTGGGTCAATTCGAGGGCAACGTCAAAGCGATGGAATCGCGCGTGGCGATCGCTCGTGCAGCGCGGCTGCCGTCACTTGGTCTGGCCGTCGACGGTGGCACGCAGGGCGAAAAATACGAGTTCGGGCGAGGCCGCAATTATGCCACGGTCTCACTGCTGTTGAATTGGACGCTGTTCGATGGTGGCGCGCGTCGTGCCGAAGAACGTGAAGCCAAGCTCGCTCTGCGTCAGATCGAGACGCAACGCATGCAACTCGCGCAGCAGATCGCACTCGAAGTTCAACAAGCGCTCGATCGACTGCAGACGAGTCAGGTCTCCCTGCAAGTGGCCGAAGCGCGCGCCGCTGCCGCCCGTGCCGCGTTTCGCATCGCCGGTCGTAAACGCGATGAGGGCGTGATCAGTCAGGTCGAGTTTTTGGATGCGCGCACTAGCCTCACCGCCGCCGAGTTGAATTTGAATGCCGTGCGGTTCGAATCACTCGCACGACAAGCTGACCTTGATTACGCCACCGGAGCACCCCGCTCGTGAAATATTTGATGCCGTTAACGCTGGTTCTGTTTTTGAGTGCCTGTGGCGCTGCACCCTCGGATCCCACTGCCGATCTGGGCACGCCGGTGCGGACGGGTATCGCCTCGAGCGGCCCCGCCATCGCCAGCCTCAAAACCAACGGTGTCGTCGCAGCACGCGACGAGATGCGCTTGTCTTTCAAGACTGGCGGAATCATCCGTCGAATCACCGTGCAAGAGGGGCAGCCCGTCAAACAAGGCCAGATTCTCGCGGAGCTCGAACTCACGGAAATCAACGCGCAGTTCCAGCAAGCCAAACAAATGGCCGACAAGTCGGCACGCGATCTCGAACGCGGCGAACGCCTGCATGCCGATCAGGTGATCAGCCTCGAAGCGCTGCAAAACCTGCGCACACAAGCGGCCGTCACCGCCGCAGCTCGCGATGCCGCGCGCTTCAACCTCGGTCAGTCGACCATCGTGGCAACCCGAGACGGCGTGATCCTGCGTCAGTTAGCCGAGGAGCGCGAACTCGTGCCACCGGGGCAGCCGGTTATCGTGTTGGGCAGCAGTGAGCGCGGGTATGTCGTTCGCGCGGCGATCTCGGATCGCGACCTCGTCCGCCTGAGCGTGGGTGATCGAGCGGAGATTCGTCTCGATGCCTACCCTGGGCGAGTTTTCACAGGCAAAGTGCACGAGGTGTCGGCTGCCGCCGATCCGCGTAACGGCCTGTTCCCCATCGAAGTGCGTTTCGACGTTCCCGCCGAGACCAAACTGGCGACCGGTTTCATCGCCAAGTTGCAAATCACACCCGCGACCGCAAACGCGTCCAGCCTGACTTACATACCAATCGCCGCTCTCGTCGAGGGCGATGGCAACAAGGCGCAAGTCTTTGTCGTGGATGGCGCGCTGGCACGCAAACGCGAGGTGACGGTGGCGTTCATCGATGGCGAAGCGGTTGCGCTCGCAAGCGGACTCACCGCCGGCACGGCCCTCGTCACCGAGGGCGCTCTCTATCTGGTCGATGGCGAACGCATCAGCCCCGTCACCACCGAAACCAACTAGGGGCCCAGCGTGTCGATACTCGAGTTTCCGATCAAGCGCTACCAGTTCACTCTGGTCGCTTTTCTTTGTCTCGTGGCGATGGGGATATACGCCTTCATTTCCGTGCCGCGCGAGGAGGATCCGTCGTTTCGGATCTCCGGTTTCGACATCGCCGCGATCATGCCGGGTGCCGACCCGCAGGATCTCGAGCGCCTCGTCGCCAAGCCTCTCGAAGATCGACTCTCCGAACTCGACGATGTTCGCCAACTGGAGACGGTGATCGCCGATGGCGTCTCGTTCACCATTGTCGAATTCGAAGCCTATTCCGACGCCAACAAAAAATATGATGAGGTCCTGCGCGAAGTCAACGCACTACGACCGAATCTACCCGCCGAACTTCGACAAATCAGTATTCGCAAGTTCAGCCCGGGACTCGTCAACATCGTTCAGTATGCTTTGGTCTCGGCCGAGGCGCCGTACCGCGAACTCGAAGATCATGCGCGCGCCTTGAAAGACGTATTGAAATCCGTGCCGGGAATCCGCACCTCGGAAAGCTGGGCTTATCCGCCGCGCGAGTTGCGCATCGAAGTGAACATGGAGCGTCTGGCCGATTTCAAGCTGAACGCAGCCAGAGTCATCCAAGCGCTCGATAGCGAAAACGCGAATATCCCGGCTGGCATCATCGATGTCGGGTCGCGCAGTTTTACCGTCAAGAGCACCGGCTCCTACGAAAATCTCGAGCAGGTTCGCGATACGGTGGTCAGCGCCGAGGGTGGGCGCATCGTGCGAGTGCGAGATATCGCGGCGGTGCAGTGGGCTGAGGGTCAGTGGGGCCACGTCGGTCGCTACAACGGCCAGCGCGCCGTCTTCGTCCAGCACCGCAAGCCCGGCTTCCGTGGTGCCTCCCGGGCTCGCCACCTGCCGCGCGAGCTCACCCGGTGTGGCGGGGGAAGCGGCGGCGAGCATGGCCGCGCCCTCGGCCATGCGGGTGGCGAGGCGCAGACTCTCCTCGCGCTCGAGGCCAAGCGCGGCGCCGGCCGCGGCAAGCGCATCGATGAAGCGGAACAGGAAGGCCGGCGCCGCGCCCGCGACGTGACCGGCGAGCGCGAACGCCGGCTCGTCCGCGAACGGGCGCGCGTCACCGAGCGCGGCCATCAGCGGCATCACGCGCGCCAGCGCCTCATCCGCGCCCGCCTCGGCGACCAGCGGAACCACGCCCTTGCGGAGCCGCAC
>SXGQ01213223.1_pt1 | contig 15967 bp, 10 predicted proteins | sample 3178371 | NCBI WGS metagenome assembly SXGQ01 (sample SAMN11356859, study PRJNA531348) | freshwater metagenome | isolation source: freshwater sample F1-20 | place: China: Fuxian Lake, Yuxi | collected 2017-12-25
GAGTTCTGACGGCTACCGCGCGGCAAATCCCGGCACACGATGGATTGTGCCGGTGATCACGCGCGTGACCTCCGCACCGTCGGCGTCCACGAGGCGGCAAGTGATCTCGACAACATGCGCCGGCGCCAACCCCGGTATTTCCAACCGCACCACGCGCGAATCGCTTCCCGGGGTCACGGCCCTGAGCGGCAAGGTCCGCTCGTCGATCCGTGGGCTGCCATAGTTGGCGCTGCGCCGCAGGTCCCAGCGACGAACCGTGAACCGGGACACATCCACCGCCTCCCGGGGTGGTTCGCTGAAGGTGAGCTCAATCGCGTCCGCCCCCACCCGCCAGCCGGTCGGCAGGCACGCGGCGCGTCCGGTTGGCCGCAGTCGGTAGAAGCCTCCCTCCTGCAGGGTCTGCGAGGTGGCCCACGCGGAAAGCCCGCCCAGGTAAAGGTCGCCCGAGCTCGGATGAAACCGTCCGCGCATAATGCCGGTGGGGAAATCCGGCACCGGCAACGCGCACATCGCACCTTGCACTCCGTCTCCGACTGCCTCGCTGAAGAAGACCTCCAGCCGGCCGACGCCGTATGAGAGGTTGAGGTGGGTACCCGCCCAGCGGCTCCACGCCCTACCTTCCACCGGCAGCAGCTCGGCGGGCGAACGATCGAAGGCCTTGTCGATCCAGCAGACGGGCGGCGCCATCGCCCCATCCGACTGATCCGCCGGCGCGCCGTGGCTCCACATATTACCGTGGAAACTCCCGGGCGTGACGCGGTTCACCCGGTTCATCGGCATCCAATGCCCCTCCTGATCCGTGACGTAGAAGGACCCGTCGGGATTCAGACAGACCCCGTTCGCCGCGCGGAACCCGTTCGCGAGGATGGTTGTCGATGCGCCGTCGGCGCTCACTTTCAGGAGGGTGCCGTGATGCGGCACGAGCGCCGGGCGGGCGTGCCGTGCGCTCTTCGCGTAATAAAAATTTCCCGCCTCGTCGGCCTGCAGGCCCATCGCGAACTCGTGGAAATGCTCGGTGACCTGGTGATCGCTGTTGAAACACTCGAGAAAGTCGGCCTCTCCGTCGCCGTCGAGGTCGCGCAGCACGACGATCTGATCCCGGCACGTGACGAAAACATCTTTGCCGCGCCGCTTGACGCCGAGCGGCTGGAAAAGGCCCGAAGCGATGCGGCGCCAGCGGAGATCAGTCCCGGCGTTCAAACCCTCGACCCGCCACACATCGCCATCCCAGGTGCAAAGAAACGCGGCGTCACCTCCCGCCTCGAAATCAAAACCACCGGGCCGCACGCGCGCCCGCCACGGGTTGCCCGTCGGCGGCGTCAGGCGCTCCCAGACGAACGCCCCCGCCGAGTCACTGGCCAGGACCGGCGTGGTGACCGTTTCAGTCCAGCGCGAGGGACCACCCCGCGTGTACACCGAGAGATCCCGCGGCTCGCCGGCGGGCTCGGGCATCACCGTACCGGCGCGGGCGATCCGGATCGCAATCCGGGCAGGGGTCGCCGCCGCCGGTACGCGCAGGGTCGCGAACCCGGCGTCCGAGCCCAGCACCGCGGCGGAGGGGCCCCGCACGCGAATCGACGCGCCGTCGTTGGCCAGACGCACAACGAGGTCCCGCGCGGAGCTTCCGATGTTCAGCGTGCGTACCACGACCGGGCCGGAGGCACCCTCCTCGAGGTCGTGACTCTCCAGCACCGGCGCGTCCCCGACGCTATAGGAAACTACGATCCGATCGCCGGAACGATAGAGCCCTCGGTAACGCATCCAGGCCCGCGGCAGCGGACCGAATCGCCGGCCGTCGACCCCGATCACCCGTCGGTCCTCGAAGCTACCGGTCGCGGGATCGGCCCATCCCGGAGCGTCGGCGGTTTCCAGCACCGGTGTACCCACGGTGCGGGGACGGATCACATGGCGACCGTCGAAATTGATGCCATGCCAGTCGATAAAGCCCTCGCCGGTCCAAGCGCCCGCCAAGCGCAGCGTGTCGTGCTCGAAGACCACCCAGGCCCGCCCCGCGGCCACGCCCCCGGGCCCGGCATCCAGCCGGATGGCGATGCCTTTTTGGGCGATGTTTGCGCCGGGCGCCACGGTATCGACCTGTGCACCTTTGAGACGGGCCGCCTGGGCGCGGCGGGCCTCGTCCGCGATCTCGAAGCTGCCGATGAGGAACGGGCCGTAGTCCATGTCGCGCCACGGCTCGCGACGCACCGGCTCCGGGCCGCGGGAGGTGCCGCGCGGCAACGACCCGAGGTACGTTTCGTCGACCGCGAAGTACTGGGACGGATTGCGGCGCGCCAGGAACGCCTCGCGGATGTAATGAATGACATCGTATTTCTCCCGCGGGGTGAGCTCGACCTGCGGGGCCATCTGGCCCCAGCCGCGCGTGAGCGTGCGATAGATCGTGAGGGGGTCGCTGCCATGCCGGAACCCGCCCTCGGCGAAACGCAGCGCGTTGGGCAGCGATCCCGGCAGGTTCAGATCCCCGTGACAGGCGTGGCAGACGCGCTCGTAGGTGCGCTCCCCGCGATCAAGCGCCGCCTTGTTCCAGCCGCGGATCAGGCCGGCGTGATCCAAATCCCGCTCATAGGCCGGCAGGTCGGCCTCCGCCAGCAGCGGGCCGGGCGCGCTCTCGGCCGCGAATGCCCCCGTCGCGATTCCTACCACGGAGCAAAGAACCAGCGTACGCGGGGAATTCATGCGGACGTGATTCCTGCGGACCCGACGAAGGCCCGCAAGGACTCCCGACCCCGAAAAATGCATCTACGGAACGACCCGCACCGTCATGCCCACCCACGCCATCCCCAGCAGCGTCTGCGCGTCCCAGTTGGCGAGCCGGAAGCAGCCGTGCGATTCGGTGATCCCCACCTTGGACGGGTCCGGCGTACCGTGGATGCCGTAACCCGGACGGTCGAGTCCCAGCCAGGCGACGCCCACCGGATTGTTGGGCCCCGGTGGCAGGATCAGCTTCCGGCCCAGTTCCCGCGCTTCCGCTGATTCGGGAAACACCGCGGGATCAAACGTGTAATCCGGGTTGGCCACGATCACCACGACCTTCAGGTCGCCGACGGGGCGCTTCTCGACGCGACGCGCGATGCTGGTGGGAAAGTGGGCGAGCAGCCGCCCTTCGGCCGAAAAGGCCTCGAGCACCTTTTCCGCGAGGCGGATCTCCAAAAATGCGGGCCGCCCCGGTTTGGCGATGAATTCGGCCGCCGGCGCGACAAAGACCGTCTCCGGCCTGATCGTCTGCCAATCCAAACCCGGATTGACGCGCCGCAGAAACCCGGTGCCCGCGCGGAACCGCTCCGCCGCCAACTCGAGCGCGGACTCGTGCGCGAGCGCGGACTGCCGCGACTTTCCGAGCCACGTGGGCTCCAAGGGTTGCAGACCCTCCAGGTCCTGCGGGGCCAGCGACGCCCACGCCAACGCGGGAGCCTCGAGCTCGAGGACACGCGCGGTGCCCTCGTCGAGCTGACCCGACTCGGGCAGACCCTGCGCGCGCTGAAAAGCCCGCAGCGCGGCGGCAGACTGCGGACCGCGTATGCCGTCGATCGGCCCGCCGGAAAAACCCCGGCGGGTGAGTTCCACCTGAACCTCGAGCCACGTGACGGCCGGCCGGGGGTAGACATTCACGGCGCCCAACAACGAGGCGGCCGCCCGCGGCAACACCTGCTCGGCCGGCAACGCTTCGCCCGGGACCGCCGCCCGCAGCACAAACGGAAGGAATAAGGCCGGCACGAGCCGGCGGAACGCGGCGCGACGCATCGATAGCATTGCTCGCGGATCAGCCGGGTTTTTCAAACTCCCATTACGGATTCGTCGCGCGCCGGGAAGTCGGGCCTTCCGGCGCGCGGGAAGCCTGGCCTAGGTCACGCCTCCCGGGTCGGCACATTGTACGAGGAGATGACGTGATCAGCGGTCACGAGCAGAAGTTCCTCCTGTAGTGCCTGCGCGATGAGCAGCCGATCGAAGGGATCCCCGTGCAACGGAGGCAGCCGCATCGCCCGCTGCGCGTGCTCGATGGTCACGGGTAATTCCTCGAAACCATCACCCAGCAGCGCATCCACGTAGTTTTCCGGCAGGACGAGTTTTCGACGGGCGACCTTAAGGCCCAGTTCCCAGATACTGGCGGCACTGAGAAGAATCTCGTTACCTGGCGCGGCGATCAGGGTGCGCGTTTCCTCGCTCAGCCGCTCCGGTGAGGTGAGCCACCACACCACCACGTGGGAATCCAGCAGAAGCCGAACAACCCGGGGGCGGCGGGGAAGAACCGGCAGGAGCATCGCCTCCTCCCGCAGGATCGGTTCCTGGATCGAGGCCTCTAGTTCGCTTTCTCCGGGAACCCAGCAGTCGGGCGCCTCCCAAATTTTGCCGGCGAGGCGACCCGGTTGGCGCGGTTCGCGGGCCTGGACATAACGCACTAGGCGGACCATCGGCTTGCCGGACTTGGCCAAGACCACGTCGTCACCCTCCACGACGTCCTCCACGATGCGAGACAAGTGGGTCTTGGCGGCTTGGATGTTGATCAGCTTCATAACGCACCCAGACCAGCTCTGGTCTGGTCCGTTTTCAATCCTTTTCCTATTCACTTCGCAAGCCACTGTCTACGGGCTACTACCAAAACAAAAGGGCTAGGCCGATCAGGACCTAGCCCCCTGAGAAAACGAAGCGACCAACTAGAACTGGCCGTTGATACCGAACTTCAACGTGCGCGGGATCGTCCAATTCGAACGCACGCGGGAGGCGTCGAAGATGTATTCCCGGCGACCGGCCTCGGCGAGATTGTTGACGCTGAGGAAGGCAGTGGCATCGCGGTGCACCTTGTACGTGATGCCGGCGTTCATGATCGTCCAAGACTCCCGGAAACGGTTTCCGGCGGCGGAGGTCGTGCTATAAACTACCGGCCACCCTCCGGTGTAGTTGACGTCGTAGGACGCTCCGAAGTTTTTGAACACATACTGCAGGCCCACGTTGTACGACCGAGGAATGAAGCCGGCCAGCTGGCCGTTCCCGAGATTAACCGCGCCTCCGAAATTACCCTTGGTCTTCAGGTAGGTGTAATTCGCCCGCACTGAAAGTCCGCGCAGGGCACCCGGCAGGAAAGCGAGCCTCTGCCGGAAATCGACCTCCATACCCTTGTAGGTCGCGTTGCCCAGATTGCGCACCTGGACGATTTCATACCCTTCGTAGAGTCCATCGAAGCCGTTGTCGGCGCCCGTGCCGATCAAATCCCCTGAACGGCCCGACGCGCCGATGTAGTCGTCGACGTCCTTCTTGTATCCGCGGACTGAGAACATGCCCGTCTTGTAATAATACTCGAGCTTCAGATCGACGTTCGAGGCGACCTGCGGCCTGATGTCGGGGTTGCCCATCGTCACCGTCCGCGCGGCGTCGTTGGCCGTCGGGGCGGTGATCAAGGTCGCAAGAGCGGCGCGGCCGTAGCTCGTCGACCAGCTGGCGCGGGCCTTGAGGTTTTCCGTGATGTCATAGGCGGCATGGACGCTCGGGAACGACTTCTGGTAGTCGCCGTCCCGCGAGAGCTTCTGGTAGTCCAAGGCGGCGCGCTTGAAATGGTCCGGCTCGGCCGCGATCGGCGTCGTGCGGGCCCGGAAGAAGATGAACGTGTCGGTGGTGACCGACTCCCGGCGCACACCCGCGAGCAACGTGAGCCGCCCGAAGCGGGTCGTGCCCTGGATGTACGCGGCGTCGACGCCCTCCTCGAGGATGCGGCGGTTGGTGTACTGGCTGGTGGCGGTAAAGTTCACGTCCTCGTACCAGAGATTCGCGTTGCCCAGCGTGGTGCTGATGTAGGCCGGATCTACGACCGGCAGCCGGCGCCCTCCGTTCTGACGCTCGAACTCAGTCAGCGGCATCAGTCCGTCACCGGGCATGACCGAACCCGCGACACCATACCAGCGGCGCGGAAAGACCTGCCGGTTGTTGACCCGTCGATTGACCGAATCCAGGCCGGCCTTGAGGGTCACCGGGTGGCTGATCGGAAGCAGATACGACGCGTTGACGTTGGCGGAGACCTCGTTCGTGTCGGTGACGGTGTCGCGCTTGTTGAACACCACCGAGGTGACGGGCACGGGCTGAGTGGCCGTCGGGTTGGAGGTGACGAACGGACGGTAGCTGCCGATGTCGTAAACGCTCACGCCACCCGTCTGGAAGAAGGTTTGTCCGAACGGATTCGAGTAATCGAGAATGAAGCCGACCGGGCCCTGCGTGCGCATGCCGACGGTGCCGTTCTCACGGGAGCGTCCGGCCCCCGAGTTCCAGTGCGTGTTGCTCCAACGGTAAGCGTGGTCGACCTTCAGGCGACCCCAGTTGTGCTCGAAGACCAGGGTGCCGGTCGGATTCTTGCTCGTGAAGGAGTAGCGCTGCGGATTGATGCGCATCTGGGAGGCGCCGACAGCGACTCCGCCCGGCTGCAGCGTGGTGTTGTTGACCGGCAGCATCTCGATGCGGTTGGCGGTGTAGCCTGGCCGGATACCGCCATTGGGATTGGTGACGGGATCGTTGACCGAAAGGTTGGATGCGATCCACGGATTGACCGCGGTGTAGCTGAAAAACGGCTCGGATCCCCCGTTGTAGAGGAAGCGCAGGGAGACGCGGGTGGCCTCGGACCACTTGTAGTCGGCGCGCGCGCTGACCGCGGACAGGAAACGATCATTCAGACCGCTCATCCGAGTGTAGTCGCGCCACTGGGCCACCGGGTTGGTGGTGGTCTCGTAGAGATTGATGTCCCAATCGTGGGGGTTGAGCACCTCCTGGAATGAGGCGGTGACCGCGACACCAAGGTTGCGCACGCCCTGGCCGACGCTGAAGACCTCCGTGTAACTCGCCGAGAGATCGGGGCGCCAAGGGCGCTGGGAGACCTCGTAGTTGCGCTTTGACCAAGACGGGAAATAGCGCGTCGAGGCCGAGTAAGTGATGCGGCGGCGCTCGGCCATCGCGAGCGGCGAGCGGGTCTTGAGGTTAAGTTGTCCGCCGAGGGAGTCGGCGCGTTTGTCGGGTGTCTGCCCCGCGATGATCTCCACTTGCTCGTACATGGAGCCGGAGAAGGAATGCAGCGTGGCCGTGCGTCCGTCGCCGCCCACTCCGGTGGAGGACATGCCGTCGATGTTCAGGCGCGTGTAGCTCGCGGGCAGACCGCCGATGCTGACGTTGTTGATGAGGTTATCCTCATCCGTCGTGAACGTAATGCCAGGCATGCGGGAAACCAGCTCACCCACGTTCTGCGTGGGCAGGACGCCCCATTCGTCGAACGCGGTGACGTTCTTCACGTTGAGGGCATTCCGTTGCTCGGTGATGGCGAGCGCCTGCCCCTCGCGCACGGAGGCGACCGTGAAGGCGTCCATCAGGATCGCCTGCGCGGGCTTCATCTCGGCGTCGATGCGCGTGACCTGGCCGGCGCGCACCACGACCGGCAGTTTACGGTCCTCGAATCCCGAGTAGGAGACGGTGAGCTCGAGGTTTCCCGGGGGGAGCCCCTGCAGGAGGAAGGCGCCCGAGCTGTCGGTGAGCTCGGAGCGACCGAGCGAGGGAGCGCTCACCACGGCGCCCTGCAGGGCGTTGCGGGTGGCGGTGCTGACCACGGAGCCGGCGACGGAGCCGGTGACCTGGGCGGACGCGGATGTCGCCGAGGCGACCGCCGCGAGGAGCAGCCCCGCGCTGACACGCGCGAGACGCGACACGAACGAACTGCTAGGTGTTTTCATGGTGCCGGAGCGGCCGGCTGCCCTACCCAGGACCACGCGGCGCGCAAGAGCTTAAGGGGAAGAGGCTAAAAATCCAACCTGACCTGTCGAAACTATTCCCCGCCAGCACGCCCCGGGGCACCAGCGGGACGATCAGTGGTAGCCTTTGCGGCCTTCAAGCGCGCTCCGCAGCGTGACGGCGTCGGCGTAGAGCACCCCGCCCCCGCTCGGCAGGCCGAACCCGATGCGGGTTGTACGGACCACCGGTTCCGCAGGCAGGTGCTCGGTGATGTAATGGCACGTGGCCTCACCCTCCACGTCGTTCGGCAGCGCAAGGATGAGTTCCTGCACCTCGCCGGAAGCGATCCGGGCGTGCAGCGACTGGAGGTTCAGATCCTCCGGGCGCACTCCGTGCATCGGGGACAACTTCCCGTGCAGCACATGGTAGCGTCCGCGGAATGCGCCGCTGCGCTCGATCGCCACGAGATCCGGCACGTGCTCGACCACGCAGACCACCCCGTTTTCCCTCCGCTCGTCGGCGCAGACAACGCACGCCTCCCCCTCCGCCAGATTGCCGCAGCGGGCGCAGCGGCGCACCGATCGCGCCGCCTCCTCAAGCGCACGGACCAGTTCAGGCAACCGGGCCGGCTTCTCCACCAGCAGGTGGAGAGCGATGCGTTCGGAGGAGCGGAAACCCAGCCCCGGCAGCTGCTTCAGATGCTGCTGCAGCCGTTCGAAGGCTGGTGTCATGCGGGCGGCCTCAGAACATCCCAGGCATCTGGAACGCCCCGGTGATCTTCTGCATCTCCGCCTCGTGGTGATCTTTGGCCTGCTTCGCGGCGTCCTGCACGGCCGTCAGCACGGTGTCGGAAACCAGCTTCGGATCCTCCTTGAGGAACTCCGGGTCGAGCGTGATCCCGAGGAAACGACCGCTGCCGTTGATCCGTACCTTCACGGCGCCGCCCCCGCTGGTGACCTCGATTTCCTTCGCGTCGAGCTGCGCCTGAAGCGCCTCGATGCCCCGCTTCATTTTTTCCGCCTGCTTAACGAGTTTTCCGAGTCCGGCCATGAGTATGATGGGTTTGGGTTAGGTGAAGACCGCCCCAGACTGAGCGGCGTCCATTCCGTGCGACAAGATACTTTCGTAGCCTTCGCGATAGGTCGGAAACCGAGGGCTCCAGCCGGTTTGGCGGCGGAGGGCGGCGTTCACGACGACCCGGTCCGGCACGATCGCGCGTCGCGCCGGGTGCGCGGCGCCGGTGAAACGCGGAGGCGGCACGCCCAGCCTTTCCGCCAGCCAGCCGGCGATCTCCGACTTGGGCGTCGGCGCGTCGTCCGCGGCGTTGAAAACGTGCGCGCCCGTTTCCAGTACGGAGTCGAGACACGCGAGGATCGCGGCCGCGGCGTCGTCGCGATGGATCAGATTCAGCCGGTGCCCCCCGCCCCCGCTCACCTCCCCCGCACGCACCTGCTCCAGCAAATGATGGCGACCGGGGCCGTAGATCCCAGCCAGCCGCAGGACGAAACGCCGCCGCGCCGCGCCGCTCGCCGCGCGCACGAGCCGCTCCGCCTCCAAGAGCAATGCCCCCCGTTCATCGGACGCCCCCGTCGCCGAAGACTCATCGACCCGCTCCCCGGCTCCCTGCGGATAAACCGAGGTGCTGCCGGTATAGAGCAGCGTGTCGGCGCCGCCGGCCGCCTCCGCCCAGCGCACAAGGGACGACGTGCCTTCCACGTAGCTTCTCCGGTACCCGTCGACGCCACCGCCGCCGGAGCTAACCGTGTTCACCAGCCAGCGCGGGATGGACGGCAGCTCGCGGTGCCAGGCATCCGCCGCCAGGTCGGCCACGATCACCTCCGTGCCCGCCGCGCGCAGCGCCTCCGCCCGAGCGAGGTTGCGCGTGAGCGCAACGACCCGCAGCCCGCGTCGCATGGCCAGCCGCGCAAGCGCGGCGCCCACGTAACCGCAACCGGCGATGAACAGATCGGAGGCCATCTCCGGAACATTCCCGGCCCGGCGCGCCGAAGCAAGGACCGCGCTTGCTTCCCCGGAAGCCCGACGCAAATTTCTCCCCTATCCCCATGTCGAACGCCGCCCCGAGCTCCGCCCCGTTCGTGACCACCCGCCGTCCGCTTTCACGACGGCACTTCCTGCGCGGCGCCGGCGTCGCCCTCGCGTTGCCGGCGCTGGACGTGATGCTCGCCCCCTTCGCGCGCGCCGCCTCCGCGTCCTCGGCACTGGCGCCGGGCGCGAAGCCACGGCGTTTCCTCGGGGTCTGCAACAACCTCGGCGTGCTCGGCGACCAATTCTTCCCCACCGGCACCGGGCGCGGCTACCAGGCCTCGCCGTACCTCGGACATCTCCAGGAACACCGCGAGCGTTTCACCGTTTTCTCGGGGGTTTCCCATCCCAACGTCGACGGCGGCCACCCGGCCGACATCTGCTTTCTCACCGCCGCCCCCCACCCCGGCAGCAGTTCGTTCCGCAACACCCTCTCCCTCGACCAGCACATCGCCGAGCACATCGGCACGCTCACGCGCTTTCCCTCCCTCACTCTCGCGGTGAACACCCGCGTGCGCAGCCTCTCGTGGACCGGCACCGGCGTGGCGATTCCGCCGGAAGACAAGGCCGCGGAGGTCTTCCGCCAACTGTTTCTCCAAGGCTCGGCCGATCAGGTCGCCGCGCAGGTGCGTCGCCTCGACACCGGCCGAAGCATCCTCGACACCGTCGCCGGTCAGGCGAAGGAGATCCAACGCGCCGCCACCGCGCGGGACCGCGAGCGACTCGACCAGTACTTCACCAGCGTCCGCGATCTTGAGCAGCGGTTGCAGGCCGCGCGCGACTGGGAACAGCGTCCCAAACCCGCGGTGACGGCGGCGCCTCCCATCGATCCGGCCAACCCTTCCGCCTACATGGAAAAGGTCCGCGTGATGTACGACCTCGCCCGCCTCGCCTTCGAGACCGATTCCACCCGCGCGATCACCCTCATGCTCGACGGCGTCAGCACGCCGGCGCTGGAGCTGGACGACACCCCGATCACCGACGGTTACCATAATCTCTCCCACCACGGAAAGTCGGAGAAGAAACGCTCGGAGCTGAAGGCCATCGATCAATGGCACATGAGGCTGCTGGCCAAGCTGCTCACCGACCTCAACGGAGTGCGCGAGGAGGGCGATTCGCTGCTCGACCGCACCGCCGTGCTCTACGGCTCGAATTTCGGTGATGCCAACGCGCACACCTGCTTCAATCTGCCGACGATCCTCGCCGGCGGGGGTTTCCGCCACGGACAGCACCTAGCGTTCAGCACCTCCAACAATTACCCGCTGCCGAACCTCTTCGTCTCCGTGCTCCAGCGCATGGGGATCGAGACCGAACGCTTTGCCTCGTCCACCGGCACCATGCGCGGGCTCGAGCCCGCCTGAGTCCATGGTCCGCCCGCCGTCGCGTTTTCTTCTCGGCATCGGCATCCTCGCAGCGGTGGTCGAGTCCCCTGCGGCCGCCCAACCGGCCCCCGGACGCTCCACCTTCGTCGAGGCGCACTGCGCAGGGTGCCACAACGACATCGACCGCAAGGGCGGCCTCGACCTCGAGGCTCTCGCCTTCAAGCCGGACGACCCGGCCAATCAGGAACGCTGGATCCGGATCCATGACCGCGTCGTCGCGGGCGAGATGCCGCCCGCCGAGAAAAAGCGCCCGGACCCCTCCGCGGTGGCTGATTTCACCCGCGCTCTCGGACGCGAGATCGCGGCGGCCGACCGGGAGCGCATTTTCCGCGAAGGCCGCTCCCTGCGCCGCCGGTTGAACGGCCACGAGTACGAGAACGCCCTCCGCGACCTGCTCTCCACCCCCTGGCTGCAGATCCGCGGGCAGTTCCCCGAGGACGGCGAGGTCCACCGGTACAACAAGTCGGCTTCCGCCCTCGACGTCTCGCACGTCCACCTCTCCCGCTACCTCACGGCGGCCGACCACGCGCTGCGCCAGATCCTCGCCACCCATCTCGACCGCCGACCCGCGACGATCACCCGCCACTACGCCCGCGACCAGCGCACGCTCACTCGGCTCTTCACCGGCAACATCTTCAAGTCCTCGCCCGACCGCATGACGTATCCGGTCATCGGCCACATCCCGCAACCGGATGTCCGCTGGCTCCGAGCTCCCCTCAGCGTGGGCGACGCTGATCCGGCGACGCGCGACCTTGAGGCCGTGAGCTGGGTCTCAAGCAATTACGTGACCGGCTTCACCTACCGCTGGGACGGCTTCCGCGCGCCGGTTTCCGGACGTTACCGGGTTCGCTTCAGCGGCTACACCCTCTGGGCCGCGCCGGGCGGGATCACGATGCGGTTCACGGACGAGAACGACCGCAAGGGGACGCCGCGCCCGCCCAACCCCAACGTGCCCGATTACGACCGCATCTCGCCCGGTCGCACCACCGAGCCCGTGACCGTCTACACGCGGAACGGGATCATGAACCGCCGGGTCGGCGAGTTCGACCTCACGCCGGAGCCCTCGGTCCACGAGCTCGGCGAGGTCTGGCTGCTCGCCAATGAGACGCTCGTGCCGGACGCGTCGCGCTTCTACCGTTCACGGCCGAACAACTTCCGAAACCCGCTCATGACCAAGGAGGGCGCGCCCAGCGTCGCCTTCCGCTGGATGGAGATCGAGGGCCCGTTCAGCGACGAGAAGACCGAAGCCGGTTACCGGCTGCTGTTCGGCGACCTGCCCTTGCGCCGCGTCGAGCGCGGCCGGCCCGGAGTCATCGTGCAGGTGGTCGACTCCGGCGATCACCGCGAGACCGGCAGACGGGCCGGTGTGCGCGTCGAGCCCATGATCGACGCGGCCGTCGATGTCGCCACCGAGGACCCGGCGGGCGACGCCCGCCGGCTGCTCCGCGCCTTCGTGGAGCGGGCCTATCGCCGAGCGCCGGCTCCGGGCGAAGCCGACCGTTTCATCGCGTTGGTCGAGGAGCGCCGCGCAGCCGGACTCTCGTTCGCCGAGGCGATGCTCGCCGGGTACACCGCCGTGCTGGCGTCACCCGGTTTTGTCTTCCTGGACGACCAGCCGGGCGCGCTTGACGACCACGCGCTCGCGACGCGCCTGGCGCTCTTCCTTTGGAACTCGCCCCCCGACGCCGCGCTGCGGGCGCGCGCGGACCGCGGCGAGATGCAGCGCCCCGAGGTGCTTCGCGCCGAGACGGAGCGCCTGCTGGCCGACCCGCGCTCCCACCGCTTCCGCGAGGCGTTCCTCGATTACTGGCTGGATCTGCGGAAGATGGAGGATTCCACGCCGTCCACCAGTCTCTACAATGACTATTACCTCGACGACGCTTTGGCCGAGGCCGCCGTCGCCGAGACCCGGCTTTTCTTCTCCGAGTTGCTGGAGCGAGACCTGCCGGTGCGAACGTTGGTCGACGCCGATTTCGCCCACCTGAACGGACGCCTCGCTGATCACTACGGCATCCCGGGCGTACATGGGATCGCAATGCGCCGCGTGAGTCTGCCTCCCGGCGGCGTGCGCGGCGGCCTGCTCACGCAGGCGAGCGTCCTCAAGGTCACCGCGAACGGCACCACCACGTCCCCCGTGCTGCGCGGCAAATGGATCGTGGAACGCATTCTTGGCCTCGACATTCCCCCGCCCCCGCCGGTGCCCGCGGTCGAGCCCGATATTCGCGGCGCCATCACCATCCGGGAACAGCTCGCCCAGCACCGCGCGGACCCTTCGTGCGCCTCGTGCCACCGCAAGATGGACCCGCCGGGTTTCGCGCTCGAGAGCTTCGATATCATGGGCGGCTTCCGCGACCGCTACCGCGCGATCGACGAGGCCAAGCCCGCTCTGACCGGGCTGGGTAAAAACGGCCAGCCGTTCGCTTTCCATCTCGCTCTGCCGGTTGACGCTTCGGGCGAGCTGCCCGACGGCCGGCCCTTCACCGACATCCGGGACTTCAAACGCCTGGTGCGTGAGGACGACACGGCGCTGGCGCGCAACGTCGCCCGCCAGCTGATCACCTTCGCCACCGGCGCCCCCGTTCACTTCAGCGAACGCGTTGACGTCGACGAGCTCGTGGCGCGCACCCGCCCCTCCGGCCACGGCATCCGTTCCCTCGTCCACGCCGTCGTGCAGAGCGAGCTGTTCCGCCGGCGATAGGCACCTCGGCTCCTGCCGTTCCCGGAACTTCGCGGAGCTGTTTTCAGCATCCGGATCCACCCGGACACTTCCGTCCGGCTTTTCCGAACTTCTGGTCCGCGTCCCCACCGCCCACGACCGTCCCGACGCCCCGGGGCTTCCATCCAAAGGGGTCAGGGCGTTGATTGTTCAGGCTGCGCCCTCAGCGGGAAAAAACGTTCAACGCCCTGACCCCATTGGCGGGGCGATCCCCGTGGCCGGAGACTTTCCGCGGTTCACCGCACCTGGCCCTTGGCGCGCACCTGTGCCAGCATAGCCTGCAATTCAGCCACCTTGGCGGGCTCCGCATTGAAAAGGTTGCGACGCTGGCCGAGATCGGCGCTGAGGTCGTAAAGTTCCCCGGGCTGGTCGTTTGCCGCGTAGCCATTCGCGGGATCGAACCACGCGGGAACCTTGCTTATCGCACCGGTTTTCGCGGCCACGAGCACCCACTGGTCGTGGCGCAGCGCGTAACCGTTGGCGTTCGTGTTGTGCACGATGGTGCGCCGCGGACTCGACGTGGCTGGCGCTTTCCAGACCGGAAGCAAATTGTGGCTGTCGTGTGCGGTGTCGGGCGGAAGCGTCAGGCCAAGGGCGGCCGCCAACGTCGCCATCAGGTCGACCTGGCTACAAAGCGCCGAAGTGACCGCGCCCTGGGGAACAACGCCCGGCCAGCGCACGATGAAGGGCACCCGATGCCCGCCCTCCCACAGGTCGCGCTTCAGGCCTCGCAGCGGACCGGCGCTGCGGTGCCCGAACTTCTGAATACGGGGATAGGCGTACTGCTCGGGGCCGTTGTCGGCGGAAAAGATCACGATCGTGTTCTCCGCAAAGCCTCCGGCCGCCAACTCGGCGAGCACCCGGCCCACCGTGTCGTCGGTCTGCTCCATGAAATCCCCGTAACCGCCGGCCTTGGATTTCCCGGCGAACTCCGGCGAGGGCACGATCGGCGCGTGCGGCGAGGTGAAGGGAAAATACAAGAAGAACGGCTGCTTGCTGCCGCGCTGCTCCCGCAGCCAGCCGACGGCGCGCTCGGTGAGGCGCGGCATCACCGCGTGGAAATCCCAGCCCTTGGTCATCGGCCCCGGCCGCGCCTCCCAGTTTCCCTCGGCGGTCTGCGGCGTGATGGTCAGGGGCTCCGTCGGCATGGTGATCACGCGGTCGTTCTCGAACCACGCGTACGGCGGGAAATTCGGGACGTCGTCGCCGAAGTAGTAATCGAAGCCGTGGTCCAGCGGTCCGCCCGGGATGCGCCGCGTCCAGTCGAAATCCCCCGGAGCGTACCCGGTATTCGGATGCGGCGCGGCGCCGGGACGCTTGATCGCTTCCCAGTTCCACCCGAGGTGCCATTTCCCGATGCAGGCCGTGCGGTAACCGGCGGACTTCAGCAACTCGGGCAGCGTGAGCTCGGCGGCATCGAACGACGGAGGACCGAAGCTGCTCACGATCCCGTGGAATTTCCGCCAGTGGAACCGGCCCGTGAGCATCGCGTAGCGGCTGGGGGTGCATACCCCCGAGGAACTGTGCGCGTCGGTGAAGCGCAGGCCCTCGCGGGCGAGACGGTCGAGGTGCGGCGTGCGGATCTTCGACTCAGGATTCTGGATCGCGAGGTCGCCGTACCCCATGTCGTCGGCATACAGGATCACGATATTCGGCCGGTCCGCGGCGGCGCGGACGAGCTGCAGAGACGCGAGAACAGAAAGAGCAAAAAGGGACAGGGTTTTCATGGGGTCTCCGGCGAACCCGGAATCCTGGCAGCAAGGGCGGTATCAAGCCCCAGCACAACGCCGACCTTTCCTCCCCGACACTTCACCTCCCCGCCCAGCTTGCGCCGGGACCGCCCACCCCCTTTCGTCCGCCCATGCGCCGCGCGCTCGCCGCCCTCCTTCTGTCCCCCGCCATGTTCGCGCAATCCCCGTCCGTCCAATCCGTCGCCGACGCCGCCGTGCGGTCCACCCTCACGCGCTTCGCGCCGGAGAATCTCAAACCCGAGGAGATCGCCGTGACACTGGTCGACCTCCGGGATCCCGCCCGCCCGGTCCGCGGGTCCGTGCGCGGCGGCGAGATGATTTACCCCGCGAGCGTGATCAAGTTGTTCTACCTCGCCTCCACC
>SXGQ01865475.1_pt1 | contig 15962 bp, 23 predicted proteins | sample 3178371 | NCBI WGS metagenome assembly SXGQ01 (sample SAMN11356859, study PRJNA531348) | freshwater metagenome | isolation source: freshwater sample F1-20 | place: China: Fuxian Lake, Yuxi | collected 2017-12-25
ACTTTAAGTAGTGTAACAAGTCCAACAACGAATAGAATACAATTTTTTGTAGGTGCAGATTACATACCCTCTGCATATCAGTTATCATCACCAGTAACCGCAGGAACTGGTCGTTCTACAGGAAATGCAATTAATGAGATATTATTCTCAAATAGTGCAACATTAACAGTAAACCCCTTTATATCAATTACCGGACAACCATCAAATTCTACAGTTGCTCAAGGACAAACAACAACATTTTCCGTAACAGCATCATCTAGTGATAATACTAATGTTGCATATCAATGGTATATTGGTGGTTCTCCAGTATCAAATGGAACTTCTGGTGGAAATACAATTAGTGGAGCAACCACAAACATTCTTACGGTAACTACCAGTTCCGGAACTCCTGCCGCAACATCAAATGTTTTTGTTTCTGTTTCTCATCCAACTGCAGGAAATTCTCCTGTGACCTCAAATACGGTGACTTTATCTGTCGTTGCCGCAAGACAAATTATTAATGTAGAAACTTTTAATCAAGGTAGTGGAGATGCATCTTTATCAAGTTATAATATCTTTAATGGAGAATTAACTATTGAACCATCACCTGGAGCACCACAAGGAACCGCATTTTGTTTTTATGCTCCAGAAAAAGACGTTGAGGTGTTTATAGATTTATATGCTTCTATTGGTTCTAATAATGGTGGTTACATTGGCGGTCAAGGAGGATTATCAACCATTAAAATGACAATACAACAAAATGTTGAATATGTGATTTCCCCTTTACCTCAAGTATCTGGTGGTGCTGGTGTTTTTCTCTGGAGAAAAGCATCTCTCATTGCCTGCTGTGGTGGTGGAGGAAATGCTGGTAATGGTGGAAATGGTGGTGATGGTGGTGGAGTAAATGTTTCTGGACAAAATGGATCTGGTAGAGGTGCTGGTGTCGGAGCAAGTAGAATTTCAGCAGGAAGTCTACCTACAACTAGTGGTATTTTTGGATCTCTTGTGGGTGGAACCATTCCCCTTGCTTCTGGAGATAGCAATGCAAGTGGTACTTCTGGAGGGAGAGCTCTTGGGTGTACAAAGGGTGGTACTTCAGGATCCAATAGTTATTGGATGAATAGAGGATATTCTCCATGTCAAGATGTAGGAAAAACTAAATTAATCAATGCAAATGGTCAAGTAGTCCCTTCTAGCACTGACACAATTCAAAGGGGACATAAAGTTGGTTATGCTATTCGTCAAACTGCTGGAAGAGGATTAAATGGTGGTGGTAATGGAGCAAATGGTGCTACTGGTGGTGATGGTGGTGATGGTGGGGGCGGAGGAGGTGGTGGAAGTGGTTATACCGACGGTTCGGTCACAGTGATTGCCACACGTCAAGGTGGTCATTCAGGGCAAGGAAAGGTTGTAATTAGAAAAGTATAAATAATAATAACTAACAGGTTGGCGTTCTCCACCTATGTCTGCGATTAATAAGAATTTCGTCATAAAAAATGGATTAGAGGTTAATAATAATCTCATTTTTGCCGATATTGTAACTGATAAGGTTGGTATTGGTACCACAAATCCACAATACACTCTTCATGTTAGTGGTGGAATTGGTGTAACTAATGCCTATGTGAGTGGTATTGGTACAATTGTTACCTTACAAAGTACTACAGGAACAATCACCAATCTAACAGCAACCAATTTATCTGTTGGTGTTGGGACCATTGGTAGTATACAATCAACTCATATTAATAATACTGGTGTTACTACATCAACAACTCTTAATATAACAGGAACTGGAACAATTGCTGTTGGTGTTGTTACCTTTTTATCTGGAACTAATTTAAATTATTCTGGTATAGGAACAATTGATTCTCTGAATTCAACAAATGTAAATGTTTCTGGTGTAGGAACAATAGTAAATGCAAGAGTCACAAACCTAAATGTAACTGGTGTAAGTACATTTTCTTCAGTTAATACTGGAAACATTAATATTTCTGGTATTGTTACAGGGTTAAATGTTTCTGGTGTAGGAACAATAGTAAATGCAAGAGTCACAAACCTAAATGTAACTGGTGTAAGTACAATTGCATCTCTTTCAGTTACTGGTTCTACTTTTGATACTCTAGTAGTTAATAATTTCAGCACATTAAATGGAATTACAACTTTAACTAATGCAAGAGTCACAAACCTAAATGTAACTGGTATAAGTACATTTTCTTCAGTTAATACTGGAAATATTAATATTGCTGGTATTGTTACAGGATTAAATGTTTCTGGAGTTAGTACTTTAGGAACAGTAAGGATTTCTTCTGGTATTATTACTGCAACATCAGGTATCGTCACTTATTATGGTGATGGTTCTTATCTAACGGGAGTTGCTGCAAATCCAACACTACAAACAGTTTTAAATACTGGAAATACTTCTACTATTGGAATGTCCATTAGTGGTATTATAACTGCATCTAGTGGTTTTGCTGGTAATATTTCTGGTACTGCTGGTACTATTACAACACTGAATAGTACTTCTGGAACTATTACTAATATTTCTGGTGCTAATCTTAATTATTCTGGTATTGGTACCATTACCAATTTAAGTGGTGATGCAATTAATATTAGTGGAATTGCAACCGCACAAGACTTTGATGCACTTTCTGATGAGAACTATAAAAAAAATGTAATCACCGTTAATAATGCTCTGAATAAAGTAGAACAACTTCGTGGTGTATCTTTTGATTGGAAAGAGAATGGTAGAAGTTCTTATGGTGTGATTGCACAAGAACTACAAAAGGTTTTACCAGAACTTGTACACGGAGATAATCCAAAAACTGTTAACTATAATGGTATTATTGGAGTATTGATAGAGGCAATCAAAGAACTTAAAAAAGAAGTTGAAGAGTTGAATATTTTAATTGTATAAATAAAAATAACTTAATCCGAGTGATTACACGAAGATGGCCATTAAAATTTCAGGAACAACTGTAATTGATGATAGCCGGAATCTTGTCAATATTAATTCTGGATTAGGTGTTGGTATTCAGTCAGGTGGAAATTCTGTTGGAACTGGTATTACAGTTCTCAACTTTGTTGGGACTGGAACTACTATATCTGTAAGTAGTGGAAGAGCTAATATTAGTGCTGGTAGTGGTGGATCACAAACTCTTGTAGTTGGTCTTCGTACCACAGCAGCAAATATACCAATAACTTCTGGAGTTACTATTATTGGACTCCGTGGTGGTGGCACTGCAAACCTCCCTGTATAAATTTCAAAAAATAGGTTAAAATTATGGCAGAAAGAATTCCTTTAATTTATAATCCATCAGCAAATCAAATTCAGGAAACTGCTCTCACTGATGAAATTTCTGTTGGTATTTTGACTGCTGCTGTTTTTTCAAATTTAAAAGTAGTAAATACTCAACTCAATTTACTAAATTCTTCTTATAATTATCTGATGGCTGGTCCAGTTTCCGTTACAGGAATTGGTACCATTACTGTGGGTGCTGGTGTTTCATTTGTTGTTGTATAAGGTAATTTAAAATGTCAACTTTAAGAGTAAATCAAGTTACAAACGAAGCTGGTACTGGTGCTGTAGAGTTTTCTCAAGGAATACAATTTCCTGCAAATTCAACCTTGACTACGAATATAAATTTAACTGGAGTATGTACTTCAACATCATTTTCAGGTAATGGATCCGGATTAACAGCATCTTTTGCAGTATCAAACTCTAAATTATACGCATATACGTATATTCTTTAAAAAAATGTCAGTATCCAAAATTCAAGTTGATTCTGTTAAAGGTTATGATCCTGCAAATTCTGCTGTAATTTTTTCACAAGGTGTTACAGTTCCATCAGGAAAAATAATTTCTGGTGCTGGTAATATGAACATAGTTGGTGTTCTCACTGCCACTAGTTTTATTGGAAATGCAAATGGAATTACTAATGTAGCATTTGCTACAACAGGAAAATCCATTGGATTAATTTGTATAGGAGGATAAATGGCAGAATTAAAAGTAAATCAAATTGTAGACAAAAATAACACTGGATCTCCAGAATTAACATTTGGTATTACAGTTCCATCAGGAAAAACAATTTCTGGTGCTGGAGGAATAAATATTGTTGGTATTGTAAGTGCATCTACATTTTCTGGAAATGGATCTCAATTAATTTCACTTAGCACTTCACCCAAATCTTACACAGTAAAGTTAATTTTGGATCCACTACCTTTTAGATCTTAATTTATTATTATTTTATAAACTAACTCACTCAACTAACAAAATAAAATTATGGCCGCTCCAAACATTGTAGGAATAACAACCGTTGTAGGTATATCTACATTTCTGAGTCTTTCAAATACTTCTGCAACAGTTTTGTTGTCAAATGCAGCAAGTAGTAGTAAAGTAATGAAGATTAATAGCATTATAGTTGCAAATGATGATGGTACTAACACTGCGAATATTATAGTTTCAATCAATAATGCTGCTGCTGGTGGTGGCACTGCATTTAAATTAGCACACACTATTGATGTAATCGCAGATTCAACACTTGTATTGATTGATAAAGCATCTTCTTTTTATCTACAAGAAAATCAATCAATTGTGGTCACTGCATCTGCTGGTGATGACTTGGATGTTTTTTGTTCATACGAAGAAATTTCTTCTTAATAAGAGGGTAATAAACAATGACAGATTTAAACGCACTCTACTCATATCAAGGGCAAGAACCACAAAGACTTCCTCACAAAATTAGGTTGAGTGATGGAAGAAGTCGTACTGATACCTCATCCTTTACCGATGAAGAATTAGATGATGCTGGTTTCACTGGACCTTATACAGAACCAGAATTTGACCCAGAAATTGAAACTCAAGAATGGAATAGTGAACTGTTTAATTGGGTGACAACTCCAATTCCTGATGAAGTTTTTTGGGAAAGATTGAGAAATCAAAGAAATCATAAACTTTTTATGAGTGACCTCACTCAACTTTCTGATGCACCACTTAACGGTTTACAAAAAAATGCCTGGGCAATTTATCGTCAAGCACTAAGAGATCTTCCTGAAAATACAGAAGATCCTAAAAATGTTACCTGGCCTTCACAACCGGAGTAAATATGTCAGTTTTTAGACCCAGTAATATCAACAAAAGACTTGTAGGAACTCCATCCACTCCTTTGGCAGGGAGTCCTGGTAATGGCGGGCAATTAGGGCCCACCAAAATTCCTTATCAAGTCAAAGGGGTGACTTGCAATGTAATCGCACTGGGTAAAAGATATTTCGGCACTGGTGGTGGACCAGCTCCCAGTGGGGTATACCGAACTACAGAATCTTATTGTGGAAAGAAAAATCTTTGTGATGGCACCTTTACAGACTGTAAAGGATTCTTCATCTGTTGTGGACCATCAACCACAAAATGGTTTGTTGCACCTGAATGCACACAAGTAGCCAGGACTTACAATCAACGTATTGATGCGAGCAACCTCGCCTGCACTCTTATGGGTAACTGTGGATGGTTTGTGCCTAGTGTCGATCAGCTGGTTAATCCGGGAGCTTGCTGCTCAGGCAATTGGGATGCTATTTGCACTAGTGCTTACTGGAGCAACACCTCTGCCGGCGTACATGGAAGGTGGGCTGTGTCGATGCCAACAGGAAGCTGCTTTGCATATTCTGGTTCATACGATCAATTTACACAAAACAGAACCTTCTGTATTCGTGCTTTTAGATGCACTGCGTAATCGATGTTTTATAAGAGACATTGCTTTACAAAATAATCTAAATATTCTATAATATAAAAAACTTGCACTGAAATCATTATGAATCTAATGCCCATTTATTCAGTTCCTCTCTGGACTAGTGAATACCCAGAGTTTGAGGAGCATAAAGAAATTTTTTTGAATGCAGTAAAAAAATATAAAGATCAAAACCGTTCAGTACAAAAATCAAATATTGCCGGTTATCAATCACCAGATACACTTCAAAGAGTAGAAGAACTGCACCCACTCTTTGAGTATATTTGTCAATTGGGATTTAAGGCAGTTGCAGACTTGGATTTTGTGGATTGTGATATTGCACTCACTTCTTCCTGGTTGAATATTAATGATACTCGTCAGTGCATGAATATTGAGCACATACACGGAAATGTATTCTCTGGAGTTTTTTATCTTCTGACACCAGAAGAAAGTGGAAAACTAGTTTTTCAAAACTATGCAATTAATCGTATGTGGGATGGTTGTAACTTGACTTCACAAAAAAACGAATTCACAGGAGAACGTATTCGTATTAAACCAGTAGAAGGTAATATTATTCTTTTTCCTTCTTATCTTCCACATTCGGTAGAAACTAATAATCACGACAAAGAACGCATTTCAATCTCATTTAATATGATTGCACTTCCTAAAGGTAGTATTAAACATCCAACACAAAATGATGCCTGAACTTCCTATTATACTTGATGACTTTATTGAAGAGGAATTACAAAACCAAATAGAAGATTCAATGTTTGATTGTAATTGGCAATTTAAAATGGATAATACTTATAATTATGATGCTTCGATCATGGGAATGAAATATAGAAAATTTTTAAATCCATTTGAATATGATATTTCACCATCAATTATAACAAATCTTCAAACAAATCAAAAGATATTTAAATTATTTAATTTAATTATTGAAAAAACTTGTAATCATATAGATTTTAATCTTGAAAAAATAGGAAGATGTATTGCTGGAATTCAAGGTGTTCAAGTAATACGAAAACAGAATAAAGTGTGTAATATTCACGTTAATCAAAAAACTCCTCATTTGGTATTATTGTATTATGTGAATGATGCAGATGGAGAAACGATACTTTATAATAAAACTATTAATGATATTGAAGATGATGGTGTAATGTATCTTGATGAAATGCACGAATTTAATGTAGTAAATAAAATAATGCCTAAACAAGGTAGAATTTTATTATTTGATGGAAAAACATACCATTCTGCCTCAAGTCCAACTACAGGAATTAGATGTATCATAACTTTAGACTTATTTGGTGAATTTAAAGATGGTAGTTACAAGTTTCCTGCACTAAAAGAAAAAACTATAAAAAATAATTTTATATATCAATGAAATCTTACTACTTTATATCCGGACTTCCAAGGTCTGGTTCTACATTACTCTCTGGAATACTTAAACAAAATCCAGACTTCTATGCTGATATTGCATCACCAGTAGAAAAACTTACAAAAAACTCGATTGAAGTAATCACGAGTGGTGAAAACAATCTTACCATCACAGAATACCAAAGAAAAAATCTATTGTATAGTATTTTTGATGGATACTATAAGCACATAGAAAAACCAGTCATCTTTGATAGTTGTCGTGGTTGGACTAAAAAAACACCATTTCTGAAGGCACTATTTCCATATACAAAAATCTTATGTCCTGTAAGAGACATAGTTTCTATTCTTAACTCCTTTGAGTTAATTACATCTAAAAATCCATTTCATACCACAACTCTTACAGCACACAAAGATAATGTATTTGCTCGTTGTGATAGTATGATGGATAGGAATGATGGTATTGTTGCAGGTCCTTGGATAGTACTTCGTGAAGGTTATGCACTTCACCCAGAAATGATTATGTTGATTGATTATGAGAACCTATGTAAAACTCCAGAGAAGACAATGAGAGAAGTATATGAGTTTCTGGAGAGACCTTATTATTCTCACGACTTTGAGAATGTGGAATACTCTAATGAGGTTTTTGATAAGTCCTGCAACCTCAAAGACCTTCATACAGTCAAGAAAAAAGTAGAATATAATCCTCCAAGATGTATTCTTCCACCAGAAATCTTTCAAAAGTATAATGAAATGAATATGGAGTTCTGGAAATCGGGATATAAACCAGATCCGAATATTATTGATAAGTTAGACAAAAAATTTATTGAATATAACTAATATGAATATTTTAGGACTTTATGGTGCAATTAATTGGAATGCAAATCTTTCATATGACCCAGTAACAGAATGTAAGACTTGGGTACATGATGCTGGGGTTACTTTGCTGATAAATGGAAATCATATCTGTAGCATAAGTGAAGAAAGATTAACTCGTATTAAATATGATGGAAACTTTCCAGTTAAATCAATTGAGTATTGTTTATCTGTGGGTAATATAACACCACAAGACATAGATTTGATTTGTGTTCCTTCTATGTGTATTGATATTTTTTATAAGCAAGTAAATGATAATCTATTAAATCAAAAACTCAAAGAAATCTTTCCAAATGCACGAGTACAAGTAGTTTCTCATCATTTAAGTCATGCAGCATCAGCAATCTTTAGTTGTGATTTTAATGATGGTTCATTTTTAACTTTAGATGGTGCAGGAACAAAAGTTTATGACCCTTATAAACTCAAAGATATTTTAGTAGAAACAAATACCACTGGATATTTTAATAAGTCTCAAAATATTTTTAGATTATATCCTGGTCCAAGTAGTGTAAATGATTTTGGTGGTTATTATCGTAGATATGCAAATTTTATTTATAGTAAAAAAATTCATATTAAAAATAAAGAAAGTGATGAAGGTTTGAGAGATAGTGTAAGTGGTAAGATAATGGGTCTTTCTGCATATGGAACCTGGGAGAAACACGACTGGAAAGATTATCGTCTTTCTACTGATTATGACCTACCATTTATTATGTTTAAGGAAATGTATGGTGATAAAAACATCTTTGACGATACTTATAACTTTAAAAGTCCTGAAGATATGAGTGCAATATTACAAAAAAACTTTGAGAGTGCATTATTAGATTATCTTACTGCACTTAAAAAAGAAACATATCTTACGAATAATGTATGTCTTGCTGGTGGATGCTTTCTTAATGTTCTTGCAAATAGTTTAATCAAAGAAAGTTGTTTGTTTGAGAATATTCATATTCCACCTTATACAAATGATAGTGGGTTACATTTTGGTGCTGCTTGTTATGGGTCATTCCAAAATAAGGAACAAATAACACTTACTAATAATCTTGCACTCACTGGTAAAGAATACACAAATATTGAGATTTTAGAAGAACTTAAAAATCACTCATTAAAATATAAAAAATATGAGTCCTTTGATGAGTTGTGCGAAGTTACTGCATCTTACCTTTATCAAAATAAAATCATTGGATGGTTCCAAAACAGAAGTGAATTTGGACCCAGAGCACTTGGGGCTCGTTCACTATTAATGAATCCAACTCCTGTAGAAAATAAAAGTATAATGAATGTAAGAGTCAAACACAGAGAAGAATGGAGACCTTTTGCTGGTATTATATTAGATGAAGATTTCTCTGAATATTTTAATGAGGATTATACTTCTGATTATATGTTATATTCTTTTACATTAAAAGAGAATAAAATACCAGAACTTGGAGCAATAACTCACGTAGATAATACTTGTAGAGCACAGACTGTAAATGAAATCTTAAATCCACAAATCACTACGTTACTTAAAAAGTACAAGGAAGTATCCGGTATTCCAATATTAATGAATACCTCATTTAATGATAATGGAGAACCAATTGTAGAAAGTCCAAAAGATGCTATCTCTGCATTTCTAAGTATGGATATTGACTATCTTGTAATGGGTAATTATATTATATCAAAATCAAACAAAAAAACAAAAATTTTATACTTATGAAAATCATTAACATTGACGGTGGAATTGGAAGAATCATTACCGCACTTCCAGCACTTCTTAAATATCACCAAAATCATCTTAATGAAGAGTGGTATGTCTCAATTATGGGATGGGATTATATTCCTTTAGGTATTCCACAACTCCAAGAAAGGTCTTTTAATCCAGATACAAAATGTGTCTGGGAAAATATATTCCTCAAGGCAGATGAAATAGTCTCACCAGAGCCTTATCGTCTTCCAAATTTTTATAAAGGTAAAATATCACTTGCAGAAGCATTTGATGAAATCATTAACGAAACTGAAGAGCACGATGACTTAAACTATGAAACTTTAAATCTTTCTCATTCAGAGATTCGTAAAGGTCAAGAAATCATCTATAGAGCATATGAATTGCAAGGTAAAGAAAAAACGATAGTTATTAACCCTTATGGATCTACTGCACAAGTATGCCCTGTGGGAGTCTATGATGATTCTTTAAGGTCATTACCAGAGAATATGTTTATTCAACTTTGTGAGTTGCTTGCAGAGGATTATAACATCATCTATATGGGATATTCACATCTTCTTCCTGAAGATAATAAAGTCGTTTATGTACCTCAACCAGACCTTCATATGAGAGACTGGATGGGAGTGATTGCTCAAGTTGATTATTTTGTTGGTTGTGATACTGTTGGTCAACACATTGCAAGAGCAACAGGAACTAAAGGATGCGTAATTATGGGAGGAACTGATGCAATCAATATGTCTTATCCAAATTATTTCCGAATCATTCAAAGAAAGCAACCAGTTTATTCTCCAATGAGAATCTCTAGTCTACAATGCAATTTTGCAGAAAGATTAAACAAAGAATGTATTGAATATACTGAAAGTGAGATTTTAGATGTTTATGAAAAAATCAAAGAGGATATTGAAAAAATTTTGGAATGAATATAATAACAAAAGATGAAAATAGCAAAGACCTTCTTTTAGATTCTACACAAAAACATCAAATTATGATGGAATGGGAAAAACCTTATATGGAAGCATGTATTCAAAAACTTCAACCATTTGGAGACGTTCTTGAAATTGGATTTGGTCTTGGATATTCTGCAACAGAAATACAAAGATTTCCAATTAATTCTTATACAATTATTGAATGTGATGAGAATGTGCATCAAAGAGCATTAAAATGGAAAGAAAATTATAATCACACAATCAATATTATTTTTGAAAAGTGGGAAAACATTTATCAAACTTTACCAAAATTTGATTGTATATTTTTTGATGATTATGACATTGAAACTTTAGAACTTTGTAAAGTTGACTTCTCAACTCCTTGTAGAAATATTGATTTTGTTAAAAAAATGAAAAATAATTTAAAAGATTATTCAAGATTTTCTTTTTATTGTGCATTAAACAAAAAAAATATAAAAAACTATGAGATTCAATGGATTCATACTTTAACAAATTATTGTAAAAATATCGATTTTCAAGAATATAAAACAAATGTCTCTGAAAATTGTAGATATATAGTGGACCAATCCTTATATTGCCCCTTGATTGAAATGAAAAAAATATTTAATTATAATTAATATGACCAAACCCATCCAAGTCTTCATAAGACACTGCTACTACTCAAAACTGCAAGAACTACCAGATCGCACAAGACCTTCCTGGTTTAATAAGTATAAGGTATTTCAAAACTTTAAAAATACAATAGATTCCAAACTTGCAGATTATCATATTGTTTATGATGAGTATTATGGTAGTATTAATGATACATTTCTCAAAGAAGAAAAAAATGTAAAAATCATTAATTGTGGAAGTGAGTGTGAAAGTTTTATTGCAACAATAGATTATGCAGTTTCTCAAAACTATTCATCAGATACGATCATTTACTTTTTAGAAGATGACTATGCACATCGTCCAGAATGGTGTAAAATATTACTGGAAGGATTTACTTTAAATCCTTCATATGTAACTCTTTATCCTTGTGATTTATCAAAAAATGATGAAATATTTTATAAATTTTTTACTACAGAAAGCACATATTGGAAATCTCTTCCAGTAACCACTAATACCTTTGCATGTAAGTATTCAACAATTTTAGAAGACTATGAGATTCATAAAGAATATTCGATTAATGGTATTAAAAAAGAAGATGGATTTCATTTTTCAAAAGATTATGATAAGTTTTGGAAGTTAAGTCAAGAGCAAAATAAATATGTGATTTCTTGTTTGCCTGGATACTCAACTCATTGTGATGCAAACCATATTTCACCTTTTGTAAATTGGAAAGAAGTTATTGAAACAAATATTATTAAAAAAATAAAAAAATTATCAATAGTTAATTATTAAAATGAACTTAATAAATGAAGATTTTTGTAAAATAATGCCCAATCATTTTTTAACAGAAAATGTGTCACTATTTTTATATTCTTTAATTAAATGTAGTAGACCTAAAAACATTATAGAAGTTGGATTTGGTTATTCTACTTTGTTTATTTTAAAGTCTATTCGAGATATACAAAAAGAAGTTTTACCTTTTCCAGAAAAAGTATTTTCGGAAGAAAAAAATACTTTTTCTGGAAAAAAATACAATCCAACATTTAATGTAGTAGAAAATTATTCTCATCAAAATCATATAAAAAATTATTCATGTTTAGAAAAATTTGACACAACTAAAAATATAAATTTTATTAATAGTTCTATTGATGAATATTTAAAAAGTTCCAAAGAAAAATATGATTTTGTTTGGATTGATTTTGGATCTGCAAGTGATTATATGCACTTTTTTAAAATATTTTTAGAAAAATTAAATTCTGGAGGGTTTATAATTATTCATAGCACTTTAGATAACTTGTTTGGAAAATTATTTGTAACTGAATTAAAATTAATGAATAGTTATGAAAATTCTTTAGAAATAATGTCTATTGTTGAACCTCACAAATCTGTACAGAATTCATTTACTATAATTAAAAAAGTACTTGATTATAACATATATTCCGTTGATACAAACTTTTCTTCTTCTGCTTTATAATCAATTTTATTACTTATTTAACCTTAAAATGAAAATACATCAAATCTTCATAAACTCATTAAATACTATACCAGAACTTCCAGAATACATTCAATTTTGTCAGTCTCAAATACAAAAACTTTATCCAAATTTTGAATATCATTTATATTCTGGTGAAGAAATAGAAGACATTCTACAAAATAACTTTCCAAAAGATATCATTACTTCATATCATTCACTTAAACCTTATGCATACAGAGCAGATTTAGCACGATATTGTTTATTATATCTCTATGGTGGACTTTATATTGATTTAAGTATTTTATGTCTTTCATCACTAACATTAGAAAATACTAACTTCTTTGCATTTCGTGATTTACCAGAGTTTTCTGACCCTTGGTGGGCAATTACTAATGCAATCATATACTCAAAACCAAAATCAAATATTATGAAAACTGCAATTGACTTAATGATCCATCATTGTAAGACAAAGTTTTATGGTGTTTCTGTGATTGATGTGGGAGGGCCAACACTGCTTGGAAAGGCAGTGATGAGGTCTCAAGAAAACTTTCATAAAGTTTTTACAAATGGTCAAGTCAATCACATAGAATCAAAATATTTAAATATTAAAGAAGAATCCTTAAAGTCTTTTGGATATAATCTAAATGAATTGATTGGATTTACATTAGATTCGGACAAAAAAATCATTGCATTAAGAAAACCAAGTAAAGGTGGAGACATTGAATCACTTGGTTTGAAAGAAACAAATAATTATGTGAATATGTGGTTACAGAAAGATGTTTATGATGACTCGATTAAATTTACTCAAAATTATTATTACCAATGACCTATAAAATCATAGATAATTTTCTCAATCAAGAAGATTTTGATAGAATTAAAACTACATTCTTTCCAGAAAATAAAAAATCTCAAAAACTTCCTTGGATTCATAGTCCAGCAATTGTAAGAGATCGAAAATTAGGACCAACAGGATACGAAGAGTATGATTGGATGTATACTCACTCTTTTATTTTCGACAAGAATGTGATGGAAAGTGAATTTTTTCATTTAATTTTACCAATCTTTGATAAATTAAATGCAAGTGAAATACTTGATGCAAGAGCAAATCTATTAGTTCCCATAAAAACTCACATACATCATGAAGATCATATAGATAGAAAAACACCACATCATGTTGCATTATTTTATATAACAACAAATAATGGATTTACAGTCTTAAAAGACACTGCAGAAGTAGAATGTGTAAAAAACAGAATGTTAATCTTTGATGGTTTAATTTATCATCATTCAGTAACTTCTACAGATGAAGTTAGATGTGTAATTAATATTAATTTTATACCTTATCTAAAACTTGGAAATCTTAACTTTAATTATAATTGACATGAATATCATTAAACATAATTCGAGTTTGTTACTTGAAGACCAATTAAAAGAAAAAATTAATATAATTTAAAATTATGAACACAATTTTATTTGATCAATTTTTTAGTGGGAAATATTTCCCCAATAAAGTTAGAGAGTATGGTTTATATCAATTTAAAGATAAAGATTTAATTAATGATGAATTTAAAATATATCCAGGAATAAGAAGTGAATCTCTTCATATTATCAATCCAAAATTATATGAATATATTGAAAACAAAATAATAAAATCTATTTTAAGTTTTACAAAATATAAAGAAAATTTTCAACCTAAATACATATTAACAGAAATGAAATATCATTTGACAACATCTGTACACAAATGTGGGTTAATTCATTGTGATCCCTTTAATTTTTCTGGAGTAATATATTTAAATCCAAATCCCCCAAAAAATTCTGGAACCAAACTGTTTAGGAAAAAATATTTAAATAAACTTAAAGTACCATCTTCTTTTGATTTGGCAAGCACCACAAAAGATAAAAATATTATTTCATCTTTCAATAAAAAAAAAATTGAATATAACACAAAATATTTTGATTTAGAATATGAAGTTCCAAATGTATATAACACTGCAGTAATATATCCAGGACATTATTATCATGCACCAGATCAATATTTTGGAGAAGGATTAGAAGATTCTAGACTTGTTATTGTTTTTTTTGTTAAGTTTATAGATTGAAAAGTATGATAAAAATACCAATATCAACAGGAGAACTATTAGATAAGATTTCTATACTCTCAATTAAGTCTCAATACACAAATAATCAATATGTCTTAAAAGAACTCCAAGACCTCATTCAAATTGCAAAGGAACACCAAGTTTATAATGATTCTCATCTTACAAAATTATTTCAAGTAAATCAAAAACTTTGGAAGATTGAAGATATATTGAGAGAAAAAGAAAAACTTCAAGAGTTTGATGAAGAGTTTATAGAACTTGCAAGAAGTGTTTATATCACCAATGACTTAAGAGCACAAATCAAAAAAGAAATCAACGAAGAAACTCAATCAATTTATCAAGAGATAAAGTTATATTGATAAATATTTAAAAAACCACAATGGCAGTTCCAGCAGTCAATATTACAATTGAACAGGGTGCGGATTTTGCATCTTCATTTACGATTACAAATGCAAATGGTTCTGTATATTCATTAACAGGTTCAAGTGCAACCGCAAAAATCAAAAAGTTTCCACAATCTACGACTTCTTACTCTTTCTCAACCACGATTACTGTTGCAACAGGTGTGATTGCTCTTGCAATGACCGATACTGTTACTTCCACAATCACTCCCGGAAGATATTTTTATGATATCTTAGTCACAAACAATTCTGGAACTAAAACTAGAGTGATTGAAGGAATGGCTCTGGTGACTGCAGGTATCTCAACATAAATACTTAAAATTTCTTACCTTACTTATGGCAGATTTTAAGGTATCTCAAAACAGTAATGAAAGTGTTTATAATGTAAAATTAGATTCTGGTAATAGTTTTACAATCAGTCAGGAGAAAACAGTTGTGGCAGAATTTCTTTCAGATTTAGCAGACGTTGCAGTCTCAAATCTTCCCGCAAGTGATAATTTTGTTCTGACATATGATGCATCACTTCAAAAATATACTTTAGTTCCTGCAGACCAAGTTTTACAATCTGCTGCCGAGGATGCTCAACTTCCTCAAGAGTTTGTAGACCAACTGGATGTTGCTCTAGACGATAAAATTGATGTTGATGCTGGTAGTTTTTAAAATCATAAATATTTAAAAAGAGTATAAAAAGATGCCAGCTCCAACTTTACAGTTTAAGAGAGGTCTTCTTGCTAATCTCCCTGGACTTAGGGCTGGTGAACCTGGATTTACAACTGATTCGTATGACCTCTATGTAGGTATTGAT
>SXGQ01806113.1_pt1 | contig 15961 bp, 14 predicted proteins | sample 3178371 | NCBI WGS metagenome assembly SXGQ01 (sample SAMN11356859, study PRJNA531348) | freshwater metagenome | isolation source: freshwater sample F1-20 | place: China: Fuxian Lake, Yuxi | collected 2017-12-25
CCTGCTCGACGAGCCCACCAACTTCCTCGATCTCCGGACCCAGATCCTGCTCGAGCACTTCCTCCGCAGCTACCGCGAGGCGTGCCTGATCGTCTCGCACGACCGGGCCTTCCTCGCCGCCACCTGCGACCAGACGCTCGACCTCACCGGGGGCAAGCTGACGACCTATCCCGGGCGGATCGACGCCTTCTTGGACTATCAGCGCGAGAAGGCCGCGCACGTGGAGCGGACCAACGCCGCCGTGCTCACCAAGCGGCGGCAGCTCGAAGACTTCATCGCCCGGAACAAGGCCCGGGCATCGACCGCGTCGCGGGCCAAGTCGAAGTCGAAGCAGCTCGAGCGGCTGGAGGTCGAGGACGTCGCCGAGTCGGCGCCCACCGCCGCGATCCAGTGCCCCGCGGTGTCGCCCCGCAAGGGGCCGGCGGTCCGCTGCCGCGACCTCGCCGTGGGCTATCCCGACCGCACGGTGGCCACGGGGATCGATCTCGAGATCGTGCACGGCGCGCGGGCTGCGATCGTCGGCGACAACGGCCAGGGCAAGACGACCTTCCTCCGCACGCTCGTCGGGTCGCTTCCCGCGGTCGCCGGCGACGTGAAGTGGGGCCATGGCTGCGAGCTCGGCGTCTACGCGCAGCACGTCTACACCAGCATTCGCGAAGACCAGACGGTGCTCGACCACCTCGAACGGGCCGCATCGATCGGCACGAAGCAGCAGCGGATCCTCGACGTGGCCGGTGCGATGCTCTTCCGCGGCAAGGCCGTGGAGAAGAAGGTGAAGGTCTTGTCGGGCGGCGAACGGGCCCGGCTCTGCCTCGCGGGGCTCCTGCTCGGCTCGTTCAACGTCCTCGTGCTCGACGAACCGGGCAATCATCTCGACGTGGAGACGGTCGACGCGCTGGCGGCGGCGCTCGTGGCCTACGAGGGAACGGTCGTCTTCACGAGCCACGACCGCTCCTTCATGCAGGCCGTGGCGACGACCGTGATCGAGGTGAAGGGGGGCCGCGTGGTCAACTCGCTGGGCGACTACGCCGCCTACCTCGCCGGCGTGTCGCGGGAGATCGACGAGGCCGAGGCGGCCGACGGCCGCGGCCGCAAGGCTCCCGCGGCGCCCCCCGCGCGGCGCGACGGCGGTGGCAAGGCTGCCGCCGCCCGGCCGGCGAACCGGAACGACCGGGAGATTCGCAAGGAGATCTCGGCCCTCGAGCGGTCGATCGCGAAGCTCGACGTGGAGAAGAAGCAGGCCAACGCGGCGCTGCTGGCGACCACCGATGCCGAGGAGGCCGTCCGGCTCCATGCCGAGATGACGGCGGCGACGGAGAAGCTCTCCGCCGCCGAGGAGCGGTGGCTCGCCCTTCAGGAGGAGCTCACCGCCGTCGTCGGCGAGGCCTAGCGTCAACTTTTTTCGGTTTTCGGAGGCAGGAGAACTTGCCCGTCGCGTGGGTCGTGGGTGTCTACGCCCCGTCGCCGGTGGACAAAGGTCATGGATCACTCTGGCTTCGATGCGACCACCCCGATGAGCACCGACACCTTCCTGGCGACGCGACTGGAACTGCCGGTGGCCACGCGGTGGCGGCAGGCGGTCGTCTGCGTGCCCGCCGCCCCGCCGCCGGTCGCCGGCTGGCCCGTCGTGCTCGCCTTCCATGGCGGGCAGAGCCATCCGGAGATGATGCGGCGGTTCTCCGGGCTCGACATCCTCGCGGCCTCAGGACGGGCGATCGTGGTCTATCCCGCCGGCACCGGATCGCGGGAGGGCCTCCTGACCTGGAACGGGGGCAACTGCTGCGGCGAGGCCCGCGACCAGGATTCCGACGACGTGGCCTTCGCCCGCGGGTTGATCGCCGGCGTGTCAGCCCGCCATGCCGTCGATCCGCGGCGCATCCACGCCACCGGCATGTCGAACGGCGCGATGATGGCCCACCGGGTGGCCGCGGAACTCGCCGACACGATCGCGTCGATCGCACCAGTGGCCGGGCCGCTGGCGCTGGCCGACGTCGCCCCCGTGCGGCCGGTGTCGGTGCTCCAGTTTCACGGCACGCTCGACCAGTTCACGCCGTTGGAGGGAGGCGTGGGCCGGCGGAGCGTGACGCGGGTCAGCCATCGGTCCGTCGTCGCGGGCCTGCTCGACTGGGTGCGTGCAAATGGCTGCCCGGCGGAGCCGATCCGCGAGTCGATCCCCTGCCCCGACGCAGCCCTCGCGATCGAGCGGTTCACCTGGGGGCCGGGTGCCGCGGGGAGTGAAGTGGTGTTCTACCGGATCGAAGGGGGAGGCCACGTCTGGCCCGGCCGCGAGCCCGACTCGTTTCTGCTCGGTCCCGCGGTGCTGCCGCTCGACGCAACCGAACTGATCTGGGACTTCTTCACGAGGCATCCGTTGCTCGGGCAGACTTGTTCCCCAGTCTGACAGCGGCACTCGCTTCGACTTCTGCAGTTGCAGTTGTTGAGTGCCGGGCAGAGGCTGTCCGTCGTGTAGGTCGGGGGTGCCCATGCCCCGTCGCCGGACGTTCGCGGATGCCATCGTGGCATCCGCTCACTCGATGCCGGCTGCGCTCCCGGCATCCTGCCTTCGCTTGCCGCCAACGCCGGCTTTCAGGGCACGGGCACCCCCTCCCGTGACCTGATTCAGTCATGAAGCGGATTCGGAATGCCCCTCGGGCGCTTTCAAGCTGTCATCGCAACGGCGTGGGCGCGAGTCTTTTCTCAAAGTGAATGGGGGTGGAAGTCCGCCCGCTTTGAAGGAGGCTCGACCCCAGGCCTCGGCCGCCCTGCCGCTGAAATCCCGGAGGAACCTCGTTGAGCGTCTCCAGATGCATCTTCTGACCCTGTCCACGGACGGTTCACCGCCGCGGTCCCGCGTCAGCCGCGGCCGGAGCGACGGGTCAGGGATTCGAGGCGATCCTCGATCGCCGGCGTGAGCTGCTCCCAGCGGAATCGCCACGTCCAGTTGCCCCACTCCCGGCCCGGCACGTTCATCCGGGCCTCGCTGCCGAGTCCGAGCACGTCCTGGAGCGGGTAGATCGCGGTGTCGGCCGGCGATCGCAGCGCCAGCCCGATCATGTCCCAGTGGATCTCGGAGCCGTCGCTGCCGACGGTGACGCGGACGGCGTGCTGCTCCCGCCGGATTTCGTCGGCCGAACGGGTCGATTCGCCCCCCGCCGTGCCGTGATACCAGCCCACCGTCGTGTCGTTGTCGTGCGTGCCGGTGTAGACGATCGAGTTGGCGGGATACGACTCCGGGCGGTAGGAGTCCTCCTGCGGCGAGTCACCGAAGGCGAACTGCAGGATCCGCATCCCCGGCAGGCCGAGCTCGTCGCGGAGGGCGTGCACGTCGGCGGTGATCAGGCCGAGGTCCTCCGCGATGATCGACCGGGGACCGAGGGCCCGCGTCGCCGCGTCGAAGAGTCTCCGGCCCGGGCCGGGCACCCATCGGCCATGTTCCGCCGTCGGGTGGTCGGCGGGAATCTCCCAGCAGGCGGCGAAGCCCCGGAAGTGGTCGATCCGCAGAATGTCAACGAGCTCGAACGCCCGGGCCAGCCGCGCGATCCACCACGCATAGCCCTCCTCCTCGTGCACGTCCCAGCGGTAGAGCGGGTTGCCCCAGCGCTGGCCCGTGCGGCTGAAGTAGTCGGGGGGCACTCCCGCCACGACGGTCGCCCGCCCGTCGGCATCGAGCGTGAACAGCTCGGGCCGGCACCAGACGTCGGCGCTGTCATGGGCCACGAAGATCGGCAGGTCGCCGATGATCGAGATGCCGACCGCGGCCGCTCGACTCCGCAGCCTCAGCCACTGCTCCTGAAAAAGAAACTGCAGCACCCGCGCGTGGGCGATCGGCTCCGCGAGCGTCTTCCGCGCGGCCGCCAAGACCGCCGGCTCACGGCGGGCCACGTCGGCCGGCCAGGCGTGCCACGGCCGGCCCGCGAAGGAGTCCTTCAGCGAGACGAAGAGCGCGTAGTCTTCGAGCCAGGCGGGGTTGGTCTCGATGAACTCCTCGAGCCCGGCACGCTGGGCCGCCCCCGCCCGGCGGGAAAACGCCGCGGCCACCTCGTTGAGCAGCCGTGTTCTCGGCTCGATCAGCCCGCCGAAGTCGACCCGGTCTTCCGGCAGGAGCGGGAGCGAGCGGAGCCGGTCGTCGTCGAGGAGCCCCGCGTCGCGGAGACCGTCCAGCGAGATCAGCAGCGGGTTGCCCGCGAACGTGGAGAGCGTCTGGTAGGGGGAGTCGCCGTAGCCCGTGGGCCCCAGCGGCAGCACCTGCCAGAGCTTCTGTGACATGCCGGCGAGTCGTTCGAGCCACCGCGTCGCCTCGGGGCCGATCTCGCCGATGCCGTGGGCACCGGGGAGCGACGTGGGATGCAGGAGAACGCCGGCGGCGCGGTGCCGCTGTGACGCGGCCCCGCTCACTTCGGCGCCCGCGGCGCACTCCTGGCGGCCTCCGCTCCGGGGCCCGCCACGCGGTCGAGCACGGCGAGTTCCACGGTCAGCCCCGGCCCGAAGGCGAGCGCCACGCAGGGCCCCGCGGCCCCGGCCCGGGCGAGCCGTTCGAGGATGAAGAGGATCGTCGCGCTCGACATGTTGCCGTGATCGGCGAGCACTCCCCGTGACACCGCGAGCGTGTCGGTGGGCAGGCCGAGAGCCTCCTCGACCCCGCCGAGAATCCGGGGACCGCCGGGATGAACCGCCCAGGTGGCGACGTCGCCGGCGGCGATCCCCGCGCGGGCGAGCATCTCCTCCACTGCGGGCCTCAACTGGCCGGCGATCAGGCCGGGCACCCGCGGCGAGAGCGTCATCTCGAATCCGCTGTCACCGATCAGCCAGCCCATCTCGCGGTCGGAATCGGGCAGCACCTCCGACGCCTGGGCGATGATCCGCCAGCCGCCGTTCGCCGCGGCCGCATGGCCCCGGCCGACGCCGATCACGGCCGCCGCCCCGTCGGCAAACAGGCTGTTGGCCACCACATGGTCGCCGTGGCTGCCGTACTGGAGGTGCAGGCTGCAGAGCTCGACGCAGCTCACCAGCGCGACGGCCGCCGGGTTGGCGGTCACGAACGCGTCGGCGACCCGCAGCGCGTTGAAGGCCCCGTGGCAGCCCATGAAGCCGACATGCGTGCGGGCCACCGCCGCCGGAAGGCCGAGCGTGCGGACGAGTTCGAGATCGACGCCTGGGTTGGCGAAGCCGGTGCACGAGCAGCTGACGAGATGCGTGATCTCGTCAACGTCGAGCCCGGACGATGCGAGGGCGGCGGACGCCGCCTGCAGGGCGAGCCGCCCCGCCTCCTCGGCATACCGCCGCATGCGGGCACCGGTCGAGGGCCGATCGCCCCCGGCCTCGGCGGGGGGGAAAAAACGTTGCACGAACGGCTCGTCATCCTCGGCGGGCTCGAGCAGCACCGAGCCGCGGGTGCGGATCCCCGACTGCCGGTAGACCGCCGCCAGGGCCCGCTCGCGGCCGGGGGCCGCGTTGGCGAAACTGATGGCGAGGCCGGCGGCGTCGCTCTGGGCGATGCGGTGTTCGGGCACGGCGGTGCCGATGCCCAGCATGACGAGACTCATGAAGTGTGCTCCAGGTCGGGGCTTGCACCGACGACGAGCGGAACGACCCGCGCTGCGGCAGCGGGAGCGAATCGCGCGAGGCCGGCCGCGCAGGCGACGAACGTCGGTCGCCTGACAACGCGGGTGATGCGGAGGCACCGGGCGTGATGCCGGGCGCAGTGGAGGGAATGGGATGCAGCGTAGCGGATGGCGGCTTTTTTCGCATCAATCGGCCCTGCCGCGGCCGGGGAATCGATGGCATCGGCGAGCAGGCGTGCGGTGGTGAGCGCCCAGCCCATGCCCTCGCCCGTGAACGGCTCGACGTAGGCCGCGGCGTCGCCGATCCGCACGACGCGGCCCGAAGCCGTCGCGACGGGAGGGCTCGCGTGGGTGAGCCGCGGTGTGCCGCGGAAGGTCGCCCCGGCCAGAGCGGGTGCCCAGCGGTCGGCCTCCGCGCGGCCGCAGGCGTCGGCCAGGATCGCGGAGATCAGCGGCGCAGCACCGCCGGCGGCGCCGACGGCCTTCGCATCGACCGCCGCGGCGACGTCCATCCGGCCGTCCTCGAGCCGCACGATCCCGCAGTAGCCCTGCCGCGACACGGCCATCAGGAGCCGGCCCGCCTCGGGCCCCGGAGCCGTTTCCGGCAGGATCGCCCCGAGTCCCACCCGGCTGTCGGCGGCAACGCATCGCCGGTCGTGGGCCGCGACCTCGATCGCGGGGGCGAGCCCGCCGGCGATCACCGCCAGTTCCGCGCGGATCAAAGACTCCTCCCGACCAGAGCCGGAGCCCTCCCGACCGGGGCCGGAGCCCTCCCGACCAGGGCCGGAGCATGCCACCACGACGGTTCCTTCGGCCTCGTCGATCGACACCACGCGGGTCTCGGGAAGCCAGGCGGCGCCGGCGGCGATCGCTTCCGCGACGAGGCGGGCGTCGAGCGAATCCCGCGAAATCACCCCTCCCCCCGGCATCGCGATCGTCGCCACGCTGCCCCGCGCGGCGAGCGTGACCCTGGCGAGGGGGATCCAGTCGAGCGGGAGAAGGTGGTGCGGGAGAAAATGCGGGAGAAGCGCGGCTGGCTCCGCCGCCGCGATGATGCCCAGCCCGCGGAGCTCGGCGACCGCCGTCGTGGAGAGGCAGCACCCGCAGACCTTCGGCCGCGGCATCGAGGCGGCATCGACGAGGAGCACCCGCAGTCCGCGGCGTGCGAGCCGCAACGCGGCGGCGGCCCCCGCGGGCCCCGCGCCGACGACCACCGCATGCCAGCGGACGGCGGCTGCCGCGCTGGCTTGAAGCGTGGGGGGGATGTGCGGCGGCGCGGCGCGGGCGTGGGCGATCATGCGGCACCGTGGCCCTGCGAGGTCCATTCGATCACGCACCGTTCCGGCCAGGTGCGGCGCAGCCCGGCATGGGCGAGCCCCGCGTCGTCGAGGAGCAGGCGGTATTCGTCGAGCGTCCGGGCGGCCTTCACGGAGACGGGCCCGTCGATCCTGGCCACCCGCGACGTGGAGAGGAGCGTGGTGCCGAGAACCGCCAGCGCCAGCCCCGCGCGGGTGCGGAGCAGGTCGGAGACGGCGCCGCCACAGCTCGCCCGCGTGGCCATCGAGGCGAGCACGCGACCCGCGGCGGGGTCGTCGAGATGATGGAGAAACAGCGAGCTCACGGCGACATCGCAGGGGGGGCAGCCGTCGGCGACGATGTCTCCCACCACAAACTCGGCCGCGGTGCATCGTCGCCGGGCCGCGAGGCCCCGGGCCCGTTCCACCGCCCGACCGCTCATGTCCACGCCGATCACCCGCACGGCGTCGGGGCCGCCCGCCCACCGGGCCGCGAGCCGCTTCGCGAGGGCCACCGTCACGTCCCCGCCGCCACAGGCGAGATCGGCGATCACGAGCGGTCGGCCGAGCCGCCGGGGGAGGAGTCGGCAGACGGCGTCGGTGAGCTGCCGGGCGGTGAGGGAGATGGCGTTGATCGTCCGCAGGGCCACGAGCGCGTGCATGTGCTCGCCGTCCGACAGGGACGGATCGTCCATGAGTTCGTCACGGCGTTGCTGCGGAATCGACCACACACCCACGTTCAACACTCCGGCGCCGCCGCGGAAGCGACGACGCTGGTGTTTACTGTAGAGGAGTTGCGGGAAACGCGTCGGCCGGGCGTCGGGAGCCGGGCGTCAGGGGCCCGGCGGACAGGCGGGCGTTTGATCGGGTGCGTCGTAGACGACCGGAACGCCCCCGGCGGGGGCGTCGAGCGGCGGGCAGCAGGGATCACCCGCAGCCGCGGCGGCCGGAATCATCGGCACCCCCGCGACGGGAGCCGCCGAAACCACCGGCGGTGCCGCCACCGCGCCGGGGTAGGCAACTGCGCCGGGATAGCCCGCTGCGCCGGGATAGCCCGCTGCACCGGGATAGGCCACGGGCTGGGTTGCGGGCAGGGCCTGCGGATAGACCGGCGGCGCCAAGGGCGGGGCGTAGGAGTATTGGTTGGCGCTGTGGCTGGCGCAGCCCGCCGCGGCCACCGCGACACCAGCCAGCAGGGCAGAAAGAGTTCGCATGCGGGGAGCCTCCGAAAAATGCCGGGACCAACTGGCTTGTGTGGCTCTTGTGGCTCGTGGCCCGGCAGGGAGGCGAGACGATAGGCAGCCTCGGCGGTCGGGGCAATGCCGATCGGGACTGCGGTTTCGCGGTCTTCCGCGGTTCACTCCGCCGATTCGACGACGGCGATGCTGGCCGTGAACCCGTGCAGGAACGTGCGGCTGCCGATCGGGCCGATCTCGCCCTGGGCGAAGAAGCCCGCCGCCGGAAGCGGCCCCAGGCACTCCTGCACGCAGCGGGCGTCGTGGCTCGGGGTGTCGAAGAGCCGCAGGCCGCGGCCGTTGCAGGTGAAGACGAGGGCCCCGGCCGGTCGGGCGGCCGGACGGGCCGAGAGCAGGCTGCGGAGATCCTCGTCGGCGCTGGCGGCGTCACGAACGTGAAACTGCACGGTCTGTCCGGTGCGGACCAGATCCCCCACCGCGATCACGCCCGACTCCGGGTCGGCGCCCACGACATTCCGCACGAGGAAGTCGCCCCGGCGAAACGTGTCACGGTATTCGGTGGCCGCCCTCCCGACGTGCAGCGACGACCGCACGAGCTCCCGATCGGCCGGATCGAGCCCGCCATACACCTCCCGGAGCCGCTCGAGCGCCGGCCGGCCACCGAGCTCCACGATCATGTTCTCCTCCGACTTCGTGATCACCATCGGGTTGCCGATCGGCCGGCAGCCCTGCGAGACCACCGGCCGGATGCGGACGGCTCCCCCCACGAGCACGCCGACAGCGCCCGATTCGTAGGTCCGTGGACCGGCCACGAGCGTGTTGCCCCCCGGTTCGACGCCGCCGCTGGCCATGCCTCCGACGATCGGCGTGCCGGGATGCTCCTCCTCCATCCGCTTGATGAAGGCGTCGACCGGAAACGAAAACGGATCGGCGAGCAGGATGAGCGTCGCGTTGGCGGGCCATTCCCCCTCCGCGGCCTCCGGCCACCCGGCAAACATCCCGCCATCGGGCGTCTGCATGTATTCGAGCGACACCGGCTCGATCCACGCCCCCGGCAGCCGCGCCAGCCAGACGGCCACCGCCGGGCCCCCGTCAAACTCGTCGCCGCCGGCGAGCACGCCCTCGGCGGTGGTGCCGATCACGATCCGCGCCGGCACGAGATCGGCGAGCGACTCCATCGCGGGGCGGATCATGCGGCCGTGGCCGGCGGAGACGAAGACCACGGCAAGATCGGCCGGGGTGTTGCCGCCGGCGTCACCCGTCGCGGCGAGCTCGGCGGAAGCGGCGGCGACGGCCTCGCGGATCGCCTCGGCGATCTCCGGATGCGTCGAGCCGCCGGAGCCGCAGTGGGGGGCGTCGAACCCGGCTGGCGGCGTCATGTGACGATCTCGGCGAACGACCGGACCGCCTCGTGCTCGAACAGCCCCCCCGGATCGCGATTGCCCGGCCTCACGGCCAGCGCCGTGGCCATGCCGGCGGCCCGGGCCGCGTCGAGTTCGGCTCCCACGTCGCTCACGAAGAGAATCTGCCGCGGTTCGAGCCCCATGTCGCCCGCGATCCGGGCGTAGCTCTCCGCCTCCCGCTTGGGGCCGGTCGTGGTGTCGTAGTGGCCGCGGAGGTGGCCCGTGAGGTCGCCGTGCGACGTGTGGGCGAAGAACAGCCGCTGGGCCTCGATCGACCCCGACGAATAGATCCGCACGTCGAGGCCGGAGTCGGCCCACTGGGCCAGCGCCGGCGGCACGTCGTCGAACACGTGGGCCACGATCTCGCCCGACTCGTAGCCCCCCCTCCAGATCATGCCCTGCAGCGACTTGAGCGACGTCTCCTTCACGTCGCGGTTCATGAGGTCGAGCGCGATGAGCGCCAGCCTGGAGGCGCCCTCCGCGGAGTCGATCGTGTCGGCGGGCAGGCCGGCCGTGGCGGCGAGGCCCGCCGCCGCCACGCGGACGGCCGGATCGTCGCGATTCTCCGCCAGGAAATCCCCCACGCGTCGTTTGGCATGCTCGAAGAGCACGTCGTACACGAACGAGATCGACGACGTCGTTCCTTCGACGTCGAGCAGCACGCCGCGGCCGTCGAAGACGATCACGTCGCGGTCCCTCCGGAACCGGCGACCCAGGCGGGGCCGAGGCAGAGCGGCTCGTAGGCGGCGTGAACGCCGTCCTCGAGGTAGTGGGGAGTCCAGCCGCTCGTGTCCTGGAAGAGCCGCACGGTGCGGATCCGCCGGTCGCCGCAGAGGTCGAACCAGTGTCGCGTGCCCAGGGGCACGCTGATCAGATCGCCGGCCCAGACCTCGATGGCGAACACCGGCCTGTCGCCCGGGTTGACGTGAAACACCCCCCTGCCCTGCAGGATGAACCGCACCTCGTCCTCGGTGTGGGTGTGTTCCTTGCTGAACCTCGCGAGCATCGTGTCGAGGTTGGGCGTGTCGGGGTAGATGTCGATGACGTCGGCGGTCACGAACCCGCCCCGCCGTTTGAGCACGTCGAGCTCGGGGGCGTAGGCGGCGAGGATCTTCTCGGCCGGGGCGGCTGGATCGACGCGGTCTTCCAGCGGCCACTGCTCGTAGTGGAGGCCGTGCGCGGCGAGAAACTCCGCGATTTCCGCGGCGGCGGTGATCCGCCGGGCGGCGGCGGGAACGGTGACGATGGCCATGGCAGGCGTTCGCTCCTCTGGATTACTGCTGTGGTTGGTGGTGCTGGAGGTGCCGCGCCCGGGCGACGCATTCGAACAAAAACTCGAAGATCTCGATGTGCCGCCGGGCCTCCGCGAGGTCGCGGCCCCAGGTGTAGAGGCCGTGCCCCGAGAGCAGGAAGCCGTGGCACGGGGGGCGGCCGGCCGTCTGCCAGTCGAGGCCGCCGAGCCGGCCGCGGATCCGGTCGGAGAGTTCGGCCATGTCCTGGGTGTTGGCGAAGATCGGCACCTCCTCGACGGTGGCGTGGGTGCCGATGCCCTCGAGGCCCTTGAGCATCTCGTAGCCGGAGATTCGCAGGCTGCCGTCGGCGAGCCCGGCGGCGGAGAGGATCGTGCCCCAGACGGAGTGCGTGTGGAGCACGGCGCCGACCGCCGGAATCATCTCGGCGAGGGTGCAGTGGAGGAGCGTTTCGGCCGACGACCGGCGGCCCGAGCCGTCGGTCACGCGGCCCCCGGCATCGACCCGGACAAAATCGTCGCGGCCCAGCGCCGACTTGTCCTTGCCGCTGGCGGTGACGAGCAGTTCGAGCGGATCTCGGCCGAGCACCACGCTGTAGTTGCTGCTCGTGCCGAGCGACCAGGAACGGGCGTGAAACTCGCGGCCCACGGCCCGCAACTGGTCGATGGGGTCGGCGGCTTCCGAAAAGGAGGAGTGGGTCATGCAGAAGACTTTATGGCAGCCCGGCATCCGGCCGCAACGACGCCCCGATTTCAGCCGCCGCGGAAGCCCCCTTTTCCGGCGGCAGGTCGGGCGGCCGGAGGCGGTTCTAGAGATAGGGGCTGAGGAGCCGGGCAATGCCGTCACGCAGCCGCACGGGCAGGCTGCGGGCGTCCACTTCCGCAAGCGTCCGTGGGCGGGAGCGGGCGATCACCGCCGCGATCCGTTCGTCGAGCCGGCCGGCGAGGCCGCGATCGTAGGTCTCGACGTTGAACTCGAAGTTGAGCCGCATGCTGCGTTCGTCCCAGTTGCCGCTGCCGAACATCGCCCACGACGAATCGACCACCATGAGCTTGGTGTGCTCGAACGGCGGGGGCGACTTCCAGACGTTGCAGCCCCGGCCCAGAACCTGCCAGAGCATCGCATCGCTGGCCCAGCCGACGAGGGCGAGGTTGTTTTCCTGCGGGAGCACGATGTCCACCCGCACCCCCCGCATCGCCGCCACGTCGAGCGCCTGGAAGATGGCGTCGTCGGGCAGGAAGTAGGGCGTCATGATCCGCACCGACCTCTGGGCGGCCGCCAGCGCGCCCACGAGCACGAGCTTGATGCGGCCGATGTCCGGGTCGTCGGGGCCGAAGCGGATTCCCCGGGCGAGCATGGTGCCGGCCGGTTCGAGAACGGGCCGCCAGGCGGGGCCGGTGAGGGTCTCCTCGGAGGCAAACGCCCAGTCTTCGCTGAACACCTCGAGCAACTGGGCGACGACCGGGCCCTCCAGGCGGAAGTGGGTGTCGCGGACGGGGTGTCGGGGTTCGTGGGCCAGCCAGCAGCCGTCGCGGATGTTGAGTCCGCCGGTGAAGCCGATCCGGCCGTCCACGACGAGGATCTTGCGGTGGTTTCGCAGATTGGCGTACGGAAAATAGAAGGGGACGCTCGTCGGCAGGAACCGCTCCACCCGCACGCCCCGGCTGGCGAGCACGCCCGAGATCGGCGGGAAGGTGTAGGTGGACCCGATGCCGTCGATGAGCACCCGCACCTCGACGCCCCGTGCGACCGCCCGTCCGAGGGCCTCCGCGAAGACCTTTCCGGTGGGGTCGTTGTCGAAGATGTAGGACGCCAGCGCGATGCTCCGGCTGGCGGCGTCGATCGCCGCGAGCATCTGGGGATAGGCCTCGTTGCCGCCGTCGAGGGGTGTGATCGTGTTGCCGTCCACGAGCGGCCGGGCCGTGACGTTGCCCACGAGCGTGCCGAGCGACCGCAGCGGCGAGTCGTCGGGGCCGACCGCCTCGCGGAGCCGGTCCTCCCCCGGCACCGCCGGCTCGAGCGCGTGGGTGACCCGGGCCTGGCCGGCCCGCAGCTGCGTGGCCCGGGAGCGGATCCGGTTGACCCCGAGCACGGCATAGGCGATCGCCCCGAACACGGGCGAAAACCAGATCAGGCCCACCCAGCCGATGGTCGAGCGGGTGTCGCGCTTGATCAGGATGGCGTGCGCGGAAGCGGCGATGTTGATCGTCAACACGGCCGCCGCCGCGACGTGGGGCCACATCGACATCCACCACCGCCACGCCACTGCGAGCGTCGATTCCATCGGATCCAAGGGTAGCAGACTGTGGAACAAGTCTGCCCGAGCGGGATCTGCCCGAGCGGGATGCGGGGATCATCGACCGGGGAAACCCTCGGCGTTTCCACCGGTCGATCGGGTGGACAAAGGTCTTGGACGACTTTGGCCACGGGCAGGTAGCCCCCCCACCCCACCCCCGGTCCTGCCACCTGCCGGCCCCCGGAGGGGTGGGGCGATTCGCTCCACCCCCGGCGGATCATGTGGGGCGATTCGCTCCACCCCGCCTGGTCGAGTGGGGCGATTCGCTCCACCCCTGCGGGCCCGGTTCAGGCTGCACCGGGCCGTTCGGAAAAATCGGAAAACTCGCTTTCTCCGGGTTTGGATGGCCAAAACACCCGGCAGGAAGGGGAAAATAGGGTGTGGCCGACAGTTTGGCACGCAGCTTGCATTTCATTCCCTCGCCGACGGATCTCAGGGGATCCGGAGGCACGGCATGAAGCCGTCCACGCCTCTTCAGGAAGGATCAACACCATGTTTCGCACCATTTTCTCGCTCGCCGCGGTCGCCGTCATGTCTTCCAGCACCATCTTCGCCGTCGCCGAAGCAGGCTCGATTCTTGCCGGACCCGACTCCTTCGCCTCGATCGCGAACGGTTCGCTGGCCTGGGCCGGCGAAGACGAGACCTACGTCGGGCTGACGACCCTCGGCACCGCCGAGGCCGATATCCCTGAGGGGAGCGTCGATTTTGTGGCCGGCATCGCCGCGCCGGAGCCCCCCGCTGTCGTTCTCGCCGGTATGGCGATCGGCGGCGTGTTTTGTGGCCGTTCATTGCTCAGGAAGCGGCAGCCCAAGGCCGCCACCACGGAGGACCGTTCATGAGTCGCCTTCCCGGATACACCACGGCCCGCACGCTCACCCCCACGGACGTCGTGCTGTGCCTCGTTCCCATCTGTCTGTTTCTGTCGATCGTGAGCCTTGTCTGACGCCCTGTTTGAGCCTTGTCTGATTCGTTGCCGCCGCCGGTGACTCTCGTCTCCTCCATTCGGAGCCTCTGTCATGGTCTTTCAAGCCTTCGATCTCGACGTAGACATCCCCGCCCGTGTTCCGAGCGTGGTGGTCGTCGATCCGGCGTTCGACGCCTACTCGGCGCTGGTGGCCAGTGCCCGGATGGGTCGGCTCGATCTCCATCTCCGCTCCAGCGGCACCGCGGCGATGAAACTCGCGGGCAAGATCCCGGTGGACGCCTGGCTGATTGCTGCCGACCTCGACGACATGTCCGGGCACGATCTCGTCGGTTTGCTGGAGGCCCGGCGATCCAGGACCGGAAGCGAGGCTGGAGCGGCGATTGCCATGGTCGGGGCGGAGCCGAAAGGTTCACGCCACCGCCAGCTCGCCGAGCAGTCGGCCCTCGAGATCGGCGTTGACGTGATGCTCTCGAAGCCGATCACGGTGAGTGATCTCGAGAATCTTCTCGGCATGCCGATCGAGCAGCGTCGCCTTCGGTTTGCAACGCAGGCGCGGGAGTGGGTGGCGGTTCCTGTCAGCGTCGGCGCTGCGGTGATCGCGATGGCGGTGTTGATGATCGGCTGATCGGAGCGCTTGCCGGTCGGGCATGTCGTGGAATGAAAGCCGACCGGACGGCCGGCGGGTTGAAGAATCGCGTGGATTGAAAATCAGTTTCGAGTCGGGGACTGGGGGCATTTCGTCTGGAAACCTGCGCACAGCCGCATGTGTTTCACACTTTTCCCATTCTTGGCGCGGGCCTGGCCGCCTGCTGCCGGTGACGTTCGTCATCTCTGTCGGGAGCCTTTGTCATGGTTTATCAAGCCGTCGATCTCGACGCGGACATCCCCGCGCGTGTTCCGAGCGTGGTGGTCGTCGATCCGGCGTTCGACGCCTACTCGGCCCTGGTGGCCAGTGCGCGGAAGGGTCGGCTCGATCTCCATCTCCGCTCCAGCGGCAGCGCGGCGATGAGACTGGCCGGCAGGATCCCGGTGGACGCCTGGCTTATCGCGGCCGACCTCGATGACATGTCGGGGCATGATCTCGTCGGTTTATTGGAAGCGGAGCGATCCGGAGCCGGAGCCGGTGCTGGTGCGGCGATTGCCATGGTCGGGGTCGAGCCGGAAGGTTCACGCCACCGCCAGCTCGCCGAGCAATCGGCGCGAGAGATCGGCGTTGACGTGATGCTCTCGAAGCCGATCACGGTGAGCGATCTCGAGAATCTTCTCGGCATGCCGATCGAGGAGCGTCGCCTTCGGTTTGCGGCGCAGGCGCGGGAGTGGGTCGCGTTCCCCGTCAGCGTCGGCGCTGCGGTGATCGCCATGGCGGTGTTGATGATCGGCTGATCCGGGCCCTTGTCGGTCGGGCGGTTCTGTGGAATGGCAGAGGAACGGTTTGCGGGTAGATGGATATGAGTTTTTAGTCGGGAGTCGGAGAACGGTTTGGCAGGAAACCCATGCCCTGGCGCATGTGTTTTGACAATTGGCATTTTTGAGTTTTGAGGGGGAAAACGTCATGACACACCACACTTCCGTCCTGCGCCGCACGGTTTGCCGCAGGGTTTTCCGCAGGGTTTTCCGCATGGCTCATGCCGCGGTGGCCCCGCGGGGGGCGGCCCGCCTTCTGCTGGCGGTCGCCGTGCTCGGCCTGGCCTCCGGCGTGGGTCATGCCCAGACGCTGACCTGGAGCGGCACGAGCGACAACTGGAACACCACCGACGTCAACTGGAACAGCGGCGGCTTCAGCACCGCCTGGACCAACGGCAGCTCGGCCGCCTTCAACAACGTCGGCGTCCGTACGGTGAATCTCTCGCCGAGTCTCTCGGGCAACGCGCTTCTGTTCAGCACCGGCGGCATCCAGTCGGGTACGAACAACCTCACCCTTTCCGGTAGTTCGCTCTCGTTGGCGAGCATCACTGTCAATGGTCAGGCGCTTGGCGGCAATGTGGACAGCATTGCCCAGGCGGACTCCCAGCGGCTGACGTTGAACGATGCCAA
>SXGQ01520465.1_pt1 | contig 15959 bp, 16 predicted proteins | sample 3178371 | NCBI WGS metagenome assembly SXGQ01 (sample SAMN11356859, study PRJNA531348) | freshwater metagenome | isolation source: freshwater sample F1-20 | place: China: Fuxian Lake, Yuxi | collected 2017-12-25
ATCACTGTAAGATTTAGATAAAAATCGAAAAGATTTTTTTTTCAAAGAAATCCCCGCATAATATAATTTTATATCAAATAACCTAATATCAAATAAAGAAAGGAAAATTGCTAAATGAAAATAATATGCTACTTTAAAAAAACTAAAGAACATGCTTAATATTACAAAAATTTTCTAAACACAGGTTTAGTAGGCGATCCAATTAAAACATTTTCATAACCCATTTCAGATATTTTTTCATAATTATTCATTGCATAATCCAATCCCTCACAAAAAAAATCAACATCAGCATTAGTATGACTAAAACAAGGAATAAAAATACCTTGACATAAGATACCTTTTTTAATTAATTCCTGTAAAACATAAGTTCTCATTCCATTACAAACTTCGCCTTTTAAATTTTTAAAAGATAAAATAGGCATCCAATTAGAATTATATACTGACACAAATGCCTGCAAGCGTTTTGCGAAAATGACTTTATTAACTTCAGTAACAAAATAATCTCCTAAAGCTTGATTTTTCTCTATGACTTTATTTGTTTCAAATTCTTGTATAGTGGCTAATCCAGCAGCAATCGTATGGGTTTCACCTCCATGAGTTGTTGATGCCAAGAATACTTTTTCACTACCAGTATTTCTAATACCACCTAACTCCATTACATCTTTTGTACCAGTTAATGCACAAAATGAAAAACCATTCGCTATTCCTTTCCCCCATGAAGCCATATCAGGCTTTATATTAAATTTTTTAATTGAACCAGGGAAATCGGTTTTAAAACCAGTAATCATCTCATCCAAGATAAATAAAGCTCCATTTTTATGAGTTAATTCAATTGCTTCTTTTATAAATTTACCACAATCAATTTCAACATCAATACTTCTTTCTGGTTCCGTAATTACACATGCAATTTGATTTGGGTATTTAGAGAATAACTCTTCAAGTGATTTTAAATCATTCGACTTAAACGTTACTGATAAATCACTTATTTCATCTGGTACACCTATATTACAAGCTGTTTTACCAATAAACCAATCATCATAACTATAAAATGGATGATCGGAAGGGAACGCAACTAATTTTCTTCCAGTTTTAGCTCTTGCTAATTTAATCGCAGCTGTCGTAACTATTGACCCGTTTTTAGCAAACTTTATCATATCATGCTTCGGAACTAATGATAAAAATTTTTCTGCCATCTCGCCCTCAATAATTGAAGGTCTCATGAAATTAACACCTTTATCTAACTCTAGTTTTATTTTGTTTAGAACTGGCTCATAAGCGTGGCCTAAACTTACTGACGTTAAACCCATAGAACAATCTAAAAATTTATTCCCATCTATATCAAACAAATAACCACCCTTTCCGTGTGAAATTGCTGCGGGTGATAATAAAGGAAATTGATCGTCTCCTTTAGAATACGTATGAGCCCCTCCTGGTATTAGGTTGTGTATTTTGTTTCTGTATTTGTTTGAATTTTCAAAATTTGTTATCATACTTCAATTTATTAATGTACATGCTTAATATAATTTTCATCAGTAATATTTTCAACCATCGCTCTTAGGCGAGGATTTTCATCTAAAAAAGTAATTAATTCTTTATATGGAATATATTTATTGTCTCCACCAAAATGCTTAATAATCTTTCTGGCTAAGATCAAATCCTCAGGGAAATCAATCGTTAAACGATAGTCTGGCCTTTGCCATTTCTCTTCAATTTGTAGTATATTTTTTACAAACAATGATGGATTATCTTCAATATATAAATTAACTAATTCGCTTCTATGTTTATACTCACCATTTTTGTGAGATAATTTTAAGGCGTCTAATTTTATTAATTCAAATAATACACCATCTGGTAATTTAGCATGAGCAGTATAATCAGCATTTTTTTCAATATGAGTTGCAATAGCTTCATCTAATCCTTCAAGATAACCAAAAGGAGATTCTGAAGTAACTCTATAAACTGTATCGCCTCCAACTAAATCACATGCTTTGATTAACCTACCTAAAACATCTCGATCATCACCAACTACATATTTTATATTATTGCGTTCTGCTAATTCCACAAAAGCTTCATTCCCTTTTGCCTCGCTTATCGCTAAAACTATATCTGCTATTTGTTTTTGTTCCTTTAACCGATTAACCATATACTCTAAAACAGAATAATTTTCAAGCAATTGTAATGGTTTCCCATACAATCGTTTTGAATTGTTTCGGCATGCTAAAGTGGCCACTATTTTCATATTTATTTAATTAGTTCTTCTGTAATAACTGATTCAGCTAAAATAGTTGTTTTAGAAGATTTTCCAATAACGGTTTCTATATCTATAATTTTTTCAAATATTTTCCCTGTTCTTAACATCATCAAATCTGAACTCGTAATTATTGTTCCTTCTTTAATATCGTGCTTTGCTAAAACCACTTTTTTTGTATTTTTTCGATAAGTTTGTTCTCTTTCACTCAATGGAAATTCATTTTTTGTTTCGGTAAACTTCTCCACATCCCTGATAAATTTAATCATTTGAATAAATTCATCAGGATTTAATGCTGAAATATTATCTTCTAAAACTAAATTATTTCTATCTATTGTTAAATGCTTTTCAATATAAGTTGCTCCTTTAAGAACAGCCATTGCAGGTAAGGTAATTGCTAAAGAATCATTAGCATCAAAATGATCAGCGTATCCAACTTCTACCCCAAATTTAGTCTTTAAATACTCTAATTTATCAAGTTCAACATCGCTATGTAAATTTGGTTCAGCCTGAAAACCCGACATAATTATGATCTTGTTTTTACCTAACAGTTTAATTGCTTTTTCTAATTCTTCGACAATACCACCTCCAGCTGCTAAAAAAATAGTAGCATTTTTATCTTTTAACTTATTTAGAAGTTCATAGTTTTTTAGATCAGTTGAATGAACTTTATATCCCTTAATTTTAGTGTTTTCAATCCAACTTAATGTTTTTAACCCTGAAATATCAACAAAAAAATCAAGCCCTTGTTCATCAGCAAATGCAATCATTTCAGTCCATGTTTTAGAATCAATTTCTAACGATTTAAATAAGTCATAATATTTATAATCAGAAGTGCAAATCTCTTCTGCTCTAAATATTTGGAACTTAACAGCATCAGCTCCAACTAATTTGGCTAATTTAATAAAGCGTTTACAAAGATTTATATCGCCTTCAAATCCTTGAGCTATTTCGGCTATAATGTATGTTTTTTTCATTTTTTGTTTTTTATAATTTATGGTATTAATTCCAATTTGCTGGATTCAGTAATTCATTTTCCTTAACATCAATAGCCTCAATTTGATTCAGTACTTTACTATTTAATGTTGTTATACAATTTAAATTTTCACTCAGTTGCTCAACAGTATCAACTCCAATTAAAACTTTATCTATATAAGAGTTCTGTAACACAAAATTTAATGCTAATTGATTTTTTGAAACGTTATTTTCAAAAGCGATTGAGTCAATCAACTTCAAATATGGCATCAGTGGTATAAGCTTTAAAGGCAAATTGTTTATGTCCATATAAAATAATCCCTGCAAAAATGCGGATCTAGAATGTATTATCTTTTGTTTACTTTTAGCTAATTTTAGTAAAGTAACCTTTTCGAAATTACAATCGAGTAAATTATATGGCAACTGTATCACATCTATCCAACTACAGTTAATAACCTCCCTTAATTGTTCATTAGTATATATTGAGACTCCAATTTTTTCTATAATGCCATTTTGCTTATGCTTTAATAATTTTTCGATTTCTAAATCTGCAGCACTTTTATAACAATCATAATTATGAAAAGAGAAACTATAAAGTTTTTTTGAATTCAATCTGCTTAATGTGCTTTTAATAATATTCTCTATATCAATAGATACATTGAATTTAGAGCAAACATTAAATTCGGTTTGCTTTCTTGTTTCTATATATTCGCCAATAAGTAATTCAGAATTACCATAAGCATTAGCCGTATCTAACGTTTTAATTCCTGAGGTAAATGCAAAATCTAATATCTCAAAAACCTTATTCTTAGAGGGTTTACCGATAGAATTATTAATTCCATAATTTAAACCAAATTGTACTGTACCTAAAATTACTTTAGAAATATCATTCATCGTTATGATTTGTGTTTTGCCAACAAATAAACGTCAATTACTTCACCTTTTGAGGAAAGACAGTGTTTTTTCAATAGGCCTTCTTCTTGAAAACCACATTTTATAAAAGCTTTATATGAACCAATGTTATTAGCATAACATCCAGCAAATACCTTATTTAAATTTAATACGTTAAATGAGAATTCTGTTAATAATTCAATAGCTTCTGAAGCTATACCTTTTCCCCAAAAATTTTTATTACCAATTAAAATCCCTATATCCCCTCTTTTATGTATATTACTAATAGTACCTATTTTAATATTACCGATATGCTTATTTGTAGCATTATCAATGATTGCAAAAAAATAACTACAGTCGGATTGTAATGTAGATTCAATGAATTTTTTTACATTTTCAATAGTAGCTAATACAAATCTACTTTCTAAATATTGATTTACGTCAGCATCATTTAGCCAACTAACATATTCCTCACATGCGTCTTCTATTGCAATGGGCCTTAAATATATTTTCTTTCCTATTAATTTCATTTATGTAATCTAATTGGTATACCTGCATTGCTAATATGAGATCGAGTTTGAATTGGGCTCTGATCTTTAAAACAAAAATATGTTCCTGCGCTAACTGCATCTGCACCTGCGTTAAACCCATCAATAAAATGACTGGCTAATCCACAACCACCAGAAGCAATTACAGGTATTTTAATTTTACTACAAATTTGCTTAAGTACATTCGTATCTAAACCATTTTGGGTACCATCATTATCAATACAGGTAATCAAAATTTCTCCAGCACCTAATCTTTCTGCTTCAATAGCCCAATCAACAGGATTTAAATTTGTTTTTGTTTCACCTCCATTTATGTAAACAAAATTTACTCCATCTAAATTTCTATAATCTATACTAACAACAACGCATTGCGCCCCGTAACGAGCAGACGCCTCTGAAATTAATTTTGGATTTAAAACGGCACTCGTATTAATAGAAACTTTATCTGCACCATTTGATAATAGATCCCTAAAATCATCTAAAGATGAAATCCCTCCACCGATGGTAATTGGCATAAATATTTCTTCGCTAACTTTCCTAATAATAGATAATATGCTTTTCTTGTTTTCTGTGTTAGGTTGAATGTTCAAAAAAATTAATTCATCAGCAGATTGTGCTTCATAAATTTTTGCTTGTGAAACGGGGTCTCCAGCATTTGTAATTTTATCATAGTTAGTAGTTGTAACCAAAACCATTTTTTCGACATTTCCAAACTTCATTGCTCTTAGCAATAACTTTGGGATTAATCTTCTTTTTACCATCTAATCAAAGTTTTTAGTGATAAAATTATTAAGTACAATTAACCCATGTTCTTGGCTCTTTTCTGGATGAAATTGACACCCCATTATATTATTTTTAGCAACTGCTGCTGTAAAAACACCACCATGATCAAAAGTAGCTATAACGTCATTTTGATTTTTTACATTCATGTAATAGGAATGCACAAAATAAAATTCAGGAATAGTTTTTATATTTTCAAACAAAGGATGATTTGAACAAGTTGTTTCACTCCATCCAACATGAGGAATGCGACACAAATCAGAATTAGTGATAATATGATCTATAGTTGAATCAAACCATCCTAATCCGTCAGTCAATCCACCCTCACTTCCAGTTTTTCCCATAACTTGCATCCCTAAACAAATACCAAGAATTGGTTTCCTTTTTCCAAGAACTTGATTATTTAATTCTTCAATAAAACCATTTTTTCTTATATTCTTAATACAATCAGGAAATGCACCAACTCCTGGTAATATTAATTTATTGAACTTATCTAAATCAGATGGTGAGCTAACTATTTCGACTTCAAATCCAAGGTACTCCACTGCATTTTTAACAGAAAGTAAATTACCCATACCATAATCAATAATTCCAATCACTTTAAGCTTTATTAAATCTATTTAACAATACTTCAGCTTCATCTCTTGTAAGGCCATCTCCTTTATACCAAGCGTCAAAATCCTTCATTCGTTTACTATCGAATTTTGTAGAATCCATGTCAAATTCCCAAGGAGATACTTGATGACTTAAAGCTATATCATAAAATTCTTTCTCGGTTATTCCAATAAAATCTAGGAAAATTAGCAGACTTTGCGGTTTTTTTCCTTCATACTGTTTAATTAATACCATTGCATCACCACGCTCCATTCTTCCATTTCTAATATCAATTGAAGCTAAATGTGCTGGGCGTGTATATCCTCGTTTTATAAATTTAATATAATCTCTAACGCCCTGCATATAACATTCAATTTTTTCGTATAAATACTGAGGTGGAACATTTTCTACTTCATCTCCTTTCCATCCTAATTCATCTTCTAAAATTTTAACTTGTTTTTTTACATCCCAAGGCACATATGAACCTAAACATAAAGATCGATAACCAATTCTTCTTAATTCTTTAAGCGGTGGATAAGAATAAGGCTTAACATCTCGCGGGTCTAAATCACCACCAAATCGAACTAACATATCATCTGCTGTTATCCCTAAATTAATATATCGATTAAATTTTTTCTCATCAACCTCTTCTGGAGTATCATAAGAATAATAAGATGTATATTCAGCAGATGGCTCTCCCCAAAAAATTAATGGAACATTATATTTAATGGCAACTTGCATTGGATAAGAAAATATACCTGTATGACAATGCCAACAAAAGTCTCCTTTCTCAAGAAAAGACTGTAACATTAATTTTTTTACAACATTCCAATTGGGAGTAAAATGATGGAAATCTACACCTAATTTTCGAAGAACTTTTTTTGTATTCTCTTCAATATTAGGTCTTAAAAATCCATGATCAAATCTTACTACTAAAGGCTTAACTTTATAATATTTTACTAAATAGTAAAGAGTCCATGCGCTGTCTTTTCCACCACTAAATGGAACCAAACAATCGTAATCATACTTCCCTCGATATTGTTCAATAAGTTCTCCAAGCTCTTGTTTTCTACCAATCCAATCTACAGTTTCTTTTACTTTAATATTGTTACAAACATTACAACCTCCTTGTTCATCAAACATAATTGTTTCATGTGTTTCGGGAGTAACACATTTAGTGCATCGTTTTAATTCCATTTTATTTATGTTTATTTAGTTTATATATTGTTTTCTAAAAAAGTTATTATTGTTTTAATTACAAAATCTTGCTCTTCATGAGTTAATGTTGGATACATAGGTAAACTTAAACACTTATTGTAATAATATTCAGCATTTATAAAATCACCTTTTTTAAATCCTAAAGTTTTGTAATATGGCATCAAGTGAACTGGTATATAATGTACTTGAGCGTATATGTTATTGTTTTTTATATGGTTATATAATTCCAGTCTTTTATTTACTTGAATAATATATAAACGAAAAGCATGTCCATTATGCAAATTCGGATTTTGAATAGAAATGTCTTTCACATTTAAAAAAGCATCATTATACTTTTTAGAAATTTCTTTTCTTCTTTGTAATCCAGCATCTCAATTAAAAATGTATCAGGATTTATATCGGCAAAATACACATTGCCACCACAGTATTTTACACAATTGGCACTAGCGACAAAAGTAATTGGCGTAGTTATTACATTAACACCCTCGATAACATTTAAAGCCATGACGCATAAATGAAGAGCAGCAGTACCATTACTTATTGCCACTGCATATTTAGCACCTATATAATTAGCAAAATCATCTTCAGACTCTTTTACTTTAGGACCTTGTGTTAAAAAATCAGAAGTTAATGTTTTTATAACCGCATCAACATCTTCTTGAGAGATGTATTGTTTACCGTATGGTATTGATTGATTCATTGTATAAATTAATTAGATAGAAAAATCCTTATCAACATACATTTTAATTAATGAGCGAATTTCTTCTACTCCTACCCAATCAGTATTTTCACCCGAATTGTATTGAAAACCAATGGTAACTGGTTTTGCGTTAAACACTTTAGTATACTCTTGCAAATTCCAAGACGTTACCTGTGGTAAAATAGCGTAGTACTTTCCTAAATCGTAAGTAGAAAAGGAATCAGATGAGGTAATCATCTCTTCATGTACTTTTTCGCCTGGACGAATCCCTATAATTTTGTGCTCGCAATTTGGACCAATAGCTTTTGCTACATCTGTAATTTTATATGAAGGTATTTTTGGCACAAATATTTCACCACCCCAAGCAGTTTCCATAGCATGCAATACCATATCTGCGCCTTCTTGTAATGATATATTAAATCGAGTCATATTAGGATCTGTAATTGATAAAACACCATCTTTACGTTTACTTAAAAAGAAAGGTATTACCGAACCATTAGAACCCATAACATTACCATAACGCACAACAGAAAACTTTATATCTTTAAAGCCTTTAATATTATTTGCTGCTACAAATAATTTATCAGAACATAATTTAGTTGCGCCGTATAAATTTATTGGCGCTGCTGCTTTATCTGTTGATAAAGCTACTACATTTTTTACACCAGTAGCTAATGCCGCATTAATTACATTTTCCGCGCCCAACACATTAGTTTTTACACATTCCATAGGGTTGTATTCAGCAATGTGAACGTGTTTCATAGCCGCAGCATGTATTACATAATCTATTCCTTCAAATGCTCTTAGCAATCGATCATAATCACGAATATCTCCAATAAAATAACGCATCGCTGTATATTCAGTTTCAGGAAATTCATGATTCATCTGAAACTGTTTTTGCTCATCGCGTGATAAAATAACTAAGCGTTTAACATTAGGCCATCGCTCTAAAATTATTTTGGTTAATTGTTTTCCTAGTGATCCTGTACCACCTGTTATTAATATTGATTTTTCGTTTAAGTTAAGCATAATTATTTTACTTTATATAAGTACACAATGTAATCTGAATTTTTATCAGTAAATTTTTGATTAAAGAACAACCCGCAGGAGTCTGGATACCTTATTTCTTTTCCCGACAAAAGATACTTTCCTCCAAGCTTTTTATACGTTTCAAAATCAAAATCTAATTTTGAAACAAATGTTTGTGCCGTACTTTCTGATTTTATATACTCTTTACTAATTAGGTAACAACGACTCCCCCACAAATCAAAATAATCTCTCCTCTCCGCATCTGCCTCCAGATCCTTTTTAATGATCTTTCTGAATTCGTGTTTGTAATTTACATCATATGAATTCTGATAACCGTCCAACGTATAAAATCCATTAAAAGAAGTGACCGCTGGATTTATACCCAGTGAAGCCAACCTATATGAAGATTTAGGTTCATTAATAAACTTTTCAATCTTATTAAACAGGTCTTTCGAATAAAACCGAGCAAAAGTAGGCTCATCAATTTTTTTACCCAGTACTAATTTCCAATTATTCATTACTTCCTTATTTTTTCGGATTATATAAACTGTTTGAAAAGAAAGCATAATGGCTAAAAAGAAGTGGAGTACTTTATGCCTACCAACATTCGCAGCAGATACCGTGAGTATAAAAATCCACAAAAATGGAAGAATAAAACTAAATCTGTTCCATTGAAATATTTTCAGAAGCGTAATCTTATTTCCAAAATATTTAACGAGGTAAAAATAAATAGAATAAAAAGCGCAAATTAAAATAATGGATACAAAAAGTGTGAGCAATAATCGTTTGTCTTTTTTCTCTATAAAACAAATACTCAATGCCAGTAAAAACAAAACTAATATTACTTTTGTTGGCATACTACCCGTATGGTAGGAGGTTTCAAAAAATAGTGTAATAGATGATTGGATAGCGAAACTCGGCGTTAAGCCCATTAACTTTGCACTGTCCCACTCGGTTCTGTGAGATATAAAACCAGTTTTGGCGAAGGTCATACCATACATCTGGTAATCGGCAAGCAATGTAAATACCAGTAAAAGTAGGATTCCTATCAAAAAATGGATGTTGATCCTCTTTGTTCGAAAAAGGTCCATTATCCAAACAATTCCTAATATAATAAACGCAAAGGGGCTAACGAGGTAACCAATTACAAAAAAAGGAAAGAGCGATATGATGAGATAATTTTGTCGATTTTTACCTGTCTTATTTCTTAAATGCAAAAATGCAAAAAACAAAAGTGGCTGGCCAGCTATGGTTAATCCATAGATACTATAAAATGGGAGTATGGAAAATAAAAAAGAAGCAAAAACTACGAGCCATTTATCTTTTTCATCTTTAAAAAAATGTGTTGTGAGCATCAGATACATCCCAAAAAAAGCGAACAGGTGCGTAAAAATAAAATTCAAAATGTAGGCCATATGAGCTGGAAAACAACTGAATAAAAATGAAGTAAAATTCAGTCCTGATTTATAAGCAGCTCTCGGGATACCATTCATAGTGTTTTGAATCAGGGCACTACCATTTGTTTCATACATGGTACCAGACGATTTAAGCACTTCTAAATATTGCACTTCACTATCAAGGTTATCGTGCACTGTGAAATAAGAATTTTCTCCCAAGATTAAAAAGGGAAAAAAATATACTATACAAGCACAAATAACGGCCCATTTTATAACCCGAACCCAATTAAAATTATTACTTAAATTGTTAATCATGCCAATTCTACTTTAACTACAAGAGATGTGCCTTTTAAAGAAGACGAAAATAAAAAATACTCAAGATAAAAGAAAACAGCCAAAACCTTGTGTATTGATTTTTGAATAAAAGATTTTGGCGCTTTAATAACCTCTGGACGTTTACCTTTTGTGTTCAACAAAATCTTTGCAGGCAAATAAAGTAAATGAAAAAAATAACTTACTTCAGCTTTTTTATACTTTATATTCTTAAATTCATTTAAAAGCATTGATATATTATACCTTCTGTAGTGCCCGTTAAATTCATCATAATTTGAGAACAACTCGTTACATGCTGGAACAGTAATAATAAATCTCTTTAACGCGGGAAATTTTTCCTTTAATTCAAGTATAAAAGGTTCTGGCTTTTCAATATGTTCAATAACATCCAACAACAATATAGTTTCTATTTCTTTACATTTGAAGGGGTCTAATTTAAATACATCAACACCTGTAGTTACATTTGCTTTCAAATTTTCTTTCAAGGGAATTTCTGCCAATTCAACACCTTTTATTTTCAAATTATGTTTAACCATATACTCTACCACCACCCCTCTACCACAGCCTACTTCCAATATGTTTTCATTAACTCCTGCCTTTTTGAGAATATGAGTTAGAATTTTATTCCTTGTAAATGTCCAGTAATGTTTCTCTATCCCATCAGGATAAATGGCATCAAACTGTTTTTTATTAAATTCGGTTCCCATTACTTTGTTTCTTTTCAATTATAAATCGTGGTCTACTTTTTACCTCCTGATATATTTTACCTATGTATTCTCCAATAATACCCAAACAAATCATATTTATACCAGAAAATGTAAGATTTAAAAGAAGTGTAGATGCCCAACCTTGAATTATTTTACCGAATAAAATAGATAAAATTACCCAAACACCTAAAACAACAGAAACAAAGAACATTAAAATACCTATGTAAAAAATAACTCTTAGAGGCGAAGTACCGAAAGAAGTAATACCGTTCCATGCAAAACTGAGCATTTTATGAAAAGGATATTTTGTTTCGCCAGCAATTCTTTTATTTCTTTTGTAATAAACACATGAGTAATTAAATCCAAGTAAAGGAAAAATTCCTCTCAAAAAAAGTGAATACTCTCCAAACTTCTCGAGGTGCTCAATAACATCTGAGGCAACAAGTCTAAAATCTGCATGATTGTATACCGTTCTTACTTTCATCGCTTCCATTAATTTGTAGAACGATTGCGCTGTAAATTTTTTAAAAAAAGTGTCATTATCTCTGTTGTCGCGAACTCCGTATACAATTTTACTGCCTAGGTTAAAATCTTCTATCATTTTTTCCATCACCTCAATATCATCCTGTAAATCGGCATCAATAGTAATCAAACAGTCGGCATTGTATTTTTCACTAAACATGCCAGCAATTAAAGCGTTCTGGTGTCCAAAATTAGCACTCAGTTTTATCCCTTTAAAAACTGGGCTCTCTTTTACTAATTCTTCAATCATTGGCCAGGTTTTATCCTTACTGCCGTCGTCTACAAAACAAATAAAACTTGCAGGATCCAAGATCTGTTTTTTTATAAGGCCTTCTATAAAATCTTTTAATTTTCCTGCGCTATAATGAAGTATTGCTTCTTCGTTATAACACGGCACAATAATACCTAGTTTATGTGTAACGTTGTCTTGTTTATTTATTTTCACGTGTTGATTAATGTAAGTTTTCTTAGATAAAAAAAGGCTCAACCACTAACAGCGTAAAGAAACTAAAAAAAACTGAACAATCAATTAAATTTTTATACCAAACCATATCAGAATCTAAATTGTCATGAATTAAAAAGTGAGTATCATTTGAAAAAATATTAGGCGATAAATAAATTCCTAAAATAAACAGAGCTCTTATTAAAAATCAAAGCCCATTCAATATAATTGTATATCATTATAAAAATTCTAATATTCCTAGAAAATAATCTAAATTTCCGTATCATGATTTATCCATTGTTGTAATTTATTTTTAAAGAATAACAATAGCTTAATGCTTATATCTTTTCAACAATTACTCCATATAAAAAAATATGGGGTAATTTGTCATCCGAAAAAAATTATGAAAACAATACTGTTGTATAAATTTTATAATATTCATTGATAACATTTTGATTGTTAAATTTTTCAATTGCATCAGATTTTATTTGATCAAAATTATACGTTTGATAATTAGTCATCATATTTAACATAGCGTTAAACAAACCAATTTCTTTGTTTTTTAGCTCTACAAGCAAACCATTATTTTCATTAATCAACTCTAGTGGCCCGCCAGATTTTGTTGCGATAACTGGTATACCACGTAATAATGCTTCAACTATTGTTAATCCAAAAGTTTCCATTTCAGAAGCTGAAATTAAAACATGAGCCGTATCGAGTTGTTCTATAATTTTATTTTTATCCATCCAATTATATATAACTACACTATTTATTAAATAATGTAGCTGTATAAAACTTTTCATTTCTTCTTTTAAATCCCCTTCACCAATTAACACTAATTTTAAGTTATTATTTAGTTTATATAATTTTTCAAAAGCAATTAAAAGTTCCATAAACCCTTTTCGAGTGTCTAACTTTCCAATACTAATAAAAGTAAAATCAGAATTTTTAGATTTACTCACTTGTGATGTAAAAAAATCATTGTGGACAGTATTATAAATCGTTTGAAATTTGCATTTAAAGTAACTTTGAAATAACTCAGATGCAAAATTACTAACACCAACTCTCACCGATATATTTCCAACAATATTCATAACATACCTTTCATTAAAAAAAGGTTTAAAAATAGCCCCCTTTGCTTCTTTAAAACTAGTATAGTGTTCTGTTAAAACAATTGGCAATTTCAATTTATTTGAAATATTCACGGCTATAAATGGTGTAACATTATTACAAACTGATTGAATATGGATTACATCGAATTGAATGTTAGAATGCTTAATTTTATTTAAGGCTTTATGAGCGTATTGTTTTAAAATAAATTTATTAGATAGTAAAAAAAATAATTTACTTTTTAAGTTAAATATTTTCACATAAATGACATTGTAATTAGAATCTATGGTTGGTGGCTTTTTAAACCAAAAAGCAAATAATTGCCTAACACTAAAATAATGCAAATACAATACACTTATATTTATACTCTTATCTTGATTTAATATTTCGCAAAATTCATGAATAAAAATCCCTCTTGATTTATTTAAATGATCGTACCAAGCTGGAATTACTAAAATATTTTTAGACATCAATTACACTTTACTAGTTAATATCACCCAACGCATAATACCAGTTCTTTCATTAAAAAAAGCTGTTACATCATTGTCAGATATGTCCTTTAAAGCCTTAATTTTTCTAATTTTTTCAAAAGTATTTTCGCTATAAATAAACTTAGCGTCATGAGTTGACGAAAATTCTTTTAAAATTGAAGGAGAAATTGTTTCGTCATATAAATCATGTAACTCAATTAAAATATCGCACTTTTTTAATGAAGAGGATATATTTTTATCAAATAATTCTTTTTCATAACCTTCGCAATCACAAATAATCAAACTCTTATTGCCAAAGTCTAATTCCCTTAATGTGTCTTGAGAACAAAAATCACCAAATTTAATATTAGATACATTGTTTAATTGCGCCATTTGCTTACAAAAAGAAATTGCCTTTTCGTTAATATCATAGGCTAATATAATCGAAGAAGGGGATAGTCTGGCTGTACCTACAGCATAAAACCCCTCTGCACATCCAATATCAATAATATATTTGTAATTATTTTTTAATAATTGTTCCACTTCAAAATACAACTCGCTTTCGTAAGTACCTAATAATTTTGGGAATATGGCGCTTCCATATGCTGTAAAATCTGGGTATACCATACCTTTAAAAAGCCCATCAGCTACAGTTAAACTACTGAATTTTTTTTTCAAAATAGCTTCTCGTTGAGCCATCTCTTTATTTTTTATTTCGATAGGAATTAAATCCTTTTCAAACTGAAAACGATAAAAAACACGATAAAAAAACTGTAAAATTTTCCATGTTAATTCTATTTCAACTAATTTTCTGATGATTTTTCTCATATCTAATTTTTGTTTTAATTATTCTCAAAGCTCTGTTCATCAATCAAACTTACAGAACTTTAAAAAATTAAAAATTATGAATACATTTATTTATTTATGGTTTATTAATCTGGTTAAAAAAATACTTTTATACACTTAATTCCTTCTTAATAAACTCTACCATTTGTAAAGCTTTAGTATCATAATCGATAATAGGCTTAGCCAAATTTGAAATTAATCGTGTATAGTTTTCTCTAACAAGTATTTTATTGGCAAATTCTTCTATTACATCAAAATCTATAGGGGAGTCATCTGCAGGAAGCTTTAAAATAAAATCGGTGATTATTGAAGGTTCCATAAAATCAGTATCATCATAAGCAATAATATTTGGAATACCTCTCATTAAACTTTCTCTAACCTTTAAAGGCGTGGCCTCTTTTAAATTTTTTCGATGTAAAGCTAATGTTCCTATTGATATATGATATTTGTTTATTTTTATATTTAATGAATCTCCTTCTATCGGATCAATAAATAATACCTGATTTCCTAATCCTAATTTCTTTGAAAAAATAAGATCAGACTCATAATAATAACCTATAATATCAATATTGATTTTTAATTTTCCTTTATAATTTGTAAGACCAATCAATAATCTATCTACACCATGCCATGGAGCACCTGTTCCTAGTAGCATAAATAAATTTAATTCACGTCCATTATACAATGGAGGGTTTTGTAATAAACTAGAATTGTATTTTATTCCATTCGTAACAACCAAATTTTTGTAATTTTTGGATAAACTTTGCTCATGAATTGCAATTTCTTTTGTAACAGAAAACCCAGCTTTTGCCAAACTTCGGATTTTCGGGCCATAATATTTCTCACAAAATAAAGGCCATACCTTCCCCTCCAAATAATAAAAAAAATATCCTGGCTTTAAACTAAATTTCAATTCTTTTCTGCGATTAGTTATGCCTAAAAGTTCTTCTTCATATTCAAAACAATTGTGCTCAAAAATAATTTTATTCTTGTGTCTTTTTGTCAACTTATATAATGATCTTGAAGCAATAACATATCTAAATAATGCAACATCAAAATTATTTTCGTCAAGAAAACTTGAGAGGTTTTTGAATTCTAAAATATTTTGATACCATGACCCAAAAAATTTATACCTTTTTGATTTTGGTA
>SXGQ01667118.1_pt1 | contig 15954 bp, 19 predicted proteins | sample 3178371 | NCBI WGS metagenome assembly SXGQ01 (sample SAMN11356859, study PRJNA531348) | freshwater metagenome | isolation source: freshwater sample F1-20 | place: China: Fuxian Lake, Yuxi | collected 2017-12-25
AAAATACATCAAAGGAAAAGCAGAAGATAAATTCGATAAAGAATTAATTACGCAACTTGCAGAACATTATCAAATTAGTAAATCAGAAGCTGCAGATTATGCAGAACTAATGGATAAAATTTCATTGGAACGCATTTTGACCATGTATGGATACAGTGAAGCCGAGAAAAAACGAATGTTAAAAGGAATCAAGTGAGTATAAATACACAAAAACATTACAAAGGTAAGGACAGTCTTTATAAATTTGCAGAAGAATGGGCTTTGAATGCGTATGAATTTGATATCATTAAACGCATTGTAAGATGCCGGCACAAAGGCGCTTTTGCGCAAGATTTACAAAAAACGAAAGATTTAATTGACATTTATTTAACAGAACAACAACGTCATTATAGAGATCTTGAAAAATAATTTGGATATATTAATATTATTTCATATAATAAATTATGAAAGGTACCTACATCAATCCAGTATATAGATTGGCAGTACGAGATGCGGCATCCGTACCAAGAAAGATTTCTTATTCGCAATGGTCAATGTATGAACGTTGCCCACTTTCTTGGAAATTATCATATATCGATGGATTAGCTCCGTTCCAAGCATCAATTGAAACGGTGTTTGGAACAGCTTTCCACGAAACATTCCAATATTTCTTAACTGTAATGTATACGGAATCTGTTAAGAAAGCAGAAGCATTAGATTTGCGAGGAATATTGCAAAACAAGCTTCGAGAAGAATATACGAGATGTGTTCATGAATTTGGTGGAGAACATTTTTCGAATCCATTGCAGTTAGCAGAATATCTAGAAGATGGCGCTGCTATTCTACAATGGTTTAGCAAACGACGAGGACAATATTTTTCAAGCAAAGATTGGGAGTTAGTAGGCATCGAAATTGAATTATGTCACCAAGCATCGCCCAAGAATCCTTCAGTATATTGGTATGGCTTTATTGATGTTGTTATGCGCCATGTTCCTACCAATACATTCAAATTGTTTGATATTAAAACATCTCGCAACGGTTGGAGGCAAACAGCTAAATCAGATGCAATGAAATCGGCACAATTAATTGCATATAAAAATTATTTTGCAGAACAATTTGGCGTGCCTCGAGAAAAGATTGAAGTTGAATTTTTTATCGTTAAACGCAAGATTATTGAAGAATCAATGTTTCCGCAAAAACGAATTCAAAATCATAAACCGGCAGCAGGATCGGTAACACAAAAGAAAGTTCAACGCCAAATTGAATCTTTTGTCGATGCATGTTTTGATATGGATGGTAACAAGAATGCCGAAAGAAACTATGTTGCTGTTGCCGGTAAGGGTGCTGTAAATTGTAAATATTGTCCATTCAAAACTGATTATGAACGTTGTCCAAAAGAAAATAGGATTCGTGAATAAAATTTATTATAATAAGTTATGCTTAAATGGAAACATGATTTCGTATACGTTTATGAATTCGAAATGCAGAATCATGCATCTTGGGGTGGTAAACGTACGTGCATGATGGAATATTCGTTATGCACAAATATTGAAGGACCAAATCATAAAGAAAATAGAAAAACATTGGAACATATGCTTCGTTTAGTATACGGGCATTATCCAAAGGGTGTTAAATACGTACGACGAAGACAATGAAACGAATTGCAATCATCGGAAATACAGATTGGCAGAATAAACGAAAGATTCAAGAAACTTTGCAACTTATAAAAAAGAAGTTTGGAGATGATTTGATTGTAGTTGGTGCAGGTGGGTCAGAGGGTGCAAATAGTATGGTTAGAAAATACGCATTAGAATTTGGGTTACGTTATGAAGAATACAATCCATCATTTTCAGGACATAATATGTATTCAGCAATGCCAGAGTCATATTACGGAAAACCATATCATTTTTCGCAACTGCATCATCGCATGCAACTAATTGCAGAACGATGCGATTACATGATGATTTTAAACAATCAGACACAATTAGATCCAGTATTACAAACAGCTTGGACTAGAACTAAAAAATTACAAAAACCGGTGGTTATATTAGGTTAAAACATATTTATATAAAAGTTATAAAGGAATAAATGCAGTTACCAAAATTAAAAAAAATCGACCCTAACAAGCCCAAGAAAAAGAAAATTTTATTGTTAGCAGACGATTTTCGATTGCCATCTGGCATCGGAACAATTAGCCGAGAAATTATTTTTAATACCGTACATCATTATGATTGGGTACAGTTAGGGGGAGCATTGCAACATCCCGAAGCTGGCCAAGCATTTGATTTATCTGCACAAGTTGCACAAGAAACTGGTATAGAAGATGCATCCGTTAAGATTATTCCATGGAATGGTTATGGAGACCGAAATATATTAATGGCTCTAATAAACAATGAACGACCTGATGCAATATTTCATTTTACCGATCCTCGTTATTGGACTTGGTTGTATGCTATTGAACATGAAATTAAAACAACATATAATATTCCTATAATTTATTATTCAATTTGGGATGATCTGCCATATCCAATGTGGAACGCACCATTTTATGCAAGTTGCGATTTAATTATGGGTATTAGCAAACAATCTGACAATATTCATCGGGAAGTACTTACACAAAATGGATTTGAGATTGTAGATTATGATGCAGAAACACCAACAGATGTAAAATGGAATCAAATTGTTACTGGTTTTGTTCCTCACGGATTGAATCATAACGTGTTTAAGCCTCTTGCACAAGATGATGAATTATACAAACAAATGTATGAACACATTAAAACTAAAAATAATGTTGATTTTGTAGTATTTTGGAATAATAGAAACATACGAAGAAAACAACCAGGCGATGTAATATTAGCTTTCAAAACATTTGTTGATAAATTACCACAAGACCAACGACAAAGTGTTGCACTTTTGATGCATACACAAATCGTTGATGAAAACGGAACCGATCTTCGAGCAATTTATAAAACATTAGCACCAGATTGTAAAATTCTTTTTTCCGAACAAAAATTAATGATTAATGAATTAAATGCAATGTACAATGTAGCGGATGTTGTAGTTAATATTGGTAGCAATGAAGGTTGGGGTTTAAGTTCAACAGAGGCAATATTATCTGGCACTCCGATTATTAACAATGTTACCGGTGGATTGCAAGATCAATGCGGATTTGTAGATGAAAATGGAGAATGGCTTCGTTTTGATGGAGATTTTGCAACAAATCACACAGGCAAATATAAGATTCACGGATCATGGGTAAAACCAGTATTTCCAACTAATAGATCGCTTCAAGGTTCTCCAGCAACACCATATATTTTTGACGATAGATGCAAATTTGAAGATGTTGCAGATGCAATTCGGTATTGGTATGATAAGTCTAATTTAGAAAGAGGCACGCGAGGTTTATCAGGTAGACAATGGGCATTACAAAACGGATTGACTGCTGAACAAATGGGTAATACAATGATCAAAATGATTGATTATTTATTTTCAGCGAAACTTCAATCCAGAGCAAGATATACATTAAATAAAGTTACATCAAAAAAATACGAAAAAACAGGAATAGTATGCGAACAGTTATAATAGCATCACCAGTAGCAACACAATCAGGTTATGGTCATCATGCTCGAGAAGTAATTGCAAATTTTATTGAACAGCGAAGCAAAGAATGGGATATTAAACTTTTATCTTTACCCTGGGGACATACTCCATTTACATATCCAATACCGGAAGATTGGAATCGAAGAATTATTCCATTACCATTGACATATCAGCCCGATGTGTGGGTACAAATTACAGTGCCAAATGAATTTCAAGCTGTTGGAAAATATAATATCGGCGTTACAGCCGGTACCGAAGGTGATATTTGTCCTGAAGCGTGGATTGATAATTTAAATTCTATGCAATTAGTTATTGTTCCAAGTGAATTTACAAAACAAGTATTTATCAATACATCAAAAAAACATAATAAACCTATCACAACAAGAATTGAAGTAGTTCCTGAATATTTTGATGAAACAATTTACAACAATAAAGTACAAGGTCAATTAGAAATTTTAGATCAAATTCCAGAACCATTTGCATTTTTATCAGTTGGACATTGGTTGCAAGGTCAAATAGGAGAAGATCGAAAAAATATTAGTGGGCTATTGCATTGTTTCTTTAATACGTACAAAAATCAAAAAGATGCCCCAGCTCTAGTATTAAAAACAAGCGGAGCAACATATTCGGTAATGGATCGCATGGAAATCGAAAACAAGATAACGCAGATTCAAGAAATGTTTCCGGGTGCAAAATTACCAAATGTTTATATTCTTCATGGAGATTTAGTAGATGAAGAAATGAATTTGCTTTACAATCATCCCAAAATAAAGGCTATGGTTTCGTTTACTAAAGCAGAAGGGTTTGGACGTCCATTATTAGAATTTTCAACTACAGGTAAACCAATAATTGTACCACATTACTCCGGCCAGGCAGATTTTTTAAAGAAAGATTTTATTTGTGCACTGCCAGGCGGCTTAACCGAAATTCATGGTTCGGCTCGAAATGAATTTTTAATCGCCGAAGCAAAATGGTTTACTCCCGATTATGGATATGCCGGTAAAATGCTAAAAGAGGTACAAAAAAATTACAAAAAATGGCAAGAATTAGCAAAACGTCAACGCTATTTTGTTAACTCAACATTTACTAAATCAGCTATTGCGACGGTATATGAAAATGTATTAACTGTTGTTGATGAACATATAAACAAAATTCCAAAGGCAGTTGAATTAAAATTGCCACAAATGAAAAAAGTAGAATTGCCTAAATTGCAAAAAGTATGAAAATAAGTTATGCCATAACGGTTTGTAATGAATTGCAAGAAATACAACGTTTGCTTGATTTTTTACTTACACATAAACAAAAAAATGATGAAATTGTTGTGTTGTTAGATATAACAAAAGCAGATGATGAAATGATATCAACGTTGCGACATTATGAACGACATCATGATGACCATATAACTATTTGGCAAGATAAATTTCAAGGGCACTTTGCAGATTGGAAAAACAAATTATCATCATATTGTTTTGGCGATTTTATTTTTCAAATTGATGCAGATGAAATACCAAATGAAACTTTAATAACGCAGCTACCAAATATATTAGAAACTAACTCTACAGTAGATGTTGTTCTAGTACCTAGAATAAATACTGTAGATGGGATGGACCAAGATCATATACAACAATGGGGCTGGAACGTTAATGAATATGGATGGGTCAATTGGCCAGATTATCAATGGAGGATATATCGCAATGACGATACCATTACTTGGAAAAATAAAGTGCATGAAGTACTACAAGGTTTTAAGGAATATTCAACTTTACCAATGGAAGAAGATTATTCATTATATCATCCAAAAACGATAGATCGACAAATCAAACAAAATGCATATTATGATACACTCTAATCCTATTTCATTTTGTATTTCTACTTGGAATAATTTGCCGTATCTTAAGATAGCAGTAGAATCTGTTAGAAAAAATAGTTATTATAACAATGCTCCGTTTATCATACACGCTGAAAATTGTACTGACGGTACTAATGAATGGTTACATGAAAATCAAGACAAGTTTAATTTAACTTTGATCATTGAACCTGAAAATAGTAACCCCCGGGGGATTGGCGGAGGCATGAATATATGTGCCGAACATGTTGCAACAGAATATATCATGTTTTTACATTCCGATTTTTACGTAACAAAAAATTGGGACAAAGCGTTATTAAATATACATGAAAAATATGCAAACAAAAAACTTTGGGTAAATTCACATCGCGTTGAACCTGATATGTTTAATAATTCAACTCAACGGCCAGGTACTGCAATTGTGCCTAAAGATTTGTTCGGAGCATATTATTATGATTTCGATTCTGATTATTTCGATGCATGGGCAGAAGATTTTATTAAATTAAATACTGATATTGAAATACCGAAAGGTGAGGGGGTATCTGGTTTAATTAAAAAAACAGTATGGGATGAGGTTGGAGGTAATGATGCAATATTTGCCCCAGCTTCATGGGAAGATATGGATTTATTTTTACGAATGATACATCATGGCGTTGAATTTATATTACCAACATCGTCGGTAGTATGGCATTTTGGAGCTCGGGGGTCACATCGTTTAGAAGAAAATAATGGAAAATCATCTTCGCGACAACTAGAGGCTGAACAGAAGAATATAAAAAAATGGTTGGACAAATGGAAGGGTTATCCTATATTTGATAAATATGGTATGATTATAGGAGTACAATAATGGAATTGATTGTAATATATTGTAAAAGTTTTATTAATGATCTAGAACGAGTAAAAATTCAAGCAAAATCAATTGAACAATACAATATGGATAATATTCCATATTATGTATCTTGTCCAAAATCAGATTATGCTGCATTCAAATCAGCATTGCCAGAATTTGTTAATTTAATAACAGATGAAGATATTGTTCAACAATCATTAATTCAGTCTTGGCATACGCAACAAATTGTTAAATCACAATTTTGCAAACACATATCTACTAAAAATTATGTTTGTATAGATTCTGATTCATATTTTATTCGTCCTTTTAATATTTCAGATTTTATTGCATATGATGATATTCCGTATACCGTAATGCATCAACAAAAAAATTTATTTCAATGGACGGCACGTTATCGAAGAGAATTAGGATTCGATCCTAAACAAAGCTTTGATGCATCAAGAATTAAAATTGGTAATATTTTTGGTAGATCAATCAAAATGAATTATGATTTCGGGCCATCGCCAACCATATGGTCAAGTAAAGTTTGGGAATCTTTAGAACAAAATTATTTAGAACCCAATGAAATTTCATTTAATCAACTTATTGAATATGAACCAAGTGAATTTACTTGGTATGGCGAAACATTATTAGCATTTAAGCCAATTGAAATTTATCCAATTGAGCCATTGTTTATGGTGTTTCATTATCCGTTGCAATATCAACATTTTTTACAACAAAACTATACAGAACAAGATATAGCATCGTGCTATATGGGAATAATTATGACATCAAATTGGAATGCACCTTTAAGGTATTAATATGAATATACTAGTAACAGGCGGAGCTGGATTCGTTGGATCGAATCTTGTTAAACGATTAAAATCAGAAAATCACAATATTGTTGTTATAGATAACTATAGCGCCGGTAAGAAAGAAAATGAAATTGTAGGTGTAGTTTATATTGATAATGATACTAAAAATATTAATTCAATTGAATTACCATTTGATCCAGACGTAGTATTTCATCTAGGCGAATATTCTAGAATTCATCCATCATTTGCAGAATATGAACGCGTTTGGAATTATAATACAGTTGGAACATTTGAAGTATTGAATTTTTGTAAACAACGCAACATAAAAATAATTTATGCTGCATCTAGTACTAGATTTGCCAAAGAAGGAATCAATCATTCACCGTATTCATTAACAAAATCGATGAGTGTTGAATTAATCAAAGGTTTTGCAAAATGGTACGATGTAAATTATGCAATTTGTTATTTTTACAATGTATTTGGTCCTGGTCACGATAGTAGTCCCGTTCCTGGATATGAATCAGTAATTAGTATATTTGAACGTCAATTCAAAAATAACGAAGCACTGACAGTTGTAGGTGACGGACAGCAAGAACGGATGTTTACATATGTTGAAGACGTAGTGGATGGATTAATTAGATCCTGGCATTACGAAGAAAATGATGAATTTGATTTAGTTAATCCAGTTCGTTCTTATAAAATTTTAGAAATTGCAAATATGTTTTCTAATAATATTCAATTTGTTGAATCTAGAAAAGGAGATAGACTAACAAGCGACCCGCAAGTTTATGATGATACTTGCACTAAATTAAATTGGAAGCCATCTGTTACAATTGAACAATGGATCCAGTTGTTAAAATAATATTAAATTGTATAATACAATATATTTATTAATAAATAAAAAAAAGAATAGTTATGAATGTAAAAATATTCGCTGATGGTTCGAATATAAATGAAATATTCAATTTATACGATACTAATCACATGGTAAAAGGATTTACAACTAATCCAAGTTTAATGAAAAATGCCGGTGTTCCGGATTACTTAGAATTTATAAAACAAGTTACTAATAAAATTCAAGATTATTCATTATCATTTGAAGTTTTTGCAGATGACAGCGCCGGCATGATACGACAAGCAAAAATTATTGCATCATATGGTAAAAATATTCATGTTAAAATTCCGATTACCGATACAAAAGGAAATTATACATTGAATGTTATTGAGGAATTAATCGATTTAGGAATTAATGTTAACATCACAGCTGTATTTACAAACGAACACATCAATTCTCTAAAATCGATATTACCAAATAATAAAAATAACATTGTATCTATTTTTGCCGGTCGTATTTCCGATACAGGTCGTAATCCAATTCCATATATGGAATATGGTATTAATCAACTTAAAGATCAATCAGAAATACTATGGGCTAGTACCAGATCAGTGTATAATATTTACGAAGCTGATAACATAGGTTGCGATATAATTACAGTAACTCCAGATCAAATTAAAAAATTAAAATTACAAAATAAAGATCTTACCGAATACTCTATAGAAACAGTTCAAATGTTTTTTAATGATGCTCTGTCATCTGGATTTATACTATAAAAAATTATGAATTTTATATCACACGGAAAATCTGGGTGTAATATTGAAATTTTAAATCAAAATTTTAATTATATATTACGTAAAACTTCAAAAAGTATTGAAGAAAATCCTAGACATATATTACGTATTAAAAAACAGATTGATTTTTACAATAAAAATCGAATGTCATTTATACAAACTCCAAAAGTCATAAACTTATTTCCCGGAGATGACACTAAGCTTTCATATGTTGATATGAAATATGTACAAGGAAAAGATAGTTTAACTTTTTTAAAATTAACAGACTGTTTTAGTATTAATAATTTTATTTTTCAATTATTTTCTTATTTAGATGAACGTTTAATAACTTCATATGAAAATTCATTTCATAATACATACTCAATAAGCGATTCAAATAAATTAGCGTTGTTAAATAAAGTTAAACAAATTGACGAAACATTAGAATTTCCAAGAAAATCTGAAATTATACGCAAACTTAATAATCTACCAAGCGATATTTTTTTAGAAGGCCAGTGTCATGGAGATCTTACATTAGCTAATATGATTCATACTAATAGTAAACTTTATATTTTCGATTTCCTAGATATGTTTGTAGATTCTCCATTGTTTGATTTAATATCATTAAGGCAAGATACATATCATTTATGGTCTTGTTTCATATACGACGATTATACGTGTAGAACGGTTGAACTATTAGCATATATTGATAACAAAATAAAAGAACGTTATTCGAAATATATAGAAAATGAATGGTACTCGTATTTATCTCTTATGAATTATGTAAGAATGTATCGAATGTATGATACTACAAAAGAATGTAAAGAATTGAATTTTATTTATAATTGTATTACTCCATATTTATGAACTTAATTATACCAATAGCAGGCCGATCTAGTAGATATCCTAACGTAAAACCAAAATGGATGTTAGCACATCCTAATGGAAAATTTATGGCAATACAAGCCATATGCGGTTTAGATTTGTCAAATTTTAAAAGAATTATATTTGTTTATTTAAAACAACACGAAGATGCATATCATTTTAAACAAGGTTTCGTCAATGAATTAGATTTATTAAATATTAAAAACTACGAATTGTGTGAATTAGAATCGCAAACTAAAGATGTAACTGAAACTATCACGCAAGCTATACTCAAACTAAATATAACAGGTGCAATCTTTATTAAAGATTCGGATTCATATTTTGATTGTGAATCAATCAAATCAGGAAACTTCATTTGTTATACAAATTTAAAAAATTCTAATACAACAAACCCAGCTAGTAGTAGTTATATAACTTTAGATGAAAATAATGTTATTACGAATATTGTCGAAAAACAAATTATAAGTTCTAACATATGTGTCGGTGGTTATGTCTTTGATGATTGTAATAGATTTTTAGATATTGCAAATAAACTAAATTCGAATACTGAAAGATACATAAGTGACGTAATATATTTTGATATGTTATACAATCGAACCATTTTTCGAGGGATTGAAATTAGTAATTTAGAAGATTGGGGAACATTAACCGATTGGATTAATTATAAGAAAAGATTTGCTACATTATTTATCGACATAGATGGAGTACTTGTTGAACATTCTTCAATACATTTTCCTCCATATATTGGCGAATCAAATGCAATAGAAAAAAATGTAGAATACATTAAATCATTGAATGTAAACGAAGTTGAGATTATATTAACAACTAGTAGACCAGAACATTATAGGGATGTAACAGAAAAACAATTACACAAATTAGGAATAACATACAAACAATTGATCATGGGATTACAAAGTAATAAACGTATTATTATCAATGATTACAGTAATACAAATATATATCCAAATTGTACTGCTATAAATTTAAAAAGAAATAGCAACGATTTAGAAAATCTATTAAATAGTTCGTTATAACATTTAAAAAACAAAAAATAAATAAGGTAAAAATATGTTAGTTAGTAATTATGGATGCGAATTCAATGTAACAGAAAATCCATCATATATAAATTTTTGGAAAAATCATTTTAGCAAAGATTGGGAACTTGATACATTTCAATTTTTAAGTAATCATTTAGATGGAAATAAAACATTTATAGATATAGGAGCATGGATAGGCCCGGTAGCAATCCCCGCAGCTTTATGTTCTAAACAAGTTATATGTTTTGAGCCCGATCCAGTAGCATATAATGAGTTAGAAAAGAATATTTCATTGAACAATTTTTCTAATATTTTTTTAGAAAAAAAAGCAGTATCCATTCACGATAATATATGGTTGGGTGCGGATGAGTTGGGAGAAAGTGTTACGCGCGATACATGTTTGAATAATAAATTTTCTATAGATTGTGTTTCTGTTAAACAAATATTTGAAAAATACAATTTATCTGAATCTGATATTTCTATTATCAAAATAGATATTGAAGGACATGAAAGTGAATTATTACAAGATGAATTTTTAATGAAATTAAACGTACCTATGCATATTTCATTACATTATCCATTTGCTGCAGATAAAAATGAATTTTCTAGAAAAATACGTAATTTTTTTGAGTATAAAAACATTGATATAAATACGTTTGATCAATCAAGGCATATTAGCATAGAAGTCGTATAACATGAAGAGTTGTATAGTATTTGCGGTATCAATATTTGATAAATCTAGATTATACGTATTACATGAATTTTTAACAACATTCAAAACGTATTTTTCAGAATGCGATTTATATATTGGTATAAATTATAATTCAGTAACCGATGTTGAAACTATAATTGACTCATATAAATTAAATGTATTTTCAACTCGTTTAACAACAAGCGAATTGTATTGTAATTCCGATGCTAGTGCATATCAACAAGCTCTTAAACTTTTAAAACATTCTAATAATCGATATGATTTATATTGGTTTGCACATACAAAAGGCGCCGTTAACGATCGACCATTAGAACGAAGTATGTATTTATCTAAATTATTTAAAAATCGCACGTATATTGAATCCATGTTTGCCGATCGAGAATATTTAGGAAGTTATGCATTACGCGGAGTTTCTAGAAGTGCTGCACATCATGATTGGGCAATCTATAATCAAGATCACGAGATTGGTATATGTTCGAATCATATTGATAATGATATGCAATATACTCACGTAAATTGGTCTTATATCGAAACAATGTATGTTTTAAATAAAAAATCAGTTGAAACATTTTTAAATATTACTACGGACATATTTTACGATCGTAAAATTAACGAGCCATGCTACTTTGAAGTAATATTTCCATGGATTGTATCTAGATGTGGATATTTTCCTTATGTATTAGAAACGGATTGTTTTTTTGGCGAACGTAATCTCAACGAAATATCAAAAGAATGGATACGTAACAACAATTTATCACATTTAACCCAGTATTTAATATTATGAAAATTTTAGTTTCAATTGCAACATATGGTACAAAAAATATTGATTATCTTAATTTAGTAATCAACGAATACAAATCGTATAAAGATCATGATGTTGATATTATGATTAACGGTACTGATTTGATTAGTAGAAATGATGTAAATTTTATACAGCACGAAAATCCAAAAAATACCGTATTTTTACATAGAAATGATTTTGTTGAAAAACAAAATGATTATGATTATTTTATTTTTACGGAAGATGATATTTTAATTAAAGAACAAACAATTAATTTTCATATAAAATATGACCAGCAATTACCGATTGATTATAATTTAGGATTTTTACGATTTGAGAAAACGCCACACGATGGAGAATATTTAATTGATTTATGGTTGAATATTGCAAATTACGATTACATAAAAAATGACAGTATTAATATTTTGAATCGCAAGTATTTTTCAGTAACAAATCCACATCAGTCTAGCTATATTTTAAGTAGGAATAAATTAAAATATGTAATTTCTAACAGTAAGTATTTAACAGATGGATCTGATATGGGCTTAGAATCCGCATCATCTGGAATATTTACTGATTGGTATATACCAACGGGCGTTTTACATAAAATTTTACCTATGAACAAAAAACATTTAGAAAAATGTTTCATAGAACATTTACCTGGTAATCATTGTAATCTGCCAGGTGTTAATACTGATCATTTAACTTTTAGAAAAAATGTTGCAACAAAAGATTTGTTATTCAAAAAATTATCAATAAAATAAAAGCATATAAACTGTAATAATATTATGAAAGAAAAAGTAGAAACGTTATTAAATAGTGCAAGAATTTGGGGGTCTTCTGAACCAGATATACATTGGCCTGTTTCGATTGAGAAAATTAAAGATAAAGTTATCTTAGACTGCGGTTGTGGATCCGATGGATATAAACGCGATGAGCCATGGATCTCTACTCCAGAATATTGGCACGATTTAGGTGCTAAAAAAATTATTGGAGTCGAACCCAATTTAAATGATATTGAACATATAACAAAAAAATTAAAACAAAAATCAGGTATTGGCGAATTTGAGTTTATTAATGATATGATAACTTCTCCGGAACAACTTAGTAGTTTAATACAAAAAAACAATGTTAATTTCGTAAAATCTGATATGGAAACGGGTGAACGTCATTTTCTAAATGTTTCAGATAAAATATTTTCAACTGTCGATGATTATATCATTGAAGTTCATGATGATAGTAAACTAGATTTGCAAGATACAATTGTTTACAGATTAATAGAAAAATTATTTAGATGTAACTATTCAATCTATGACATTGCTAAATTTCAATGGAATCCGGCAAATCATAGCAATACAGATGTATGGAATATTTGGTTGATTTTTTCTGAAAAAAATAAGTAAAACGCAAATGAAAGTATTGTTTATAGCAAAGGGAGATTTACCTGACTATCAAAGTGATATGGTGTTTCATGGCGGCCGTATGACAATGGGAGATGATTTTGTTGATTGCAACAAATTATGGTACATGTATAAAACCGATAAAGAATTATATTGGAATACTCGAGTACCGGAAAATGGAAAAGCATACGGTAGAGGTTTTACAATGTGTGGTCGGTTAACGGACGATAATATTGATCGATCTAATATTGCCGAAAAGATCAAATTACATTATTTTGATAAAATTATATATGGTTCATGTACTCGTTGTTTAGATTATTTTGATTTAGTATGTGAACATTATAACAAACAAGATGTCATTTTAATTGATGGCGAAGATGACCAAGGAATACGTACGCAGTTATTACCATATGGTATGTACTTTAAACGAGAGCTTTTAACTAGCGATATGGATAAAGCTAAAGCGCTTTATTTTGCGATTCCGGAAGATATTATTATCGATCACATTCCCACTAAAACACAAGAGTATGCTACTATAATTCCAGGAGATCTATCTACATACATTTATGACAATGAACAAGATTATTATAATGGATATCGAGAATCGTTTTTCGGTGTTACCTTTAAGAAAGGCGGATGGGATTGTTTACGACATTATGAAATTATAGCTAATGGGTGTATTCCTTATTTTGTTGATTTAGCAGAATGTCCGCAACATACAATGTTAAGTTTTCCGAAAAAATTAATTTTAGAATGCAATTTTAAATTACGAACTGGAGAAATGACTCCTGATGACGCAATCATTTATATAAAATTGTTGTTGCAGTATGCCAAAAATAATTTAACAACAAAGCAACTTTTTAATTATATCATAAAAGAATCTAATATGAAATCTACATATATTTTTATTTGTAACTTTAATCGATTAGCTCCAACTAAAAGATTGGTTGATGCATTAACATCTCGCGGATATCATAATATTGTTATATTAGATAATGGATCAACATATCCGCCATTACTGGAATGGTACGATACACTTCATCCAGATCAGGTATATTTTTGCAAAAGTAACTATGGTCCCGAAGCATTGGATTGTGTTAGACACTATGAATCAGAATTTCAAAATAAATTTAATCATATTGTATTAAACGAATATCATGTATATACAGATAGCGATGTTGTGCCAATCGAATCAGTACCAGATACGTTTATCGATGATATGATTGAATTATGTAAAAAATATCAAATACCTAAATTGGGATTGAGTCTTAAAATTGATGATTTACCGGATCATTTTCCTTTAAAGGAACGCGTTGTTGCACATGAAAGCAGTTTTTTCGAGCGAGAATACATTATGGACGAAAAATGTCAATTATTCAAAGCACCAGTAGATACAACATTCGCTATAAATTCTCCAGGAATGCCTTGCGGATATAGCGATTTTGCATATCGTGCAGCAGGTAATTATTTTGCTAGACACGAACCATGGTATTATGATGCAAATAATTTACCCGATGATGAAGTTTATTATTTAAATCATATTGAAGGTCCTAGACCGCATTGGTCAAATATTTTAAAATCAATGATTGGAAACTAATAAAAAAATACTTATAATAAGTTATGATATTACTCGCAACACTAAATCACAATTTACCAGATTGGACAGATAATTTAGTTGATCAACTTGCAAAAGATCCATTATTCAATGAATGTGAATTAATGGTAGTTGATAATGGGTCTTTAGAAAAATTAGCTCGTAGTACTACACATCGACTTGAAGAAAACATATTTTTCGGCGGCGGATTCAATGTTGTATTAGATTATTTTTTACAAACAAATCATGAATATCTTTATTTCTTAAATAATGATTTAGTATTCCATGGGCCTGCTTTTTTAACTACATCATTACGAGAAGCTAAACAAACAAATGCAGCTGTTTATTCGCCAACGATTATTAATGCATCTAAAGAACAATGCCATTGGCGTCAAATGTGGAACTGGGGAATTGGATTGCGAGAAGTAAGATGGATTGATTTTCAATGTCCGTTAATTCGAAGAGATGTTTTAGAAAAAATACAAAAATATCCCGATGAATTAATTTATGGTTGGGGTATTGATTTTTATACCGGCTGTATTACTGAAGAACATAATTTTAAAACAATTGTATCTGATTATAATACAATTACACATATGAATTCTTTAACATTTAAAGAAAATAAAGTTAACATTGGCGTCAATGAATTTTGTAGGAATGCTGAAAATAATATGAATTCATACTTCATGAATTCAACACTTAGTTCTATATATAGTTCATTAAGAATTTATGGAGAAAATTATATACCATGATATCGTTTATTATTCCTAGTTATAACAACTTGCGACATCTTAAAAATGTATATGCGAGTATCAAAAAACATGCTCCTACATCGGAAATAATTTTATTGGATGATGGTTCAACAGAT
>SXGQ01157877.1_pt1 | contig 15950 bp, 9 predicted proteins | sample 3178371 | NCBI WGS metagenome assembly SXGQ01 (sample SAMN11356859, study PRJNA531348) | freshwater metagenome | isolation source: freshwater sample F1-20 | place: China: Fuxian Lake, Yuxi | collected 2017-12-25
ACCAGTCCGAACAGCACGGGCAGGTTGACGCTGAAGCCGAACATCTTGGCGAAGAACATCGTCCCGATGATCGACACCGGGATGGCCAGGATGGGGATGATCGTCGATCGAACGCTGCCGAGGAAGATGAGCACGACAATCAGCACGAGGACCGTCGCCTCGATGATCGTGTGGTACACGGCTTCGATGCTGGAGACGACGAACTTGGCCGTGTTGTAGGTCATCCGGAACTCGAGCCCCTCGGGCAGGAGCTTGGCCTGCGCGGCGAGGATCTCGTCGAGGGCGGCCGAGACCTTGACGGCGTTGCCGCCGGGGGCCTGGTAGACCACCATCACGCCGGCGGGCAGCCCGTCCGAGCGGCCGAGGGTGTCGTAGCTCTTGCCGCCCAGCTCGACGCGGGCGACGTCGCGGACGCGCGTGAGCTTCTGGCCGTCGGCTTTGACGATGATGTTCTCAAACTGCTCAACATCGCTGAGACGCCCGAGCGTCGTGACGTTGTACTGGAACGCCTGCCCGGAGGCCACGGGCGGCTGGCCGATCACGCCCGCCGCAACCTGAACGTTCTGCTCGCGCAGAGCGTTGATGATGTCGACGGTGGTGAGGCCGCGGGACCGGTGCTTGTCCGGGTCCAGCCTGATGCGCATGCCGTAGTCTTTGGAGGGGAAGACGGTGGTGTTGCCGACGCCGGGGATGCGGCGGACGGCGTCCTGCATGTTGATGACCAGATAGTTGGCCAGGAAGAGGTCGTCGAACTGCTTGGAGGCTTCCTCCGTCTTGGGCACGAGCGAGAACACCGTCACGATGCTGGACGACACCTTGTCGGTGGTCACGCCGAGTTGCCGGACGGCCTCGGGGAGCTTGGGCAGCGCCGTGTTCACTCGGTTCTGCACGAGAACCGAGGCCAGGTCGGGGTCGGTCCCCACCTCGAAGGTCACCTTGAGCGTGAACGAACCGTCGCTGGCGGACGTGCTCTCCATGTAGAGCATGCCCGACACGCCGTTGACCTGCTGCTCAATGGGAGCGGCGACCGTGTCGGCGATGACCTGGGCCGAAGCGCTGGGATAGGTGGCCGTGACCTGGATCACCGGGGGCGTGATGTCGGGATACTGGGCGACCGACAGCGTCGGGTACGCCACCGCGCCCAGCAGCACGATCAGGATCGCGATGACGCAGGCGACGATCGGCCTGCGGATGAAAAAGAGCGAGAACATGTCACCCCCGCGCGTTAGTTGGCCGTGCCTGATCCGCCGGGGGCGGGCGCAGCGCCCGGGCCCTGAGCCTTTTCGACCACCGGAGTCACCGCCAGGCCCGGGCGGGCCCGTTGGACGCCCTTGACGACCACGCGGTCGGTCGGGGTAAGCCCGCTGAGCACCACGCGCATCGGACCCTCACGCGATCCGATCTGGACACGGCGCTGCTCGACCACGCCCTTGTCATCCACCACCAACGCGTAGCGCCCGACCTGATCGGTGAGGAGCGCCGCATCCGGCACCAGCATGGCCTCGCTGGTCTCCCGGGGCACGCGCAGCCGGACGAACAGGCCGGGCACCAGGAAGTTGCTGGAGTTGTCGAACCGGCCCCGGACCTGGATCGTGCCGGTGCCGGCGTCCAGCGTCGGTGATACGTAGTCGATGATGCCCTTGAACTCGAACTCCTCACGGTCGGCGAGCGACAGCTCCGCAGTGCGCTGCTTGCCGTCGGCGGTCTGGCCGGGCTTGATGCGCCCATCGGCGTAGAGCTCCTGCAGCTCACGCCGGATGTCCAGCAGCACATCCTCGCTGGCATCCACGGTGACGTAGACATCCTTCACGTCCGTGATGATGGCCATCAGCGTCGGTTCGTTGCGGCCGACCAGGTTGCCGACGTCGACACGGTTGCGGTCGATCCGGCCGTTGACCGGCGATCGAATCTCGCAGTACTCAAGGTCCAGCTCGGCCGTCAGGAGGTTGGCCTTGGCAAGCTCCACCGCGGCCGCGGCCTGGTCTCGAGCCGCCTGCTTCTCGCGTACCTCCAGCTCCGATGCGGCGTCGAGCCGGAACGCGTCCTTGACGCGCTCGAGGGTGACTTCGGCGAGATCGAGCTCGGCGACCGCCGCGCTCAGCCGGGCCTTGGCCTCGTTCACGCGAGCGACATACTCACGCTGGTCGATCGTGAAGAGCAGATCGCCCTTCTTGATCTCCTGGCCGGGCTCGAAGTGGATTGTGTTCAGGAAGCCCGCCACGCGGGCCCGCAGTTCCACCGTCTCAAGGGCCTCGATGACGCCGGTGTACGTGAGGTATCGCGTCACCGATCGCTGGTCGGGCGTCGCGACCGTGACCTGCGGCGGGGGCGGCGCCACGAACTCGTTGCCGCCTCGATCGCAGCCTGCTCCAACAGCGACGGCCCCGATCAGGCCCGCCGTCCACCGCCATCTCCGCGACGCCATGTTCGGACTCCTTCACCACCCGGGCCCCCTGCCGGAACCCGGCAGTATCCTTAATTAGTCAACCACTGACAAGCGGGATGGCCGGACGGCGGCCCTGCGGCAGCGGGACGCGCCCGCCGGGCTATCATGGCTGGACCGGGGCGGTAGCTCAATTGGGAGAGCACTAGCTTTGCTAGCTAGGGGTTGAGGGTTCGAGTCCCTTCCGCTCCATTTCGCACGGGGTCGCGCTGGCACGCGATGCGGTTACCGGCGGCGAGGCCCAGGGCCGCTCCGTTAGCGTCCCTGGCGCACGAAAGCTCTGGCCGCGAAGCAGAAGCGCATGAAAAATCCGCTGTGCGCAGCGGATTGAAGGGGCGTGTGATGTCGTGCGGACCCGGGTTCAGCCGCTCAAGCGGGCGAGCATGGCGGTGGCGCGCTGTTCCTGTTCGTCGGTGACGTTCAGGGAGTTCTCGCCGGCCTGCCTGAGCATGAGCTGCAGCACGTCGACGGCTCGCCGGGGCTCACCGGCGCGTTCGAGGATCTCGGCCTCGGTGAGGCGGGCCTCGCCGAGAGATCTGTCCAGCGCGATCGCACGACGGACGGAGATCAGGGCCTGTTGCTGGTCGCCGTTGAGCGACTGTGCCTTGGCGACGGTGTGAACGACCAGAGCCCGCGTCTGATCAGGGACGCGCTGTCCGTCGATGATGCTCAGGGCGCGGTTCGCCAGCGTGAGCGCCTCCTTGGCATCGGCGGGTCGCTGGGCTAGCAAGTTGGCGAGGTTGTTGAGAGCGATCCACTGCTGGCCATCCTTCTGAATCGTGCGCCGGTAGGTCTGCTCGGCTTCGGCGTGTCGCCCGAGCTGCTCGAGCAGACCTGCGCTCATGAGCAGCTCGGATACCCCCACGCCATCGGATGCGAGGTCGGCTTCAAGGACGGCCAGGGCAGCGGCGAGGTCGTCCTTGGACCCGGTCCGCGCCGCGAGCACGGCGACGGCGTTGGAGTAGACCAGCTTGCCCTGGGGCAACTGGAGCACTTTGGGCCGGATCTGAGCGAGCCATTCGCGGGCGGCGTCGGTGTCGGCGAGATCACCGGCCGCGATCATCGCCGTTGACGCCAGCCAGCCGGGTTCGGAGTCCGACCGCAGCGCCGCCATGGCTTTGGCGTTGCCGGCATCGCCCAAGCGTGCGAGCGCGGAGACGAGCGACGCCCAGACCTGGGGCGGTGCTGCGGGCGCGAGCTTGGGTGCGCCGGCGACCAACGGGTCGAGCAGTCGGCGGGCGGTGTCGGCCCGATCAAGGTCGAGCTCGAGGTGGGCCAGCGTGACGGTCGGTTCGAGCGGGTCGGCGGCGAGGCGGCGCCAGGTCTCGGTGGCGGTGCGGGCCTCTTCGGTGCGCCCGACATTGATGAGCGTCTGAGCCAGGAGGCTCGAGGCGTCGGCGGACGATGGTGCCGCACCTGCGGCGCTGCGTGCGGCGGCGACGGCCTCGTCGACCTTGCCCAGTTCGAGCAGCCCTTGCACGAGCAGCCGGGAGGCGAGCAGCAGATTAGGGGCCGCACGGGTGATCGGGAGCAGTTTCTCGACAAACGCTTCGACCTGCGTGGGATTCTGATCGAACCAGCGCGTGGCCTCGGCGAGTTCGCGGACCGGGCCGGCCGGGATGGTGTCGATCACGTTCTGGGCCTGCGACTCTGAGAGAGGGCCGGTGAACGCGGCGGCCATGGCGTCGACGCCGGCGAGCTCGGCGCTCTGCACGCCGCGAGACGATGCGGCGGCGATGGTCTGGCGGGTCTGGTCCTGCTTGCCGCGGCGGAGCTGGTAGCGGGCGAGCTGGACGTACGCTTCGGCGTCTGCCGAGGCATCGGCGTGGGCCTGCAGCGTCTGCTCGGCCTGGTCAAAGCGTCCGGCGAGTTCCAGCAGCATGGCGCGATCGACGGGGGTCGTCGGCTCGGCGCCGACGGGCCGCGCATCCATGAGTGCCAGTGCACGATCGATCCGCCCTGCCTGCACCATGATCGCCAGACCGGCAAGGAACTGATCGCGTGGGACATCGCCGCCGACGATCACGCCTTCGGCCACGGTAGCGGCCTGGGAGCCATCGCCGGACTGGAGCAGCACGCGGGCCTGGGCCAAGACGTCAACGGTGGAGCCGGACTGCGACAGCGCTTCGATGTCGCGCAGCGCCAGTTCGGGCAGGTCGAGTTCCGAGAGCAGGCGGGCGCGGGTGCGCCGGAGGTCGGCGGGCAGACCCGGGACCTCGGCGAACTCGCGCGCAAGTGTGCGCGCGGGTTCGATGCGTCCGAGCTCGCGCTGCAGGCTGATCAGCCGCGGGTAGAGCGACGGGGGTGAGTCGGGGATCGCGACGGCTCGGGTGAGGTAGCCGACTGCGCCGTTGTGATTGTCGGTCACCAGCATCCACTCGGCCAGGAGTGCCATCGCCTGGGCGTTCTGCGGGTCGACGCGGAGCACGTCATTCAGCCGAAGGATCACCTCCTGAGCGCGGGCCGGCTCGGGGGAGAAGGTCAGCAGCCGCGTCGCGTCGACGAGCTTCCACTCGACGCCGTCGTCGCCCGTGGCGGCGCGCAGCCGGGAGGTGGCCTGCTCGACGAGTCCTGCGTCGGTCCATGCGGCCTGATTGTCGAGCACGCTCAACTGGATCGCGGCTGAGTCCGGGTTGGCCGCCGAGACGGATCCGAGCACGTCGCGCGCCTGATCGGCGAGGCCGGCATCGTTCAGGATGCCCGCCTCGGCGAGGCGGAAGCGTGCGGCATCGTCGGGCGATGCGCCGGCCGCGGCCTTCTTGAGGATCTCGATGGCCTCATCCCGACGACCGGCATCCATGGCGATCTGGGCCTGGAACAGCGGGGTGGCGGCGGACGAGCCGGTGGACTGCGCGCGGTCCGACAGTGTGGACCACTCGTCGATGCCGGCGGCACGGGCCCGCTCGGCGACTGCGATCAGTTCTTCGGGCGCCAGCGGCGGATCGGCGGCGACCAGCACGGCGATCTCGCGCTGGGCCGTGGAGCGGTCGCCCCTGACCAGCGCTGCGCGCAGCCGGAGCAGCGACACTTGGTTCTTGAGCGCGGGCTCATTGCCCAGTGCGTCGAGCAGCGTGTCGAGGGACGCCTGGCCCGACTCAGCGCCGGCGCCGGATTCGAGCCGGGCGACCAGCACGCGGGCGAGGGTCATGGCTTCCATCGGACCAGATCGGGCGCGGAACGCCAGCGTCGCGGTCTCGAGCGCGCCCGAGAGGCGTCCTTTAGAGAGAAGCGTCTGCGAGGCGTTGACCAGCGGGAGCGACCAGCCGGGCTCGGTGCTGGCGGTCTCGCGCCAGCGACTGACCGCCTGCTGCCATTCGCCCGCGGCATTGTCGGCCAGCCCTTCGAAATAGGCCGCCAGCGCGCTGATCTGAGAGGCGCAGACGCGCCGGATGTCTGAGTCGGAATCGGTGTCGACCCACGGGGCGACGGCCATCAGCCGCATGGCATCGTCCTGCAGCTTGCGCAGGCCCGCGCCTGCGTCGCGCCAGGCGTTCTTGTCGTAGGCATCCAGGGCGGCAAAGAAGTCGCGCCAGAGGCGGGCTTCCTCGGCGTGGCCGGGCTGGGGATCGGTCGGTGCGCTCGCGACGGCCTGCATCGACCCGCCCGAGCGGGCGAGGAAGGTCCGCCAGCCGATCAGTGTGGGTGAGTCGGGGCGGAGGGCGAGGCCGCGCTCGACCCAGCGTGCGGCATCGGCGCTGTGCCCGCTGCGCCACTCCCAGCCGGCGCCGATCGCGGCGACACCGGGGGCGAGGCGTTCGTCGCTGAGGCTGGCTTCCAGCACGTGCCGGCCCAGCGTGAGCGGGGCGCCGAGTTCGGCGAAGTTGCCGGCTCGCTCGCCCGAACGGTAGAGCGTGCTGTAGACGTCAAGGAGCTTGAGATAGTCGGCGATCGGGCGGAGCGACTCTGGCCTGAGCTCGGCGGCGCGCTCGGCGGCGGCGACGGATGCGCGAAGGTCGCCGGTTCCAAGCAGCGTCTGGGCGTGCACGACGGCGAGCTCGAAGCTGGTGGGCTGTCCATCTGCCAGTTCGCCCGCGGCACGGGCGATCTCCGCGGCCGAGGCGCCCTGCATGCGCCGGATCTCCAGCAGCAGGCGGTGTGCATCGGCATCGGCGGGGTTGGCGGCGATCAGAGCCTGGGCGGCTTCGGCGGCATCGGGGTAGCGACCGAGCGACATCAGGGCCTGCACCCGCGCCGCCATCGCGCCGCGGTGGTCCGGTCGGATGGCCAGCAGCGCCTCGCAGGAACGATTGAGTTCGGTGACGAATCCGAGCCTGCGGTAGAAGTCGACCAGCAGCTCGAGCGCGGCGACGTTGCCGGGATCGGCGTTCAGGGCCGCCTCGGCGTAGCGGGCGGCCTCCATAACCTCGGTGCCCTCAGGCTTGGGCACGCGGACGCGGCACTGGGCGAGCATCAGCAGCGCTTGGGCGTCCTTCTGGTTGCGCCCGACGTAGCGCGCGATCAGGGGCAAAGCCTTGTCGTAGCGGCCGGCCTTGAACTCGGCCTGCCCGGTGGTATAGCCCGCGGCGATGGCGGCGTTGACCTGGCGCTTGCGCACGGCGACGGCGACGCCGCCAAAGCCGCCGATGACGACGACGGCGATCAGCAGGACCAGGAGGGATTTGCGTGCTCGGCGGCTCATCGATGTGTTCCTTCTCGCGGGCGTCGGGGCGTTCCGAGGGGTCGGCTCAGCCCGAGATCACTTTTCTCACGGTCTGCAGGATGATCCAGATGTCCATCCGCCACGACTGGCGCTGCACGTACTCGAGGTCGTACCGGATCCACTCCTGGAAGTCGGTCTCGGGCAGGCGGGTGCGGCGGACCTGCCACAGGCCGGTGATGCCCGGGCGGATGCTCAGCCGGGCCTCGCGCCACGCCGGGCAGAACTGGTTCTCTTTGTCGGGGCTGGGGCGCGGGCCGACGACGCTCATGTGCCCCAGCAGCACGTTGAGGAACTGGGGCAGCTCGTCGATCTGGGTGCGCCGCAGCAGGCCGCCGATCTTGAGGAGCCGTGGGTCCTGCTTCATGAAGAACTGCGGCCCGTCGGCCATGTTCTCGAGCTTGAGGCTCGCCTTGATCTGCTCGGCGTTCTTGACCATGGTGCGGAACTTGTAGCAGGGGAAGGTGCGCCCGCCGACGGTCTGACGCGTGTGCGCGAAGAAGAACGGGCGCCCGTCTTCCCGGTAGATGAGGAGCATCACGATCGGGTACAGCGGCGCGGTGGCCACGAGCACGCCCAGGCTCATGGCGACATCAAAGAGGCGCTTGCTGATCTGCCGAAAGGTGCGTCGGCGGACCGGGGGCACCAGCGGGAAGGCGGGGGTGTCGAGGGCTTCCCAGTCAAAGCCGTCGCGGACCGCGCACGGTGCATCATCGCCCAGCACCGCAGGGCCGACGACGACCGAGCCGGGCTCCACGCGTTGCCCGGCCCCGATCCACAGCGGGCCGACCAGCCGCGCCGTGTCCGCGAGCACGGCGCTCTCGTGGACCCAGACGCCTGGGCTGTACTCGTACACGTCCGGCAACAGTCGGCCGGGAACGCGCCACGTGCGCTGCAGACGTGTGATGAATGATGCGGCGTCGCCGGGTTCGGCGAGGTCGTACTCCAGGCCGTCGGCGACGATCGCGGGCAGGCGTCCACCGCTGGGCGCCAGGTCGGTCCAGCGCTCGTGGCCGGGGGGCAGCGCGGCCCACCGTGCGGCGAGAGCGGCGTCGGTGGTGATGACCGCGCGATTGACCGACGAGGCGGATTGCGGGTACACGCGCTCGATGCGCAGCAGCCGGCCATTTCCATCGCTTCGGACCCGCTCGCGGTACACCGCCCGGGAGCGATCGGTGATGCGCACGCGGATCGTCTGGTGGCCCATGAAGGCGGTTCGGCGGAGGATCGGCTTGAGGTCGATCATGACCGCGTGGTTGAACCGCAGCAGCATGAACATCCGCGGGCCGCGGCGGTCGATCCGGGCGCCGGGGCGCACCACCTGCACGCCCTGCGAGGCCCAGTAGCCGTCGTGCAGATCGGGCGCGGCGAGGCCCCACACCGTGGACGGCATCGTGGCGTCGTCCTGCGGCAGGACCATCGAGGATCGGTGTGCCGTCAGGGCGCCGACGCTCATGGGTTACGCTTCACTGGTCGCTTCATCGGCCTGGAGCACACGGAGAAGCCGGCTTCGCTCGCCCGTCCTTCGGGCCGGGCTGGCGCCGTTGATCGGGCGCGAGTACACGGATGTGTAGCTGGCGCTGGTCGTCAGGTCGCTGTGGTGGGCGCGGTTGAAGAGCATGATGAGCCTGGCGCGGCTGTAGTTCCGGGCCTTGTCGATGGCGGCCCGGACGAGCCGGCCGCTGGTGCCGCGCTGGGCCAGAAGCACCATGACATCGGCCTGCATCGCGAACAAGCCCGCTTCCAGGCTGCCAAGGATCGGACCGGAGTCAACCACCACAATGTCCGAGTCGCGCCGCACGAAGTCCAGCACGCCGCGGATCTCTTCGCTGGTGAGCTCGTGGGCCTGGACCTTGTCGCGCTGGCCCGCGGGCATCACCCGCATCCGCCCGGTGGTGCCGGGCTGGAAGGCGGTCTCGTCGGGATCCACCCCGAGGCAGTCGGTGAGGCCGCGTTGGTGGTCGAGGCCGAGTTCGTGCGTGATGCCGCGACCGACGAGATCGGCGTCGATCAGCGTCACCTTGTAGCCGGCCTGAGCGAACGACGTGGCCAGCGCGATTGCGACGGTGGTCTTGCCCTCACCCTGCAGGGCGCTGGAGATGAGGTAGACGGAGCTGTCGCGGTTGGGATCGCGCAGCATGAGCAGGCTGTTGCGAACGTGGTGCAGGGCGAGGTGCGCCGCCTCCTGCTGTTCGGGGTCTTCCGTTTCAAGGTCGGGGACGACACCGATGAGCGGGATCAGCGGGCTTGACGACTCGAGTTCATCGGCGAAGCGGACGCGCCGGCGGACGAGGTTCATCCCCACGAACCCGGCGACGACGATTCCGGAGCCGCCGAGGAAGCCCGCGGCGGCCAGCGGCAAGCGCCGGTCCTTGTCGGGCTGCAGCGGTGTCGCGGCCCGCTGCTGGATGCGGACGCGACCGGCGCGGATGACTTCATCCTCCACGCGGATCGCCTCCAGCGCGGTGTTGGTTTCGTTCAGTCGGCCCTCGACCTCCTGCTCGCGCTCCTGCTGCGACTTGAGCCGCATGCGGGCGCGGGAGAGCGCCCGCACATCCTCGACCAGTCGGGCCCTGAGCGCTATGTACGCTTCGCGCTGGGCCCGGAGCTCGGCCATCGGGCTCGCCGCCATGGGCATCCCGGTGTCGACGACCTGCGTGCGGACGTACGCGGCCCGTTCGTCAAGGAGCACGCGAATGCCGTCGAGACGGATGCGGAGGGCTTTCATCTCGGGGTGGTTGTTGCCCAGTCGGCCCCTGCGGGCGCTGATCTCGCTCTCAATCTGCTTGTAGTTGCCCAGCAGCTGCGCCAGTTCCTGGTCGTTGCGAGCCAGGACTTCGACCGGTTGCTGATCGGCGGTCGCGGCCTGGGGCTGCTCCGGCTGATCGGCGGCGAGATCGGCGGCAAGACCAGCGGCGATCATCTCGGGCCTCGCCAGCGCGGCGTCGACCTGGGCCAGCTGGTCGCTCTTGGACGTGAAGAGCCGATCCACATCCGCGCCGTCGAACTCGTCGGAGGTCCGGACCATCGACTCGCGGACGGTCTTGAGCTCGGCCTCGAGCAGGCGCTGGTTCTCGCGCAGGCGGCGTTCGCGATCGGTGACGGTCATCCCCTCCTGCTCCTCCTGGTACCGCATGAACGCCGTGAGCACGGCGTTGGAGGCGATCTGGGCGAGCATCGGGTCCTTGTGCGAGACGGTGACGGAGATCAGCGCGCTGCCGCGCTGGGCGTTGACTTCAAGGGCCCTGATGAGTTCGCTGGCGCCGCCGGGCTGACCGGGCCAGCCCGCGTCACGCATGGCCGGCTCGGCGACAGCCAGATCGATGACGCGACGCGAGCGCAGCAGCTCGGCCTGCGAGCGGACGAAGCCGTCGAACATCGGCATCATCTGGTTTTCTTCGGTCTGGTACAGCACGCGCGGCTGCGTGGCGAAGACACGCACCCAGCCCTGGCTGGCGTACAGCGGCGGCACGGCCATCCAGCCCGCGATCGCGCAGATCGCGCCGACCACGACCGCGACGGCGATCACCTGCGGGTAGCGCCCGCGGATGATGCGGTGGAGCTGCAGCAGCGGGTTGACCGGGGGCGTCGCCCCGACGGGGTCCACGTCGCCGCGGAGCACGAGATCGGTACTGGTCTCACCTGTCCGCATTGACCACTTTCCAGATCGCCGGCTCGAGGGAGGGGGCGATCTCTTCCATGAGTTTCAGAATCCGGTCCGGCGCCACATCGCCCGCCATGATCAGCTGCACCTGCGCCGCCCCCAGCCCCGACCGCGTCAACGACGCCGCGGCCCGGTTGAGCGCGCCCATGTCGGGCGCCAGCGACTCGGTCTGTGAGGGCACCACGAAGAAGTTCAGGATCGTCATCTGCTGCTCGGCGCCGTCGCGGAGGCGCGACAGGCTGTAAATGCGGCAGGGGGTGCTGATCGCGCCCATGGCAAAGTCCGCGGGCGTGGTCGCGTCGAGCGTCCATCCGCTGGCGGGGTAGCACATGGGCGGGTAGTGGCCCTGCATGTCGCGGACGTCCGAGCAGTGGACGACCAGCAGGCTGAAGCCCTCCTCGCCGGAGTCGCTCATGAAGCGGCGCTGGAGCAGCTTGTTGGGCTTGAGCAGCCGCACCGCCGGGGCCTGGGCCTCGACGTCCGCGCCGATCCACCGGCCGATGCGGTAGGGGATCGCGCCGATCCCGTCGGCCACGGCCGCGAGGTAGGCCTCGGAGGATCCCGCGGCCTTCACGCCCAGGCCGCCCGACACGATCATCGCGACCAGCAGCCCGGCCGCGATGACGAAGGTCGAAACTGACTTGAAGGTTCCCTGGGCCATGCTCACACCCTCTCCCGGATCGAGTAGGGCGCCAGCGGCAGCTCGAGGTACCGCAGCAGCAGCACCGTCAGCCACAGCACCAGCAGCGCGACCAGCAGCACGCCCCAGCCGGCGACATCATGAAACACGGTGGCCACATCCGAGCTGGAGTACCCATACAGCAGCGAGGTCGGCACCAGCCGCACCACGTTGGCCAGGATCGCCACCACCGGCGTCAGCCCGAGCAGCAGCAGGCGGGCCCACAGGCGCATCGGCACAGAGAAGACGAACGCGTACGACACGAGCGCCAGCGCTGCGACCATCCGCATGCCGTTGCACGCCTCGGCGATGGCGACCTCGGCCCCGTTGATCAGCAGCACGTTGCCGGTGCGTTCGACCGGCGCCCCGAAAATCATCAGCAGCCATTCCGTGGACGCGGCGCTGGCCTGCTGCAGCGGCACGGCGATCAGGTGGCGGATGCGACCGGGCACGGGGATCAGGAACAGCAGCGCGCCCCACGCGGCGGCGAAGCGGAACAGGATCGACGGGCCGGCGATCGTCACGACCGCCCCCACCACCGTCACCAGCGCGCCCGTATCGCGCATCAGATCGACCGCGATCTCGTGGCCCACCACAATCATGCCCCAGCCCATCCCGATCATCACTGGGCCGAGGATGCTGGGATCCGGGCGGCAGAATCGGATGCGCTCGCGGCGCAGCCACGCCAGCCACACCGCGATGCCGGGGGCCAGCAGGATGTAGGAACTCTCTTCGCTGCGGATCGCGAGCTCGAAGATGGCCCTCCAGATATCGCGGGTGGCGACGACCGCGAGTCCAAGCAGGACCGCCAGCCGCACACCGTCAGAAAATCGCCAGGCCCGCCTCATCTAGATACTCCGCGTCGCTCTGAGTCGCCCGACCGCGCTCGCGGGCTCTGGCCCGGCAGCACCACGGTGTCGACCACCTCCGTGCCCGGACCCACCACCCCGCCCGCCAGAACGATGCTCCGAGCGACCACCGCGCCCGCGCCGACCATCGCCCCGGCCATCACGACGGACTCATAAACCAATGCCGTTGTATCGACCACCGCGCTAGCGTCGATAAGCGCCCATCCCGACCCGGCGGTTCGACTCTGGCGGACCGCCTCGAGATAGTCGGCCAACGTTCGCACGGGGAGGATTCCCGGGGGGGGCATGTGGTGAACGACGACGGGGCGGCCAGAAGCGGCCAGTCGCGGTAAAAGCTGCTCTTTGAGGTCGACAAACCCCTGATCGGACACGGATTCAAGGGCTGAGCGACGCAGCAGGTAGGCCCCGGCGGGGGACTCATCGGCGTTGCATCCGATAACCGCGTCGGCGTTGGTCTGCTCCATGGCGGCAAATAGGCCGCCGAGACCCGCCCCGGCCCAGCGGGCCCCTTCGATCAGCAAAATCCTCCCGTCGTCGCCGAGCCCCTCGCAAACATCCTTGAGGACGCCCGCGGGGCCGCGCCACTGCTTGGTCTCCTGCACCAGCCGGACATCGAGCCCGGGACTGGCCGCGTGCGACATCGGCGCCGGGACCGGAGTGCCCCAGATCACCCGGGTCGGCAGCGGATCGGGACGGTCGGGCCATTCGCGCTCGATGAGCGACAACAGCTCGGCCAGCACCGTCGAGCCGTGGCCCATCGGCAGATCGAGCACCGAGACTGACGACAGCTCCTGCAATGGCGAGGGCTTGAGCCCACCGCCCAGGATGACCGCCATCGCCGGCGGGCGGTGGAGCACGCCGTTTGATTCACGCGCGAGCATCACGCTCCACTCCGACCTCCTTGAGTTCATCAAGCACGCGCGCGAAGCGCGCGGTCCAGGTCGCCGACTCGACGCGGGTCCGGCGGGGCTTGGCATCTCCCGGCATAGCGAGCGCATCCCCGATGGCCGCGGCGAAGCCCTCGGCGGTGTCCGCGACCGCCACCACATCGCGGTAGCGCTCGAGCTCATAAAAAGGCGTGCTGACCACGGGGCGACCGACGGCCAAGTATTCCTTGAGCTTGACGGGGTTGCACGCCGCGATCCACGGGCTCTTGTTCCACGGCATGATCAGCACATCGCACGCCGCCATGTAGCGGGCCACCTCGTCGTAGGGCTTCTGCCCCAGCATCACGACGTTGGGGAGGGTGCACCAGCCCTCGGGCAGCGAGCAGGCGCCGACGAGCACGAATGTCGCCTGGGGCACCAACGCGGCCGCCGCGACGAACAGCTCGGGATCAAAGGTGTGAGCATCGATCCCGCCGACGAACCCGACGCGCGGCCGCGGCAGCGCCGCCACATCCGCGGGCTCGGCCGTCGGAGCCGTTCCGGCCTGGGCGAAGCGGTCATAGTCCACGCCGTGATCGATGAATGCGGCGCGGCGGCAGGCTGCCCCTTCCTCATCCAGCAGCAGGCTCGAACAGAAGAGCGTCAGGTCCGCCCCCTCTTTGAGCCGGCGATCAAAGCCCTTGATCTGCTCGACATCCACACCGTGGAAGGCTTCGAAGCGGTCGGTACGCTGATAGATCATGGCCGCGGGGTCCAGCGCCGCGGCCGCATCGGCCGCGGGGGGGCACGCCACCCACACCAGCGGGCGCGTGATGCCCAGCTCGCGGGCCACCCGCCCCACCTGCAGCGGCAGCAGCCGGGCGCTCAGGGCCGCGGCCCTGCGCCCGGGGATCGACAGAGGGCTGTAGACCGTGAAGTTTTCGCGGACCGAGACCGCGCCGCGGCGCATGCTCTTGAGCTTGCGCCGGATGCGCTTGAGGAACATCCCGCCCTTGCCGACCCGCGGGAAGCGCATGCCGATCGAGTTCACGAACAGCACCGGCATGAGCGCACTGCACTCGCGCATCATCTGCAGGTCGTAGTGGCCCCGGTTGTGGTACCACCAGTCGACGCCGCCGAAGCAGATGACGCCGTCGAAGGTCCGGCTCGCGGGCGCGTGGGCGGGTTCGACTGCGGGGGATGTCAATACCGTCGTCATGCCTTGACCAATCGGTCTCCCGCGACATCCGCGTAGCCCTTCATGGCGTTGCGGGTGTCCACGATCAGCCGTGCGTGGCGAGAGATCAGGGCGTAGTCGAACGCCGAATGGTTCGTTGAGATCAGCACCGCGTCGTACCGCTCCAGGTTCGCCGCCGTCAGCTCGACGCTGGTCATCCCCAGGTCGTGCTTGCGCACCGGGACGGTCCGCGGCACGAAGGGATCGCTGTAATCGACGCTCGCCCCCAGATGGCGCAGCAGCTCGATCAGCTCGAACGACGGCGACTCGCGGGTGTCGTCGATGTCGGGCTTGTACGCCAGCCCCAGCACCAGCACCTTGGATCCCTTGACCGCGCGTCCGCGGTCGTTGAGGGCCGAGGTGAGCTTATCGATCACGAAGTGCGGCATGCGGGTGTTGATCTCGCCCGCGAGCTCGATGAACCGCGTGGGGTGCCCCACTTCCTTGGCCTTCCACGTCAGGTAGAAGGGGTCGATCGGCAGGCAGTGCCCGCCGAGGCCGGGGCCGGGCTCGAAGCGCATGAAGCCGAACGGCTTGGTGGCCGCCGCGTCGATGACCTCCCAGACGTCGAGGCCCATGTGGTCGCAGAGCATCGCGAGCTCGTTGACGAGCGCGATGTTGACGGTGCGGAAGATGTTCTCGAGCAGCTTGGCGAGCTCGGCGGCCTCCGGCGAGGAGACGCGCACCACGTCGTCGACCGCGCCGGCGTAGACGGCGGCGGCGCGCTCGGCGCAGGCGTCGGTGATGCCGCCCATCACCTTCGGGGTCGTGCGCACGGTGAAGTCGGCGCGGCCCGGGTCGATCCGCTCCGGCGACATCGCGAGGTGGAAGTCGACGCCCGCGGTGAGGCCGCCCTCCTCGAGCATCGGCTGCAGCACCTCGCGGGTGGTGCCCGGGTAGGTCGTCGACTCCAGCACCACCACGTGGCCCTTGCGCAGGTTGCGGGCGACGGCGGCCGTCGCGGTCCGGACCGCGCCGAGGTCGGGCTCGCGGTGTGCGGCGAGCGGCGTCGGGACGCAGATCAGGATCGCGTCGGCGTCGCGCAGGTCGCTCTCGTCGGTGGTGCCGGCGAGGCGCCCCTCGCCGACGAGCCGGGCGAGGTCGGCGGACGGCACGTCCTCGATGTAGGAGTCGCCAGCGTTGAGGCGCTCCATCTTGGCGGCGTCCGGGTCGAGGCAGACCACGCTGCGGCCCGCCTCGGCGAGGCGCACGGCGAGCGGGAGCCCGACGTAGCCGGCTCCCACGACTGCGACATCACGCTGCACGGGGGTGATGGTACCGGCCGTGCCGCTGCGGCCGCGTCAGGGCGCGAGCAGCGCGGCGATCCGCGCCGCCGCGTGGCCGTCGCCGTAGAGGGCCGGCCACGATGCGGGCCGGGGCGGGTCGGCGACGGCGGCCCTGATCGCCGCCGCGTCGTCGCCGACCAGCACGTTGCCCCCGTGGGCGACCGTCTCGACCCACTCGGTGCGGTCGCGGAGGGTGACGCACGGCACCCGGTGGAACCAGGCCTCCTTCTGGGCGCCGCCGGAGTCGGT
>SXGQ01194341.1_pt1 | contig 15949 bp, 28 predicted proteins | sample 3178371 | NCBI WGS metagenome assembly SXGQ01 (sample SAMN11356859, study PRJNA531348) | freshwater metagenome | isolation source: freshwater sample F1-20 | place: China: Fuxian Lake, Yuxi | collected 2017-12-25
GTCTATATTACTGAGTTGGCGCCGCTGCAACTCTGGCAGTTTTAATTCAGAGAAGAGATATTCTGCTAACTCTTCATGAGTTATTTCAACATCATAATACTCTTCGCCTTTATCTCCGCCTGCCTTGTTGGGCTGTCCGCCTTGTCCCTGTGGGGGAGGATCACCAATTTTTTGGCCGCGTTTAACGTCTCTTCCCGGCGCAGAACCGACTTGTTTTCCGTTACTACCATAAACGAATCGATATTCTTTTATTCCACGAACCGGTATTCTGTATTTTTGTTTTCCATCTTTACCGATGATGCTTTCATCTGCTACGATGTGATGAATACCTTCTTTTATTGCTTTTTCGATTTTTTGTTTATGCCGACGCCTATCGGACGCAGTTCTATCTGCTACTGTTTTATGTTCTCGAAAAACGCTCATATTTGATTATACTTTTCTTATGGTTTTTAATAAAACATACGTGTTTTAAAAATCATTAAAATTAAATATTCAATTTTAAAAGAAAAAATTATAAAAACGATTTAAGATTCATATAGTCGCAAGATAGTTCTTAACGCTAACGAGAGGGCAAAACACGTTAACGTCGACAGAAATAAAATCATCAAAAGTCTAGATCTACAGGGGGATGATTTCCACTTCCTGAAGGTCTGGCTTTTGGAAGCTTTGCTTCGACTTTTATACTTAAAGTACCAGTAAACAAAGCTATTGCAATTGCTGCTACAGCAGCATGTACTAGCAGTATTCCCATGAGTTTGTAACCTACTTACTTCACTTACCGATGTTTAATGTCTTAGGATATCCCTTTTGCCCTGGCTTTAAGCGAGGTTTGCCTTTTTTTCGGCGAGCTCGAATGTTGTGCCATAGGCCTTTTTTCTTTGTTTCATCCAAAGGCGCTGCGTCGATATCTAACATCATGCCATCTTCATCATAATGAAGATCATGATCATCATGAGATTTTGATTCTATGTAACCAAAAACTTCAGACATATCATTATAAGAACGTCCTAGTAAATACTGGACCCATGCAGGAAGCTCATCATTCTCGCCGACTATATCCAGAAGCATATTTGCCATTTCTGCAATTCTATGAAGCTGCGAAACGGCCATTTCTCCTTCGTGATCAGGATGACCATCATTCCAGTCATGTCCTTCTTGATTATCAATATCTTCGTGCATATCTTTACCTGTTTGGATATATATTACAAAATCTTATGAAGATAACCGTTGCGCATTTAAAACAATTAATTAGAGAGGTAACTAAATCCCATATAGAAGATGAATCATCTTTACCTCCAGGCAGTTGGAACTTAACCAGTGAACCTATGTCTCCTGAAGAAGCTTCACACCTCGACGGTGGTGTCTGGGCCGGTGGATATGCCAATGAAGATGAAGAGGATTTAGAGGAAGAAAAAGAGGTTGCAATTTCGCATGACATGATGCAAGAAATCGTGTCAGAAGGAATCATGTTAGCGCAATTAGGAGTTTTGGATCAATTCGAGTTAGACATAGAAGAGATCAAAGAATCCGTTCTAGAAGAAGCCAAATATAAAGGTCGCGAAGTTAAGCTTGGCAAACCAATGCGTGGCGATAGAAAAAAATATAAAGTATATGTCAAGGATCCGAAAACTGGTAACATAAAGAAGGTAGAATTTGGAGATCCTAACATGGAAATTCGCCGCGACAATCCTAAAGCAAGAAAGTCTTTTAGGGCTCGTCATGGATGCGGAACACCTAGGGCTTCAGATAGAACTAAAGCCGCATACTGGTCTTGCAGAATGTGGAGTGCGAAGCCTGTTTCGAAAATCCTAAAAGGAAAATGACATGATTAGGCTGACGAATAATTCTCTTAAGAACTTAATCAGAGAAACTGTCATTCATGGAAAAGATTTCGATTGTTGTTTAATAGAATCGATATTTGCAGAAAGTGCAAGCTTTGAAAGCCTGGTATCTAGGCCAATAAGATCAGGAAAAGCCCTAATCAATTACACGTCTAGCGATGGATATGATAACGTTATAGTCATTTCAAAATCCAAAGACGGGTATGAATTAAATGCCGTTGCTGCAGCAATAGGCAAATCTACAGACGACGGATGGTGGAGACTAGAATATCTTTACAGCAATGAACCGTCATCAACGCCTTTAGCGTTACTAGGCGCTTTAGTCTTTTATAAAAAAGTACTTGCAGATTTAGACGTTTCAAAAACAGCTGAAACATTAATTAAATCTTATTTTGATAAATCGAAAGATGATCCAGAATTAATCAAATTAAATGCAGATAAACAACGGATACAAATGGGAAGAGATGCAGGAGCAGAAAAAGCGCACCTACGAGCAGGATATCTAACACCTCCAGGAATGGAAAGCGTCATAGATAACGTGATGAAAACAGGTGATGCTTATGTCTCTGACGTTGCTACATCTAAAGGTATCAGCAAAGAAAAATTAAAAGAAGATCTTGCAGAACAAGCAGTTTCTGGCTTCGAGACCGCTTATGCTTCAGAGGAAAAAACAGGTATGGAAGTCGTGCCTCAACAAATAGCTGCAGAATTGATGAACTCGATATCAAAATTTGATTTTAAAAGAGCAACTCGAATCCTAAAAGATGCTTATTCGTCGAAGTCGGCTTCAAGAAAAAGTTGGGTAATTGGATGGGTAAAGTCTAAACAAGACATCATTATAAATTTAGTAAAAAAAGCATTAGAAGAACCAGAAGTTTATGATGAGTTGACAACTTTTGATAATATTCTCTTGCAAATTGTGAAAATAGAAGCTGGGATACCTGATTTTAGCGTCATCGGATTAGCTCAAGAAACGTAAAAAACGTTGTGTAAATTTTTTAGCATATAGTTTACAATTGGTATATGCTAAAAAAGCTTTTTAATTCTTTGAATGTTAATAAGGCTATTAGCTTAATATCTAAATCAAAAAAAATATTCATTTTTACAGGAGCAGGAATTTCTGCTTCTGCTGGTATTCCCACGTTTAGAGATGTTGGCGGGCTGTGGACCATCGAAGAGATTGAATCATTCAGTTCACCAGAGACATGGCTTGAAAAGCCAAATGAATGCTGGGACGCATACGAACGCTTTAGGTGTTTAATTCAACAAAAATCTCCAACGGCATCGCATGTAGCAATAAAAAAACTTTCTGAAATTAAGGATGTTACTGTTGCAACTACGAACGTAGATTCTCTTCATAGAAAGACGGGAACATATGCCTACGAAATTCACGGCTCATTAAGAAATATTAGGTGCTCAAATTGCGAAGACATAAAGAGACTAAATGACGATATCGTTACGCAACATATTAGCTGTGCAAAATGCGGCGTAAAGATGAGACATGATGTTGTTCTTTGGGATGAAAACGTTAGATATACTGAAGAAGTAGAAAATGCGATCTACAATGCAGATTGCATCATCTTCATTGGAATGTCTGGAGCTGTAACAGATATTGAAGAAATTTCCAAAAAAGCTAGAGAAGCCGGAAAGTCGATAATCGAAATAAATCCAGCTGAAGAAACTCCTGCTACGAAATATTCAAATGTTAGCTTAAAAGTGAATTCTGATCAAACGTTTCCAAAAATCGTAGAAAAAATTATTATTACAAAATAAGCATAGTTTTTCTATTCTCGATATTTAGTAAACCTCTAACATAGGAGAATAGGAAAAAGATGAAACACAATGCCGGATTACATATCATCCTTGATGGATACGTCAAGGACCCAAGCGTCTTCAACGGACCATCTCTAGAACATGCTTTTAGAAAATTAGCAGAAGCTTTAGAGATGCAAATAATCATGGGTCCAGACTTCCTCGAAGTCGAACTGGATCCAACAAAGCTCCAGTCTGATGTCTTCCAGGATGAAGGTGGAATCACAGGTATGTGTGTCATCTCAACGTCTCATATGTCAATCCATTGTTGGCCAATTCGTAAGTGCTTCTCAATGGACGTTTTCTCTTGCAAGGATTTCGATGGTGATAAAGCCAAAAAAATCATTTGGGATTTACTCGGAGTTGAAAACGGCAATGTTGTTGCAGTCAATCGTTACTTCCCTCACTGAGGGGTGTAAAACTTCACCTAACGGGTTATATAATGGAGTTACTGCATTGGGCAGTGAAAGGTAATATTACTATGAAGAACGTATTCGCAATCGCTTGCATCGCCGCAGCACTCGTGGCTTGCGAGGATGACAAGGAAGAGACAAAGGGAACGACATCTGCTTCAACGGCTTCCGCTGGTGGTTCACAAGGTACTGGTGGTTCTACAGCATCCGCTGGCGGAGCACCAGGAACGGGAGGGTCAACGGCATCTGTAGGCGGTTCACAAGGTACAGGCGGAGCAGGGCAGGGTGGTTCGACAGCAACCGCAGGCGGCCAACCTGGTACTGGTGGCACTGGCGGCACCTGATTAATTCTTAAATTAATCTAATTAAGAAAGCTTCGGTTTAATTACCGAGGCTTTTTTTATTGTTTTCTGGACATCCTATATAGAAATCCTCTATAGGATTACACAACAATGGTATTTCTTGCTTAATAATTTTTCCATCTGGTCCTTTTATTTCTATCCATTCTGAACCACATTTCCAATAATATTCATGTTGCGAAGATTCTTCTTGTTTTGAAGAAGTAACTGGATAAAGGTAAGGACCGTAATCTCCGCCACCAGTTAAATTTTGGTCACGCTGAGATGTAACATTATCTATGTTCGTTACACATGAAGCGTTATTTAACAACAAGCATATGCTCACAAGGTGATATTTTTTCATTAGTCAACACCTCGAAAATAAGTATTGACATGAATAAAGAAGAATTGCTTCTAAGAAAACTTATTGTTGAATTCGTCAAAAGAGATATCAAGCCTGGTTCTCAACCAGAAGAAAGTTATGATAAAGAACTTTTGGATGATGAAGGGTTTGAAGCACCTAGTGTATACGTTCCTGACGATATAAAAAAGAAGATAAAGAAATGGGCTAAAGACATGGGCCTTTCTACAAGCAAGAAATAATTAAAGCTATGCCATACACGATTCGTAAACAAAATTGTAAGCAATCCAGCGGTAAAAGAGGAACTTACGTTCTGTCATATACCGACAAAAAAGGTAAAAAACACCGTAATTGTCACACATCACGTAAAAAAGCTCGTGGACAAATTGCTGCAATCGAAGCAGAAGGCGTAGAAAAAGAAACAGAAGGCAACACAATGAAGATAACTTTATCAGAATTAAGACAAATCATCCGTGAAGAAATCGTAGAGGCAGCAGAGCACAAAGACAACAAAAAAGATAAAAAGAAATATGACATGGACGATGATGGTGACGAAGACGCTGCAGACTATAAGATAAGACAATATATTGCAGGTGGAATGTCTAGAGAAGAAGCAATAAAAAAATCTCGTAAGTTCGACGAGAATCAATAATAAAATCTTATAGTGTAATTACAAGCTTAAATAGTTTAATTTATAATTTAATTTATAATATAAAACTAAGGAAACTTAAGCTTAATGTCTAATTATAATAGCGTGTCTAAATCAGATAATAAAACGCGAACGTGTGGAATAAAGGGACAAAGTTTCGCAGTAGAAACTTGTACTGAATTTGCTCTTCATATTTCGCAACAAACACGTTTATCTGAAAAAAGAAAAGGATTAATTGATTATTCCCAACGAAGACTAGAAAGATATATCAAAATAATCGAAGATCCTCAACAAAAGATGGTTCTTGTTGCATTATTACACGATTACATAAAAGGTGACGTTGCCATTGCTTGGAAGCGCGGATTGCCTGTTTATATTAACATAACGAAAGCTTAATTCATTCGTGTACATGCTTTAAAAAAGCCTTATTATAATAGACAATATATGTCTGATAATGATGTCGAAGTTCAAGGAATAGTCTTTTCAAAAGACGCAAGAAAAAAGCTTTATAATGGATTAAGACTCGCTGCAGAAGCAGTTAGCTGCACTCTTGGTCCAAATGGAAAAACCGTTTTAATTCAAAACGGCGATAATCCACCAATCATTACTAAAGATGGTGTCACTGTAAGCAAATCAATCAAGCTTCCTGATCCTCTTGAAATGATGGGCGTAAGACTGTTAAGAGAAGCAGCATCACAAACTAATGACGTTGCTGGAGATGGAACTACGACGTCAACTGTTTTAACTCATGCGTTAGTAAGAGAAGGCGTTAAGCTACTAGATGCTGGATACAATTCTAAAAAGCTTTGTGCCGGCGTTGAAATTGCAGCAAAAAGAGTCATCGAACATGTCTCTAGCGTTTCAGTTCCAGTAGATTCATCTGAAAAAATTAAGCAAATTGGTACGATTAGTGCCAACGGCGACATTAATATCGGAGAAATTATTGCGGCGGCAATGGATAAAGTAGGTCGTGATGGTATCATCACCGTTGAAGATGCAAAGGGAACAATAACTTCTCTAGACATCGTCGATGGAATGCAATTTGATAGGGGATACCTTTCTCCTTATTTTGTAACTAATAATGAAAAAATGCATGCATCATATAACGATGCGTACGTTCTTGTTACCGATAAGAAGATTTCTGTTCTCAAAGACATGATACCAGTTTTGGAAAGCGTCGTCCAATCCAGAAAACCTCTACTAATCGTAGCTGACGATGTAGAAGGAGAAGCATTACAGGGTCTAGTTTTAAATAGAGTAAAAACACAATTGCCAGTAATCGCTATAAAAGCTCCTGGATTTGGCCCTTCTAGAACAGATTATTTAAATGATATTTGCGTTTTAACGGGAGCAAAATTAATCTCCAGCGCTAATGGTCTTACTCTTGATAAAGCTACTTTTAAAGACTTAGGAAGTGCAAAAAAGGTTGTTGTTGATTCTAAGTCGACAACAATCGTTGGAACTGAAACGACAGGGGCGTCTGTAGAAGCCCACGTAAATGAACTTCGATCTAGATCTGAAGATATAACACTAAGTTTTGAAGAATTAAATAACATTAAGCTTCGAATTGCAAGATTGGCTTCTGGTGTAGCTGTCATCAAAGTAGGTGGAGCAACCGAGATCGAAATGGTAGAAAGAAAATATCGAATCGAAGACGCTCTGCATGCAACAAAAGCAGCTGCAGAAGATGGAATCGTTCCAGGAGGCGGTACTGCGTTGTTTTATGCTTCTGAATCTATCAAAGATTCTTTATTGAATGAATCTCATGATAGAGACGTGCTAGCTGGGATTGAAATGGTACTCAAGGCTTGTAAGGAGCCAATTAGAAGGATTGTTTCAAATTCAGATAAATCTGCAGATGTTGTTGAAGATGAACTAATGCGTAATAAAGAATTAAAATTAGGTTATGATGCTTCAACAGGAAAGTTTATCGATTTAATATCCGCAGGTATTATTGATCCTGCAAAGGTTACTAAGACTGCAATAAAAAACTCAACTTCAGTTGCGAAGTTATTTATGACTCTTGATGCAGTCGTTTTAAATGATTCAAAGAATTAATGAAATTAAAACCTAGCAAAATAGAAAATGGAGATTTAGTTAGCAAAAAGGCTAATTTACAATCAGGGGAGTATGGGATTGTTGTGCAAACATTTCCTTCCAACACATATCCTAGTAAACATATTGAAAATGTTTTCAGCAGTTGGCCTCATCATCATTACGTTCTCTTTAATAATCGAGTAGAAGGACCATTTCTATCTACTGATTTAAAAAAGGTAAACTAATGTCTGAATATGAAACATTTGGAAATATAGAAATTCAGCTACCTGATTATATGATGATGGTCGACATGCCTGAAGAACAAGTCAAATTGATTGGTCCTATTCTTGCATGCGGAATTAAATCAACAAACTTAATCATTTTAACCGTTGATGGTAAAATGTTTGAATTAGATACGAATAAATTCTTTTCAACATCAGATATAAATCAAATAGCATATCCAATCGAAGATGGTCGAAAAGTAGAATTTCATAGAAAAGACATCATAATTGAAGTTAGTTCAAACGAAATTTTAAATTCATCGAAAGAAATACAATTATCAAATTTCGAGATAGATATGAGACATGAAAATAAAAATGTCGACATTACGAATGATGATTAGAGAAGGATTAGACACCTACCTTCGAAGCACTGCAGGATGGCTCGAAGGTGGATTAGGACTATCCAAACAAGATCCGGTTGGAACGGACTACACCATTCCTCCTGGGTTGGGTGATGAAAAAGAAACGGAGAACGAAAAAGAAACAAATGAAGAAGAAGAACCGAAATCAGCAAGATATGAATGACAGAGATGATAGAATGGAGCTCGATGGGCATGTCGAAGAATCATTGCCTGGAACTCTTTTCAAAGTAAGAACGAAGACAGGACAACTAGTTCTAGCCACATTGTCTGGGAAGTTACGCCAAAATCACATTATGGTGCTTCCAGGTGACGCAGTAACTGTTGAAGTATCACCTTACGATACGAGCAGAGGACGTATTACTTGGAGACGATGATATGAGCTTGTTTATAGAACAACATCCTTACTGGTTTATAGCGTTGTATTTTTACACGATATCTGCATTATCTCATACGGTAATTAAATTTGCTGAGAACAAATATTCTCATGATGATGATGAATGATATAGTTAATTGATGATGACTGACATCGATAAACTAAAAGAATACATTCGTTTAGTATTGTCTGAGGCTTATTACAGCAATGTAGATGGGCCTCACATTACGAATGTCATTTCTACACATTTAGCACAACGGGATGAAATTCCATACCTGGGGAAAAAGCGTAACAAAGAAGAAGACGAAATTTCTGCACATTTGATGGAACCTGAGGTCGATATGGAAGATTGTTATGGTCCTGTCCCACCTGATGCAGAAGAACCAGGCGTATATGCAGATCCTTATACAAAAGGATGGCCTGTTATTCCAAAAGCAGATTGGAGACGTTAATAGGTTTTTGTTGAAGATAACGTCCAGGCTGTCTTAAATAAATTTCTATATTCTTCTAACAAACTGCATATCGCAAGGTTTTCTGAAGACAAAAGGTTCACTGCAAAATACGGTGAACCTTTTATTTCTATTTTGTTAAATTCTAAAACGACGTATAGTTCTTTTGGCTCTATTATTATTTTATGATTTCTATCAAATAGATTTATATTTTTGCCACAAGTTCTAAACATATCGCCTGGGTTCGAACATCCCATGATTAAAAAAATGTCTGATTCTTTTATTTTATCTGAAAAGAATCCCCAGCAGTTCATTTCTTCTGACCAAACTCGTTCTTTCAATTCTGGGATTTTTATTTTATCCTTTGCAATATTGCGAATAAGATCTAATCCATGAATCTCAGAAAGATTTTTCATATTTAAAGTCTTTGTTTACCACACAAATTGACTCTAAAAAATTATTTAATATGACATATTTTTCCACCTAAATAATATCAAAAAAATGTTAGATGCCAAGCAAGAGCCTGCAAGACCATATCAAATATGGTTTGCTATGACCTCAAGTTCGCTAACATACAAGATGTTATACGAATGAATGTTCCCATCGCTTCCAAGAATTTTTATTAAAAATGACGGGTGGCTTTTATCATCAACAATTTCGGCTATTATTCCCGTGACTGGCACATCCAAATCTTCATGCCATTTGTAGCTGATCAGATCGCCTGCTTTAATCAAAGTACGCATTTTTAAATCCCAGTTAGACATCACGAATTATCTTGACTTCATCTAAAAAGCAATATCCAATTCCACTCTCTGTAAAGATTGTAACCCAATCGTTTTGATCTAAAACAATTCCGAATTGTTTAAATTCCCACTCGATCCACTTTTCAGTATCTTCTGCAGCGTCAGGATCTATGGGAGTTAAATAAACTTTTTCTCCAGAAGGTTGAACCAACGTTCCAGGCTTCATGATTGGATTTTATTATACGCAGATTCTAATTTTTCACATAAAAAAACGGAGCCGTAAAGCTCCGTTTTTAACTTTATCAATTTTTTCTTTACTTTTTCTTTCTTGATAAACGAGCTTCAAGCTGATTTCTTTGTGTATCCATTTCTTTTTGAAGCTGTTCATTTGTTTTACTATACAAACGTTCATAAAAAGAAAATCTATCCTTTGTTCCTTTCCATGAGCATCCAGCTCCAGCGTAACTAGCCATTGCTCCTTGAATCGTTTTGCACATACCGTACCCATTAGTTAGATAACGAGTTGCAACGTTAGCTGAAATCGTTGTAGATTCTAAGCTAGACTCTGCCATCTTTGAATATTCATCGCTGGTGACTAACCCAGTTTTTTGAATTTGCCACGGAGATTTGGCACGGTGGTATACTCTTCCAGCCGTCTTGTATGCATCGCATTCATAAATTCTGCATTTACCTTCATGAACATTCTTGGAAAAATGACTTTCCCAGAATCCCTTGGTTACAAGAAGAATCGCAAGGCTCTTCTTATCTTTTGGCCAAGTCCTTTGACAATCAGGTGTTGCATACGCATCTGAGCATGTTGCCCTTGATGATGCATCATCGATAGCCTTAGCAATAATTGTCATTCGTTCATTCCTAGCTTCCCATGATTCTACATCTCCATATGATGGACTAAGACTCATGAGTACTGTTGTAATGTATGTAATAAAAGTCATGCTTTGTTTTTACCCATTTCTATTATTGTTGTACAAAAGTTCGTTGCAAATTATCTGATAATTCGTCAGCGAACGTATAGAAAGTATAACGTTTCATAAGTTTTCGACCAAAATCTCATAAAAAGTAATAAAAGCTTTACAAAGTAGAATAAAAACATGTACATAATGCATGTTTTAGATTGATATATGTCTTATATGCGTAAAGTTCCGCCTCGGAGCGGATTTGGACTAATACAGGAAGACTTATTTCCTGATGAATGGAAGATACTGGTTTCATGCATGTTATTGAACTGCACGTCTAGAAAGCAAGTGGAAAAAGTTCTTCCTAGATTTTTTAATAAGTGGTCAACACCAGAATCTTTATCTTTTGCATCATTTGATGATGTTGCCGAAACAATATCGTCTCTAGGGTTTAAGAACAAAAGGGCAAAAGGAATCATCAAGATGTCTGAAGCTTATCTTAATAGAGATTGGAAAAATCCTAGAGAACTTCCAGGCATCGGTGAATACGGTGCAAGGGCATGGGAAATCTTTATTGAAAATAATTTAGGAAACGAGCCGCCCAATGACGGGGCACTTGTGTTATATTGGAACTGGAGAAAGAAACATGGCTATTGAACGTAAACAATTCATCGCAAAACCTGAGAAGAAAAAATCAGAAAAAGCTGATACCAAGAAACTAAAAAGAGGATTTAAACCTGATTCATTACCAGATGCTGTTGTTGACGGAAAGTTCGTCGGTAAAGTAGGTTCTGAAATCGTTGTCAATCGTTTTAGAAATGGTAAAGAATCATTTCATATCTGTACTATCAAAGAAATTGAAGAAAACGGACTACTTCACACGTGGGATGAAACAGTACAACAATGGTTTGTATTTCCCGTAAGCGATGCTCCAAAGGTTACAAAATTATTCAACGCATGAATAATTTTTTAATGAAGCTTATTATGACTTGAAAAAAGTTTGATTCAAGCTTTACGGATTGTGAATCCGTTTGTTTAATCACTTCATTTTTTTTATCTAATACTTCAACCTGTTTTAAAACAGAATCAACCGTCATCTCAATAGTTGATTGAGGATTATTTTTTAAAACTTCTTGAGAAGATTGAATAACTTCAACAGTAGGTACCCATTGTTGCAATAGTTTTGATGTTTTCGGTAATTCTATTCCGTAAAGCTTTTCAATCACAGGACGTAATGCATCGTACCTGCCAGGATAAATTTTTATATTTGGTCCGAATGTCAACTTTTTTATAAGACAAAGACACCACTCAGGAGACCATTTGTCTCCAACGAATTTTGTAGTTTTATACATGTCCCCAGCTATTCTTGGCAAGTTTATTGCATAAGTCAAGAAAATTGCTCTTGTCGCTTCAGCCCAAGGAGAAGAAGTTTTATCTTCGAATAAATCTTTTTTTGCATCTGAAGCGACAAACCCCAATAATCTTTTTGAAGTATAGCCCTTTTGGATCTCTCTTGTTCGTGGATCTTCCAGGACAGATGCAACGCATGCCGCCCACAGTTTTGCATGTTGTTTGCTTTTTTCGTTCCAATTTCCTTTGCGACCATCACAGCTTAAAAATAGCTTTTGCTGAAGCGCAAGACTATTGACCTCAGAATTACCTATAAAAAACCTCCAATTACCTTTGGGGGTAATTTTAAAAGACGCTCCAGAAGCTTCCAAAGCAGGCCTAAGGTGCATTTGAACGATAGGTTCTAATCCTGCTTCGCAAATATTTCCTAACATTTTTGAAACAGAAAATGTGTTAGCTTCCCCCCATTGAATTAGACCAACGGTCAAGATCATTCGATCATACATGTTGATTGCGTCATAATGACCGCTTTCAATCGCTGTAATCGCAGCCAATTGTTTATCGATCAACGACGGGTTTTTTGGCAACTCAAATTTAATCTTGCCTCTATAAAAAGGACCTTCAAATTCTTGATATGAACCCCATAAAATGTCTTCTATTCGTGCCATATCTGGATATCCTTTCTAAAGAAATTAATCTTATGCTATCTATATAACATGCTCTCTTTTTAAAAATTTTTTTATCGTATCCCTATGAATAAAGAACGTTAAAAATGGGCCTGATGTCGAAATCCAAGAACATAATCCTATTAAGCTTCCGCCATCATCGAAGGCTCCGCCTCCTGAATTACCCATCCATGCAGGGGAAGATATTTGAATTACTTTTTCTGCGTCTGTTTGTCCTGGACCTAACATGTTGGTTCGAATTGCGGCTACGTATCCCTTAGAATACGTCCATTCTAATCCGACGGTGTGTCCAACGATATCCACACTTTCTCCAGATTCTATGTCGATATCAGATAATACAGCAATGTCATGTGGGGGTTCTGTCACTGGATCTACATACAATATCGCTAAATCGTTTTTTTCATCTCTTGCAAAAGGTGCTGCTAGACGATAGACATCGTCCGTGTCATCAAGGGTTGAATATGAAAACAATATAGATTCTTTTACGCAATGATTTGCAGTCAATAATACTCCTTGTTTTATCCAAACTGCAGAACATAAAGTTCCAAAATTTTGCAATTCTAGCCCATTCAGTTTGACAGTCAAATATTTTATTTTTTTGATTGAACCAACTACTTTATATGATTTTTTTTCTTTTTCCAGCGTTATTGCAGACTGCGGTTTGACAGACGACACGTCATTCAGCGGACCGGCACAACAGCTGACTAAAAAAACACAAGAGGAAAACAAGCTCATGATCTTTTTCATAAGCGCCTCCAAGTCGGGGAAAAGTTCGACTTATAATAATACCTATAGCGACTTGTGCGTTCTGCACAGAATAATTTTTAATTTTTTACTTTTTGTAAAATGTTGCGGACAAATATAGTATTTGTTCATGTCTTTATCAGCAGAAAACATGAAAATTATTCGTGCGGCTGCAAAAGAAGCAGGCGACCACCTAAAAGATAAACTTCCACCGTGCAAGTTTCTTAAGCAGCGTAATTCTTACGCGCACATCTGGGAGAGACTAAAATCTCGATTAGGTAAATCGTACAAAGATTGTGATGACTATCAAGTCCCAGAAATTCTTAGGATGATAGAATGGTATAAGAATAATCCATGCTAAGAAGAATTTTATACGATATTAAGTTTGGTACGCAATGTGGTTTCCCGCCGTGTTGCGTTTCTTTCTATTCACTGTTGTGGGGCCGTTTATCAGACCTTTCGCAATTATCTCCACTAGCTTTGAAGGTGTGGCTAACGTTGATTGGGAACCCATACCATCGAATAATTAATTCTGAAAACATTCGATGGGAAAGGATTCCCTGTCCTAAATGCGTCGCAAAAGACAAGCTAGGGCTGCCTTGATTTAGCTTTTTCTATTGCAGAGTCGTACCACTTTTCTAGATCTTTCCTCCAAGGCCACATCCAGAAATACTGCGACGACGTAAAGTGCTCTATCATTCTTTCTTTTAAGTCTTTTGATTCAAGAGCACGCGGACCGCGAAGCTCGTGAATTGCTTTGAGACTTTCTTCATAGGCTTCTTGCTCAAACTTTTTTCTAAAATAAGCAAATCCTATGGGAAAAGGAACGAAAAGATACAACAAAGAAAAGAACATACGACCATGCTTTTTTGCTTGTCTCATATGGACACGTTCGTGTCTCAATATTTCTACTTTAAATGCTACGGAATAATCATTCCAAACGTCCGGAACATAGACCTTATTTCCCATCGTCGTGATAAATCCTGTCATAAAAGCTTTCATCTGACCGAACGTTATGATTCGCAAAGCGGAATCGATAAACTTCATAAGAACCGACTTGTTTTTTGGTAAGATTTCAAAGTCGGAAAATTCGCTCTTGATTTCATCTAAAATTTTTTGATAATCTGACGGGACTAGCATAGTGTATACTCCACAAATAAATATGTCAGTACAAACATGGCATTTAATTGTATACTAAGAAATAATGCCAAAGGGTCTTCTAAAACCTGGAACCCTGGTCTCTTGTAACGATGACATCAACGAATTAGTCATCTGGAAATCATATCGAAGTGATATGGAAGACAACATCGATAGCGTCAAACCAGGAGACATCATGGTGATTTTAGAATCTAGACCGACATCAGAAGATCAAGTTAACATCCTGATGGAGGAATGGAAAATTGGAGCATACTGTGTCTTGACCCCCAATGGAAAAATGGGGTGGGTTGGAGCAGGATGGATAGTGCCAATTACCATCTAACTCGTACGCCACAAACAACGCCAGTAGGTTCTATTGGGACATTGATTACGTCCCAATTTGTCAATAGAGCCTTTAAACGAATTTCAACGGGAGATCTAAAACCTCCCGTTTTCTTTTTTTCTGTCTTGATGGGAATTGCAATTTCTATTCCGCTATCTTTAAATCCTCCGAACTTGATCGGCAAAGGTTCAATGCTCGTTGGCTGTGAATTTAAAATGACATTTTTATTGGCGCAACCCAGACAAAAAAATAAAGATGAATAGAGTATTGCCTTTTTGAAGCAAAAGTTCATGATTGATTTTTAACTATCATGAACCCCAAAGACTATCGAACGTTGAGATAAACTTTTTCCAAGAATCTTCTTTTGTGATTGATTTAAATCCAAAAGAGTCAAAATTTTCTTTTACGAGATCCCAGTTCTTTTCAGGAAATGAAGAAGTCATTTCCATTCTCTCTTCTTCAGACCATCCACGAAAAGAGATTAGATCATAGTTTCTTTGAAATTGTGCTGCATGGGCAGGATCTTCTAGAAACTTGGCCAGCTTCTCAGGATTCGACGCGATGTCTGCAGCGGTCTTATCTCCGATACCAGGAATACCAGGAATGTTGTCGGATCCATCGCCCCGCAATGACTTCCATGTAATGTAATCGTAATCCTCAGGTGCCTCTAGAAACTCTTTCTTAATTGGGTTCCATACTTTTACATGAGAATATTGCTGAATTAACTGAATGAAATCCGTGTCATTGGACACGACAGTCCATGGAACAGCAGTCGTGCTACGATGAATCATGTTGTAGATTGTGTCATCACACTCTGAAGTTGCATGTCGAACGACAGAAACCGGAAAATGTCTGGACAACAAATCTACGATGACATTCTTCTGCTCAAAGAACTTCTGTAATTCCGCATATTTTGGATCTGATTCTTCAACTTTACGAGTTGCTTTGTACTCAGGCAAGAGTTCGTAACGTTGGACGGGCCGGCCTTCAAGGACGACATAGACCCTGGTCGGCTTGAACTGGTCAACCAAGGCCTTGAACTGCCGAAAGAAGTTATATACAACCGGTGCCGGCCCCATGAGAAAACCGCTTCGGGCTCGGTGACACAGGTTCATA
>SXGQ01245851.1_pt1 | contig 15948 bp, 15 predicted proteins | sample 3178371 | NCBI WGS metagenome assembly SXGQ01 (sample SAMN11356859, study PRJNA531348) | freshwater metagenome | isolation source: freshwater sample F1-20 | place: China: Fuxian Lake, Yuxi | collected 2017-12-25
AGTGGAGGATATCTCCCACGATTAGCACCCTAACGCCTAGCAGGTCTGGATCATTTGGTTTTAAATGCTGCTTTATTGTGAAAGCATCTAGGAGTGCCTGTGTTGGATGTTCATGCATCAATTGACGGGCGAGCCGCTGCTCAAGCAGTTGCTGCGTTACGTGATGAGCGACGAAGCCCGCCACGTGGCCTTCGGTGTGCTGTCCCTGCAAGAGGCCTACGCCGAAATGACCGACGCGGAGATGAAGGAACGACAGGAGTTTGCTTACGAGGCGAGCGTCCGCATGCGCGACCGCTTCCTCCAGCAAGAGGTGTGGGAGCGCATGGGCGTGAAGCCGAAGGAGATCGTTCCGCTGGTCCTGCAGGACCCCACCCGCACGATGTTCCAGCAGATGCTGTTCGCCAAGATCGTCCCGAACTGCAAGAAGCTGGGCCTGCTTGACCGCAACGACGGTTGGCTGCGCCACCGCTACGAAGAGATGGGCGTCATCCAGTTCGAGGACTGGGAGAACACCGGCGAGGAGTACCTGCAGTTCGAACTGGGCAAGGACGCGCCGCCGCCGGTGCCGCACTGACGTTTTCGGTTCCCATCCGCAGAGGGTGACTCACTACGCTGAGGCGCCTATGGCGCATCAATCCGAACCCGCCTTCAGGGCTTTCCATGCCCTGCGCATCAAGGGCTTTGCGAAGGTCGAGATGGTGGCTGACATTGCTCATGTCACCGCCGCCGAGGCCGAGGCGCACCTGCAGGCTCTGATCGAGCGCGAGCATGCGATGTTCCGTGAGGCGCGAGCGCTGTGGCAGATCACGCCCGCCGGCAAGGAGGCGCATCGTGAGGCACTTGCCGTCGACTCTCCCGCGTCGGTCACGGCAGAACTCCATGGTTCGTACGAGACTTTCCTCGGCATCAACACCGCTTTCAAAGAGCTCTGCGGCGACTGGCAGTTGCGCGACGGCCAGCCGAACGATCATTCGGACGCGGCGTATGACAAGGCGATCATCGAACGGCTGGTCGCGATGAACGACGAATCGGCCCCCGTGGTGTCGGCGATGGCCGACGTCCTCGGGCGTCTCGCGCCGTATGTCCCGCGTCTCGAGTCGACCGCCAAGCGCGTCGTGGCGGGCGAGCAGAACATGTTCACGGGTGTGATGTGCGGCAGCTACCACGACGTGTGGATGGAACTTCACGAGGACCTCATCCTCACGCAGGGCATCGACCGCGCAGCCGAAGGATCGTTCTGATGTCCGCGAGATTCGGCCGCGTCATCACCGCCATGATCACGGCGTTCGACACGAACGGGGAACTCGACGTCGCCGAGACGGTCCGTATGGCGAAGTGGTTGCAAGAGCAGGGTAACGAGGGTCTCGTCGTCTCGGGAACCACCGGCGAGGCATCGACGCTCACCGACCCGGAGCGCCTGGCGCTCTTCGAGGCGGTCTCATCCACGGTCACGATTCCTGTCATCGCGGGTACCGGCTCGAACGACACCGTGCACTCGGTGCACCTCACCAAAGAGGCATCGAAGTTGGGCATTGCAGGAATCCTGGCGGTCGGGCCGTACTACAACCGTCCGTCGCAGGCGGGTATCGCGGCCCACATCAAGGCGATGGCGGCCGCGACGAGCCTGCCCGTCGTCGTTTACGACATTCCCGTGCGCACCGGTCGCAAGATCTCGACGGCGAATCTCGTCACGATGGCGCGCGACACGAAGAACGTCGTCGCGCTGAAGGACGCGGGCGGCAACCCCGGTGAGACCGCGAATGTCATCGCGCAGGCCCCGTCCGGTTTCGAGGTGTACAGCGGCGACGACGGGCTGACGTTGCCGCTGCTCGCCGTCGGCGCGGTCGGCGTCATCGGCGTGGCCACGCACTGGTCGGCTCCCGAACATCGTCGGATGATGGAAGCATTCTTTTCGGGCAACGTCGCGGAGGCACAGCGGGTGAACGCCGCGCTTCTCGAGAGCTATGCGTACGAGACCGGCGACGAAGCGCCGAATCCTCTGCCGTCGAAAGAGATGATGAAGATTCATGGCTTCAAGGTCGGCGATGCGCGTCTGCCGATGGGTGCCGCTCCTGGTTGGGTGGCCGAACGTGCGCGGGTCGTGAAGGCGAACATCGAGTCGTTCAGGTCGAGTTGAACAAGCCAAGCGTTCGCATCTACTTCCTGGGTGGCCTCGGCGAAATCGGCCGCAACTGCATGGCCGTCGAACAAGACGGTCAGATCGTCCTCATCGACTGTGGACTCATGTTCCCCGACCCCGACATGCACGGCATCGATCTCGTTCTGCCCGACTTCACGTGGTTGCGTGAGAACGCCGACCGGATCGTCGGTTGCATCGCGACACACGGCCACGAGGACCACGTCGGTGGACTGCAGTTCCTGCTGCGCGAACTCTCGATGCCGATCTACGGCTCGGCGGTCACATTGGGCCTTGCCCGTCACCGCATCGACGAGGCGGGTCTTCTCGGCCGCACGGATCTCGTCGCGGTCGCCGACGGTGAGACGCGACGCATCGGGCCGTTCGACGTCGAGTTCATCGCCGTGACACATTCGGTGCCCCATGCCCATGCCGTCGCACTGCACACCGCGCAGGGAATCGTTCTGCATTCGGGCGACTTCAAAATCGACCTCACACCCGTCGATGGTCGTCGCACCGACCTGTCCCGACTCGGTGCGCTGGCACACGGGCCGGGAATTCGCTTGTTGCTCGCCGACAGTACAAATGCCGAGGAAAAGGGCCATGCGCCGAGCGAGAGCGAGGTGGGTCACGTACTACGGGGACTTTTTGCCGAGCACGAAGGCCGTCGCATCATCACCGCCAGTTTCGCCAGCCACATCCACCGCGTCCAGCAGATCGCCGATGCCGCTGTCGCCAATGGTCGCGTCGTGGCAACGATGGGCCGATCGATGAACAACAACGTGCGCATGGCGCGTGACCTCGGGATTCTGCGCATACCCGACAAATCGTTGATCAGCATCGAACAGATCGACGATCACGCGCCCGAGAAAGTGTGCGTCATCTCGACCGGTTCGCAGGGCGAGCCGATGTCAGCGCTCGCATTGTTGGCACGCGGGGACAACAAGTGGGTGAAGGTCGGTGAGCGCGACACGGTGATTCTCTCCAGTCATCCGATTCCGGGCAATGAAATGCACGTCAGTCGTGTCATCGACGGGTTGTTGCGTGCGGGGGCCGAGGTGGTTCACTCGGGAATCGTCGATGTCCATGCAACGGGACACGCCCAGGCCGACGACCTGAAGACGTATTTCAACGTGACCCAACCCGAGTGGTTCATCCCGATCCATGGTGAGTTTCGCCACATGATGGCGAACGCCCGTCTGGCCGAAACGATGGGTGTTGCCCGCAACCGAATCACGATGTGTGAAGACGGCGACGTGGTCGAACTGAGCGACGAGGGAGTGCAGACGGTCGGGCGCATTCCGGCCGGCTACCTCTACGTCGATGGCGTGGTGGGGGACGTCGGCCAGGGCGTCCTGCGTGATCGCCGGGTCTTGGCCGAAGAGGGTGTGGTTGTCGTCGTGGTCACCGTCGACATCTCCTCGGGACGGGTGATCACGGGCCCCGAAATCATCACGCGCGGCTGGGTCTACGCCCCCGAGGCCGAGGATCTTCTCGACGAGGCGTGCGATACGGTTGCATCCGCCGTGGAAGGCGCGCTCGCCGAAGGTGAGCGCAACGTCGATGCGCTCGAACAGGTGGTGCGTCGTGCGACGGGCAAATTCGTCAACACGCGCACGAAGCGTCGCCCCATGATCGTGCCCGTCGTGATGGAGACGTGAGTCGACTTTCGCGGGCCGCGGCTGCGGCGGCGATCGTCGCCTCCACCGGCGTGATTCCAGCGTGCGGGGGCGACGTGGGCGTTGCCCTGCGCGTCGACGAGATCGATGATGCGGTCGACGCTGTGGCCTCACTGACCGGTCAGCCATCGAAGTTCTTCGAGATCAACGCCACACCCGATCTCATCAATCTTTTCCTCGACGACGGGCAGGGGCGCGCGATCAACTTCGTCTGGGAAAATGGATCACTGCGGGACGAAACCGAGGTCGCGAGTGCCGATGGGCGTTCATTCGACGCGTCGGAGATGGCGTTCTCGTCCGAGGTGTACGCGCGGGTCGAAGGCGAATTGCCCGAGTCGTTGCTTCGCGCCTTTACGATCACCGCCGACGGCCCGAACGGTGAGATTCTCCACCGCGTGGTGCTGCAGTCCGAGCGCGGCGGGCAGTTCGCGGTGCTCGTCGACCCCGTCGGCGAGATCCTCGGTTCGGATCCGTTGCTGGGGCCCTGACCGCGACGCGGAGGCGCGCCTCCACAGGGTATTCCCGATTCGGCAGGTACCCCGTTGGTACCTTTAATTCATGTCAAAACAGGCCTCCCGACCACGTCCCGCCGGCAAGGCGCGCGACGCGAAGTCGCGCGAGCATGCGGTGGTCAAGGCGGCCGTCGGGGGCCGTGAGAACGAGTTCCGGGGCATTGCCATCGTGGTTGTGGGTGTCCTTGCGGCACTCGGCGTCTATGTGAACGTTGCCGGCCCGGTTGGAGATGCGATCGACTCCGCGCTCGGTTGGGTTCTCGGCCTCGGACGTTTCCTGCTGCCGCCCGCGTTGATCGCGGCCGGGGTCGTGGTGGTGCGCCGCAACGAGTCGGAACATCGTCTGCGTCTCGCGGTCGGTTCGGCGGTGATCGTGCTCGCGACGCTCGGTCTGCTGCACCTCGCCCGCGGCGAGGGTCGAATGACGGCGTCCGTCGATGCCCTGAAGCCCGCCGGCGGGTGGATCGGCGCCCTCATCGGCCAGCCGTTGCGCACCCTCCTCAGCATCGTGGGTGCCGTCGTGGTGCTGCTCGCGGTGATCCTCGGCGGTGTCCTCATCGTCACTGGAATGTCGTTGCCACTCTTGATGAAGCGTCTGCGTGCCTACGTCACGACGGTTGCGGTGCCGACCGCGCGTGCGGCAAAAAAAGTCCTGAATGAGATCAAGACAACCGACGACGCTCGTCGCGACGAATCGGATGCGCCGGTCTTCTTCGACCAGCTCGAACCCGCCCTCGACCCGAGGTTCGTTGCGAGTGACGAAGTCGACACGTCGCACGTGCCGGCGTTCGACCCCGGCGCACCGAAGCCGACGCTCTACGACTTCGAAGTCGAGGTCGAAGACGGAGGATCGAACAAGCCGAACAAGCCGCGCCGCAAACCCGCAGCGGCGGCAGCCGACGGGGAAGAGTTCCCGCCGCGTCCGAAGCGCAACGTTTCCGCCGGCGATGATGTGCCCGCAACGAACGGTGACGAGCTCGCGCTCGGGCCCGCGGCGCGCAGGGGGTCGTGGTCGTTACCCCCCGCCAATCTGCTGAGCGTCAGCCCGACGCAGGCCGTCGACCGAGCAGCAGTCGAAGAGCGCGGGCATCTCCTCGAGTCTTCGCTGGCATCGCACGGTGTCGACACGCGCCTGGTCGGAATGACCGTCGGGCCGACGGTCACGCGATACGAACTCGAACTCGGCTCGGGCGTAAAAGTCGCCCGTGTCACCAGCCTCGACCGCGACATCGCGTATGCGATGGCCGCGACCGACGTGCGCATCCTCGCGCCGATCCCCGGTCGGTCGGCGATTGGTGTCGAAGTTCCCAACACCTCGCGTCAACTCGTCTCTCTCGGTGACCTGATGACGTCGGCCGAAGCGAAGGCTGCAACGCATCCACTCGACGTCGCCGTCGGCAAGGACATCGCGGGTCGTGGCGTCTTCATGAACTTGGCAACGACGCCGCACCTTCTCATCGCCGGAGCGACCGGTGCGGGCAAGTCGAGCGGCCTCAACTGCATCATCACGTCGATCCTCATGCGCACGACGCCCGACCAGGTGCGGCTCATCCTCATCGACCCGAAGCAGGTCGAAATGGGCCAGTACGCGCGCCTACCTCACCTGCTCACGCAGCCGGTGACCAACCCGAAGAAAGCCGCGAACGCACTCGGTTGGGCGGTCAAGGAAATGGAGCGGCGCTACGACCTTTTGGTCGAGGTCGGCTTCCGTGACATCTCGGGCTACAACGCCGCCTACGACCGTGGCGATCTCGTTCCCGAGCCGGGGACCGAACGTGAGTACGAGCGGTTGCCCTACATCGTCGTCGTCGTCGACGAGTTGAACGACCTCATGATGGTGGCCGCCCGTGACGTCGAAGATTCGATCACGCGCATCGCCCAGAAGGCGCGAGCCGTCGGCATCCATTTGATCATCGCCACGCAGCGTCCGAGCGTCAACGTCATCACGGGCGTCATCAAGGCCAACATTCCGGCACGCATGGCATTCGCTGTGTCCAGTCTCACCGACAGCCGCGTCATCCTCGACCGTCCCGGAGCCGAGAAGTTGGTCGGCAAGGGCGACATGTTGCTGTTGCCCGGCAACACGAACGTCGCGCAGCGTGTACAGGGATCGTGGGTCACCGAGGAAGAAGTGCGCACCGTTGTCGCCCATTGGCGTCGTCAGGCACCCGAGGTGGTGTACGTGGGCGGTATCGAGGGCGAAGGCGGCGCATCGGGTTCGGGAAGTGGACTCGTCGGCGGTTCGACGGGCGACGACGACGATGACGACCTCTTGAAGCAGGCGATCGAGCTCGTGGTCGCGTCCGGTCTCGGCAGTACCTCGATGCTGCAGCGCAAATTGAAGGTGGGCTTTGCGCGTGCGGGACGATTGATGGACCTGCTCGAAGAACGCGGAATTGTCGGCCCGGGCGAAGGATCAAAGGCGCGTCAGGTGCTAATGACACCGGAAGAGTACGCCTTCCTGCAGCAGAGCAACTGACGAAGGCCCGCGAGGGGCACTCGGTAGACTCGACTGCGTGTCAGTTCCGGCGCAGTCGCAGCGCTTCTACGTCGAGACCCTCGGGTGTCCGAAGAACGAGGTCGACTCCGAAAAGATCATCGGCCTTCTTTGCAGCGATGGACTCCAACGCACCGATGACCCCTCTCGCGCCGATGTCGTGGTTGTCAACACCTGCGCATTCATCGAAGAGGCGAGGCGCGAGAGCATCGATACGATCCTTGCGCTGGCCGATCGCAAGAAAGACGGGGCGCGGTTGGTCGTCACGGGTTGCATGGCCGAGCGCTACGGAGACGAGCTCTCGGCCGAACTTCCCGAAGTCGACCAGGTTGCCGGCTTCGGTGTGCCTGTCGCGCTGGGCCGCAAATCGGTCGGCCTGTCGGTGACGCCTGCGCCGGCCTTCGACCTCCTGAACCTGCCCCGCCCAAAAGCGTCGGCACCGTGGGCCTACGTCAAGATCGCCGAGGGATGCGATCGCACCTGCGGGTTTTGCGCCATTCCCTCGTTTCGAGGGCCACAACGCAGCCGCGACATTGATTCGATTCTCGGGGAGGTCGACCAACTGGGTACCCGCGAAATCGTCCTTGTCGCTCAGGACTTGGCGAGCTACGGCAAGGACCGCCCGGGCGAGCTCGGTGCGGGCGCGATCGTGCCGTTGGTGCGGCGTGTCGCCGAGCGCACCGACCGCGTACGCCTCTTGTATCTGTATCCGAGCGATCTGAGCGACGAACTCATCGAGGCGATTCTCGACACCGATGTCGCGTATTTCGACCTGTCGTTGCAGCACGTGTCGAAGGCGCATCTTCGCCGCATGCGTCGCTGGGGTGACGGTCAGCGATTCCTTGCGCGTATCGATGACATCAGGTCGCGTGAGGCCGACGCGGTGTTTCGTTCCAACTTCATCGTTGGCTACCCGGGGGAGACGGAAGCCGACCACGACGAACTGCTCTCCTTCGTCGAGCAGGCACAACTTGATTGGTGCGGTTTCTTTGCCTACAGCCCCGAAGAGGGGACCCATGCGGTGGGCCTGCCGGACCGCGTCGCCGAAGACGTGATGCAGTTGCGGCTCGCCGAACTGCGTGAACTGCAGGACGACATCACGGCTCGTCGACGCGACGACTGCATCGGCACGACGCAGCGCGTTCTCGTGGACGAACCCGGAGTGGCGCGGAGTCACCGCGAGGCGCCGGAGATCGACGGTGTGGTCAACGTTCCGGAGAACCTCGCCGTCGGTGAGTTCCACCACGTCGAGATCGTCGATGCGATGGGGCCGGATCTCGTTGGCATCGCGGTGACGGACTGACGTGCCTGTCGACCCGAACGCCATCGCCACGTGGGCCAACATGGTCACGGTGGGTCGGATCCTCATTTCGCCCATCCTCTTTGCAATGATCCCCAGCGACTCGTACGGCTCGTGGGTCGCGTTCGTGATGTGGTTCTTCCTCTGCGCGAGTGACGGGTTCGATGGTTATCTCGCGCGGCGTCACGGCACGACGAAGTCGGGGGCATTTCTCGACCCGCTCGCCGACAAGGTCCTCGTGCTCGGGGCGATGTTCACACTCGTCAGCCGCGGCCTCTTTCCGCTCTTGCCCGTCGTCATCATCGCCGTGCGCGAGGTCGCGATCAGCGTCTATCGAGTGCTCGTCGGATCGAAGGGAATTTCCGTACCGGCCAGTCGCCTCGCAAAAGTGAAGACGCTCAGCCAGCAACTCGCCGTGGCGTTCGCACTGGCTCCGGCCACCGTCACCGATGCCGACTGGACGTGGAAAACGTTGCTGTGGTTCTCGGTCGTTCTCGCACTCGTGAGCGGCGGCCAGTATGCCGTTCGAGCGGTGCGTCGACGGCAGTTCCAGCGGGCCACGGAGGAGTGATCGTGCGCTGCGACGTGCTCGCCGTCGGGACGGAGCTTCTGCTCGGCCAGATCGTCGACACGAATTCAAGCTGGATCGGGGAACAACTCGCAGCGCACGGAATTTCCAGCCACGTGCAGGTGAAAGTCGGCGACAACATCGGTCGCATCACCGACCAGCTGCGAACCCGCCTCGATGAAGCGGATGCGGTGATCATGTGTGGTGGCCTCGGCCCGACTCACGACGATCTCACCCGCGAGGCGATCGCGCAGGTCATGGGGGTCGAATTGCTCCACGACGACGATGTGGCCGAGGCGATCATCCAGATGTTTGCATCGCGCGGTCGTCGCATGGCGGCCAACAACCTGCGTCAGGCGTTGGTGCCGCGCGGCGCGACGGTGATACCCCAGAAGCGCGGCACGGCGCCCGGTCTCATTTGTCCCGTCGGCGGCAAGGTCGTCTACGCGGTTCCCGGTGTGCCCCACGAGATGCACGAAATGATGACGCGGGCGATTCTTCCCGATCTCGCACGCCGCAGTGGTCGCACCTCGGTCATCCGCAGCCGGGTGCTGCGGACGTGGGGTGAGAGCGAAAGTGGTCTGAACGAACGCCTCGATGCCGTCATCGCCGAACTCGACCAACCGGGCACGGACAAGCCGACGCTCGCGTTTCTTGCGAGTGGCTGGGAGGGGATCAAGGTACGACTCACGGCCGGCTCCGCGACCGCCGCCGACGCGGATGCGATCCTCGGCAGGTGGGAAACACGGGTACGCAGCCTCGTCGACGACGTCGTGTTCGGAGTCGACGACGAAACCATGGAATCAGTGGTGCTCGCACTTCTCGATGCGCGCGGCCAAACACTCGCAGTCGCGGAATCGGTCACCGGTGGTCTCGTGACGGGACGATTGACCTCGGTTCCGGGTTCCAGCAGGGTCCTGCGCGGTGGCGTCGTGAGCTATGCATCCGAGGTGAAGTTCGACCTTCTCGGTGTGACGCCCGGTCCCGTCGTGAACGAGCGCGCCGCGGTCGAAATGGCACGCGGGGTTCGGGCGAAGCTCGGTGCGTCGGTCGGGTTGTCGCTCACAGGTGTTGCCGGCCCTGACGAACAGGATGGCATCGCGGTGGGGACGCTGTTCGTCGGATTGGTGATGGCCGACGGCGCCGAGCACGTGACGACGTACCGCCTGCCGGCAACGCGGGATCAGATGCGGCAGATGAGCGTGATCTCGGCGCTCAATTTCCTGCGCTTGCAACTCGCAGCAGACTGATCAGAGTCGACGAGAACGGGTGAAAGTTCAGGTCGTGCAGATCCGTTTCGTACGACTCGACGAGTGACAACCCGAGAGGAATTGACTGACCACCGCGTGCGACGAGTCGGATCATGTCATCGTTCATTTTCGACCGCCCGTCGAGCATGTCGTGGTAACGAACGATGCCGGCTGCGTGGATCCGCCGCAGCGCGGCGCGCGGCTCTTTGCGGGTTCGCGCAGCCGCGTATGTTTCGAGCCGGAACTGGCGCCAAGGTCGCCGGGTGGGTGCGACTCCGAGTGTGTAGATCTTGCCGACCGATTCGCCCAGGTCACCGGCCGTCACGCCGTGAACGGTCAATTCGCTCGTGCCGACAACCGCGCCACTGAGGAGGGTGTCGAGCGTGTCGATGATGAGATCGTCCTTCGAGTCGTAGCGCGTGTAGACGGCGCCACCCGTCAATTTTGCGCGTCGGCCGATGCGCGACACGGTGGCTCGTTCGTATCCGGCGCGTCCGATGACGTTGGCGGTCGCGGTGATGAGCGCGTCGCGCAGGGGTTCGCCAGTACCCGGCGACACTTCGACGTTGGGCAGTTCGTCGCCGATGATCGGCGCCTTGGTGACTGCGGTGTCGGGTGTCTCGCGAATCGCCGCCGACATGATCGCAAGAACGAGGTTCCAGTCTGTCAACTTCGGCTCGGCGAACCCGTAGACGGCGGCACCGAGCACGGTTGACAGCGCAACCACGTTGAGCGTTCGCACGGCGGGATCGGTCTTCGTGTCGAGGCCCCACTTTTCGCACCACGTGGCGAAGTCGTCGCGAACTTCCTCGCCCAGCACGTCGTTGCGACGACCGACGATGAGGGCCTCAAGGCCGATGGCAAGGTGCTTCGGGGGATTGGCAACGGTGGCCGCGATGGTCGCGATCGTCGGCGCACCTTCGATGCCGAGCATCGCCCCCATCGCGCCCGACATGAAGTCCAAAAGTGGGCTGCGCAGTCGTTCGGACCAGACCGATGCGATGAAGTCATCGGCGTCTTCGTAGCGGCCGTAGAGCGCGCCGCTGGTGAGATTGCAACGCCGCACGACGGCGCGTAGGGCGATGCGGTCGAGGCCGACTGTATGCGCCTCGGCGATGCCCGCTTCGAGAATCCGTGAGTCGTTTTCCTGTGTCGCCTTTGATTTGGCACGCGGCTGGAGGGGCACCCTGATGTTCTAGCAGCGTCTCGGTACGATGTAAGGAGGCCCCCGTAGCTCAGCCCGGATAGAGCAACGGCCTTCTAATCCGTAGCGCGCAGGTTCAAATCCTGCCGGGGGCGCAAGCGAGGCAAACGTGTTCGCGGAGCACTGTCGCCTGAGTAAAAACGACTCGCTACGTCTAGTCTGAAAGAGTGAGTTTCAAGAAGGGTGACACCGTCATCTATCCCCAGCACGGTGCCTGCATCGTCCATGGGATCAAGAAGATGAAGGCGTTCGGGGCGACCCAGGAGTATCTCATCTTGAAGACCGTCATCAATGAGATGACGCTGTCGGTACCCACCTCGAAGGCTGCCGACGTCGGCGTTCGCCCGCCGGTGTCGCCCGACGAACTCGAGGACTTGGTGTCGGTGTTGTCAAAAGCCGATCCGCGAGTCCCGTCGAACTGGTCGCGACGTTTCAAGAACCACCAGGAAAAGTTGAAGAGTGGCGACGTCTACCAAGTGGCCGAAGTGGTGCGCAACCTTGCGGCACGCAATCGGGACGCGTCGCTTTCTGCAGCCGAGCGCACGATGTACGACCGTGCCCGCATCAACCTGATCTCCGAAATCGCGCCAGCTCTCAAAGTGTCGACGGAAGAGGCCGAGGCGTTCCTCGATGAAGCCCTGGCAAAGGGCGTGCTGAAGCCGGCAAAGGCGAAAAAGGCAGCAGCTCCGGCCGCAGAGAAGAAGACACCGGCTGCGCCGAAGGCGGATACCGACGACGACGTGCCTCCGGCACCTGTGAAGAAAGCGGCAACCAAGGCCGCACAGCCGAAGGCAGCCGCGAAGGCTCCTGCAAAACCGAAGGCGGCCGCCAAGCCAAAAGTCGCGCCCGCGGCAAAGGCAAAGTCGGGTGGCAAGAAGGCCTGAGTCGGCTCTCGTACGATTCGACGCAGCGGGGGGATGATGGCGTCAGGTAAGGCACTCGACAGGGCGACACTCACGGCACTCGTCGAGGCGGGTGACATCGACACCGTCGTGATGGCGTTTCCCGACCTATTCGGGCGACTGGTGGGCAAGCGCACCACCGGTCGGTTCTTTCTCGAGCACGTTGCCGAGCACGGCACCGAAAACTGCGACTACCTGATCGCGTGCGACATCGAGAACAACCCCGTTCCGGGGTACCGGTTTGCCAGTTACGACCAGGGTTACGGCGACATGGTGGCGCGGGCCGACTGGAACGCGGCCTGGCGGGTGCCGTGGGTCGATCGAACCGCTCTTGTCATTTGCGACGTCTTCGACGTCGAGTCCGGGGCTCCCGTCAACGAGGCGCCACGGTCGATTCTTCGTGCACAGGTCGATGCGGCGGCGCGACTGGGTTACCGCTCGATGATCGGCAGCGAGATCGAGTTCTTCCTCTTCGACACGTCGTACCCCGAGGCCCACGCGTCGGGCTATCGCGACCTTTCGCCCTCGGGGAACTGGGTGCAGGACTACCACGTGGTGCAGACCACGCGTGACGAACCGGTGATCGGTGCCATCCGCCGCGGGCTCGAGGCTGCGGGTGTGCCCGTCGAGTTCACGAAGGGTGAGGCCGGCCGCGGACAGCACGAGATCAATCTCGACTACACCGATGCACTCGCCATGGCCGATCGCAACGTTCTCTACAAGACCGCCGCGAAGGAGATCGCTGCGCAACACGGGAAGTCGGCGACGTTCATGGCCAAGTACGACATTGACGAGACGGGTTCGTCGTGTCACGTGCACAGCAGCCTGTGGTCGTCCGACGGATCGCGGGCCCTTTTCCACGACGAATCGACCCACGGTCCGAGCGATCTCTTTCGCCACTATCTCGCCGGCCTGCTCGCCACCGCGCGTGAGTTCTCGCTGTTGTGGGCACCGACGGTCAACAGCTACAAACGCTTCCAGCCCGGTTCCTGGGCGCCGACCGGCGTTGCGTGGGGTGTCGACAATCGCACGCTCGGCTTCCGGCAGGTGGGACACGGTGCATCACTGCGCATCGAGAACCGCGTGCCGGGTGCCGATGCGAACAGTTACCTGGCCTTTGCGGGCGTGCTGGGCGGAGGGCTGCATGGAATCCGCCACGAACTCCCGCTCGGCGACGCATTCGTCGGCAACGGATACGAGGCGGAGTTGCCGCGCATTCCCTCGAGCATCGTCGAAGCGATCGAGCTGTGGCGCGGGAGTGCCGCCGCGCGGGAAGTCTTTGGTGACGACGTCCACCACCACATCCTCGTGATGGCCGAAGCCGAATGGCATGCCTTCAACGAGACGGTCACCGACTGGGAACGCCGTCGCTACTTCGAGCTCATCTAGCCACGACCGAAAGCGGGCACACATGGAACGGCTGATCGGCAAGGTCGCACTCATCACCGGTGCGGCGTCGGGTCTCGGCAGGGTCGCCGCCGAGTTGTTCGCGCGCGAGGGTGCGCGCGTCGTCATCGCCGACGTCGTCGACGGCGCGGACGCGGTGAGGTCGATCAGCGCCGCGGGCGGTATCGCGTCGTACGTGCACTGCGACGTCACCAACGAGGACGGTGTCACTGCTGCAGTACGACACGCGGTCGACACTCATGGCTCACTCGATGTCATGTACAACAACGCCGGCGTCATGTTGCCCGACGATGACGACCCGGTGTCGACCCCGCTCGCAACGTACGAACGCACGATGGACATCAATGTGAAGGGCGTTTTGCTCGGATGCCGCGCCGCGATCCCCGTGATGGAGGCGCAGGGGTGCGGTTCGATCGTCAACGTTGCCTCTTTCGTGGCGCACATGGGTGCGGCAACGCCACAGGTCGCCTACACCGCGTCGAAGGGTGCGGTACTCGCGATGACGCGCGAGATTGCCGTCATCTATGCGCGGCGGGGCATCCGCGCGAATGCCTTGTGTCCGGGCCCGGTCATGACGCCCTTGTTGGCGAAGTTTCTCTCCGACGATGCGAAGCGTGAACGGCGACTCGCGCACATTCCGATGGGACGTTTCGGTGCTCCCGAGGAGATTGCACAGGGCGCCTTGTTCCTCGCCTCCGATGATTCGTCGTGGATGACCGGCCAGTCGTTGATCATCGACGGCGGGATCACCGCGGCTTATGTCACGCCGGAGGGCTGATCATCGGCGCGTGATGTCACGCACGGGGTCGCTGCCGTCCCAGTTTTCGTGGGCCGCACGCACCATCGCGTAAAAGCCGAGCAGGCCGGGACTCGATTCGTAGAGTTCCCAGTAGTGGCCGTGACGCGCCACGTCGTCGACGAAAACGAATGTCGTCGCACCGGCCTTCGCGCTTTGTGCCACCTCGAGCCCCATTCGTGATGCCGCATCGAGGGCTTGGTCAAGGCTGGGAACGATGCACGCCATGTGGTGAAGGCCTCCGTCACCAACTGCGAATCGCTCGCGCACGGCTGTCATGTCGTCGTTGTGCTGGCAGAACAGTTCGACCATGATTGTTCCCCACCAGCCGTAGGCCGACGTGTGGTCGAACGCTGAGGGTCGCCCGCGGTGCACCACGTCGGTGACGGGAATGCGGCGGTTCAAAAAGAAGGGCCCGGCGCCGAAGTTTTGTGCCCAAGCGTGTGCAGCCTCGTGAGGGTCATCGACCACGTAGGCGATCTGAACCGCAGGGCCGAAAAGCATCAGAGTCCCGTCACGATGTCCCGCACCCGCGCGACGTCGGCCCGCCCGCTCGGCGGGAGGTGCTCCATCAGGGCGCCGGCCACGTCGTCACCCCGTGTGTTCCTGAGCCCGAGGTGCATCTCGAACCGCTGTGTTTCATTGATCACCACTTTAGACGCCCTGTTTTACCTTCTCTTGTTTTCACGGTGTCGGGTCAATGTGCGCGTCACAGGTGGTCTGACAGACTGCAGGCATGACACGTGTGGGGTTCGTCGGTCTCGGAGTGATGGGTTACCCGATGGCGGGGCACTTGGTGAAGGCCGACCACGACGTGAGCGTGTTCAACAGGTCGGCCCACAAAGCCGCGAAATGGGCAACTCAGCACGGTGGACGTGCGTTGCCCACGCCCCGTGAAGTTGCTGCCGCGAGCGACGTGGTGATGGTGTGCGTGGGTAACGATGACGACGTGCGCAGTGTCGTGAACGGCCGGGACGGTGTGCTTGCCGGGCTGACGAAGGGTGGAATCCTGGTCGACCACACCACGACGTCCGCGACGTTGGCCCGCGACCTCGCGGTGGCCGCAGCCGAGGTGGGAGTCGGGTTCGTCGATGCGCCGGTGTCGGGCGGACAAGCCGGCGCTGAGAATGGCATGTTGACGGTGATGTGCGGAGCCGACGACGAAGCCGTGTACGGGCATGCGCGTGAGGTGATCATGTCGTACGCGCGGGCGTGCGAGCGCTTGGGTGGTGCCGGAAGTGGTCAACTCGCCAAGATGGTGAACCAGATCTGCATCGCGGGCATCGTTCAAGGTTTGTCGGAAGGTGTCAACTTCGCACAACGTGCGGGTCTCGACGTCGAGCAACTGATCGGTGTGATCTCGCAGGGTGCCGCGGGCTCGTGGCAAATGGTCAACCGTTCGTCCACGATGGCGCGCAACGAGTTCGATTTCACCATCAAGGACGTGGCCGACGGGGTGGCCTGGAGCGACATCAAGGGGCTGTCCTACCGCAACAGCCAGGGCGTCATCGTGCACAACGAAGACCGCGCGGTCATGCACGACATGGACACGCTGCCCTTCGTGACGCCGGTCTATAAGCGCGACCTCGTGATGGAGAACTACTTCATCGGCTACCTGAAGCACCCCTACATCTCGTTCTACACGGGACGGGGCTGCAAGAGCCGGTGCACGTTCTGCCTGTGGCCGCAGACCGTC
>SXGQ01384515.1_pt1 | contig 15948 bp, 19 predicted proteins | sample 3178371 | NCBI WGS metagenome assembly SXGQ01 (sample SAMN11356859, study PRJNA531348) | freshwater metagenome | isolation source: freshwater sample F1-20 | place: China: Fuxian Lake, Yuxi | collected 2017-12-25
AAATACAATGTGACCATTGTCCCAAAACAATCCTATGTTATTTGTGGTATCTGCAAATAGTCTAACTACGTTGGTTGACTCAATTGATGGATATATCCATGCTTCTATTGTGAAGTCATTATCTGAAGTATATTTTGTTCCAAATCCCGCCCCAACTGTTGCGCCATAATAATCTTTTGTAACTGGTACAGTTATGTATGCAGTATTTGTAATACGTGTTCCTGATACTCCGCCTGATACTAATGGCAATATATTTGATGCGGGTGATCCTACATATGTAGCATTATTGCCACATCCTGAAATATCAGCAGCATTTGTTCCAGAAGCCTCATCGAGTGGCCAAAAGCCAATTGGATAGTCTTTGATTACCTTTAATTGATATGTCATATCTTTATGAGAACGATATAGTTCCAGTACCTGCTGTAAAGGTGGTTACTTTATTCCCGCCCACAGTTGATGTAGATGCGGTAAGACCTGCACCTACTGAAATTGTTCTTGCTGAAGGATAACTAAGAATAACAATTCCAGAGCCACCATTTCCTGTACCTGATTGGAATCCACCACCACCGCCAGAACCACTATTTGTTGCTCCAGCAGTTCCTGGTCCACCATTTCCAGCTCCACCTTGACCACCTCCGCCTAACGAGCTAGGGCCAGCGCTATTGTATCCTGATCCACTTCCACCTCCAGCATAAGCTACCGATGAACCTGTTATTGAATTGTTTACACCAGGACCCCCTGCTGCTCCAGGAATGCTAGCATTGCTTGCATTTGTTCCTGCGCCACCTGCTCCGCCGCCACCAGGACCATTATATCCAAGAGACCCTGACCCTCCAGCATATCCTTGTCCATTTTGTCCAGAGCCTCCTGCAATACCACTACCACCAGATCCTCCACCAGATCCCCCAGGGTTACCTGTTAGTTCTGCAGTATCATTATTTAAATTTCCAGAGCCAGCGCCGCCTGCTGTGGACGTAATTGTAGAAAAAATAGAGTTGTTTCCATTAAAGCCTTTTCTTTGAATTGTTACAGATCCACTACCTCCAGCGCCTACAGTTACTGTATAACTTGTGCCTGTAGTTAAACTTAATGCGGATTCTACAGATCCACCTCCTCCTGTAGAAGAAATAGAAGACCTTAATCCACCTGCTCCACCGCCGCCTGAATTATATCCTCCGCTGTCAGCTCTGCCACCGCCGCCACCGCCTGCAACAACTAAATAATTAACAGACAATGGTGTTGTTAGTGTAATACTATTACTTGCTGATGATGCAGCAGATGTTCCATTAGCGTTTGTTGCAGTTGCAGTAAAAGTATAAGATGTGCTTAAAGCTAATCCTGTAAAAGTATAAGTTGTGTTTGATGTAGTCTGAGTTGTAGTTGCTGGATTTGAAGTAATTGAATATTGGGTAATAGCAGAACCGCCAGTTGCACCAGGAGTAATTGTAATTGTTGCTGTTCCAGAGCCATCTGTTGTGCCAGATGCAGATACTGTTGGTGCTTGAGGAACTGTAGTTGCTGTTACTCCTGCCGATGCAGTAGAAGATAAAGATGTTCCAAAATTATTACGTGCTTGCAATGTATAAGTATACTGTTGTGAAGATTGAAGTCCTGTTACAATTATTGGACTTGATGATCCTGAAAATGTTGCTGGTGAAGTTGCTGGTGATGGAGTAAGAGTATAATCTACAACCAGACCGCCACCTTCTCCATTTGAAAATGCTACAGATGCTTGACCATTATTGAATGCTCGTCCTGATCCTTGATTTGTTGCAACAACATTTACAGGAATTGATGCAGGTGCAGATTTAGCCACCCAACCAGCAGAAGTATAAATTTCCTCAACACCCAACGTACCGTTGTTATATGTTGCTCCAATTTCTGGATTTGCTGGACGACTGGCGGTATTACCTGATGGTGTTCCCGATATAGATGATTTTCTAATTGGCATTAGTCAAACCTCCATCCTACTGCCGCCCCTGTATATACAAATGTTGAGCTAGCTTGATTTACATCTATTATAGCATTATCTGCTACTCCATTAATATTACTGCCGTTTCTGGCTATTGTTATGTTATTTGTTGCCGCCGTCCCAGATGCATCGTAAATTGTAATTGTATCGCCTACAGAAGGTGAGGCGGGAAGAGTAAGAGTTCTAGCAGCAGTAGTATCTACAAAATAATTACGGCCAGCAGATAGAGTTCCATTTGCTGATTGAACTACATTAAAGGCGGAAGGAAGAGCAGCAGCAACACCTACGGTTTGCCATTCTGTTCCATCCCATACTTTAATTATTTTAGCCATTATACTGGATACCTCACGATAACAATTCCTGAACCGCCCATAGACCGTATAGGTTCATTGCCTGAGTTTGAACCAGCACCACCACCAGTATTTGCTGTTCCACTTGAGTTTACTGCTCCGCCACCGCCGTTACCAGCACTTCCGTTAGTGCCTCCAGAGCCAGCACCGCCACCTGCATACCAATAAGTTCCGCTAACATTTTGACCAGTTCCTGTTGCCGCACCCCAACTTGAATAAGCCGAAGTTCCAGCGCCACCATTACCGCCAACACCGCCAGTTGATGAAGCGTTACCGCCAGCCGCACCAGCACCACCACCGCCGCCAGTAGCAATGTTGGCAGCATCTCCTGATGCAGGGTTTCCGTTTCCGCCAGCGTTACCTTGACCAGCAGTACCAGCACCGCCAACTCTTGTAGAACTTGCACCGCCAGGAGTGTAGGCACGACCACCACCACCACCTGAACCACCTGATTGTGCCGTTCCTGTATCGCCGTCACCTGCACCACCACCTCCAACAGATGCAGTTAAAGCGCCAAATGATGAATTGCTACCATTACCACCGCTTGTTCTAGTTGGGTATGTAGTGCTTGAAGGAGCACCACCAGCACCAACGGTAACTGTATAATTAGTTCCACTAGTTAAACTTTGTGAAGTATGTGCTAAGAAGCCACCAGCACCACCACCGCCTGAAGCACCACCACTACCTGTTCCTCCACCACCAGCAACAACAATGATCTCTGCCGTTAAATTTTGAGAAGGTGTAAAAGTTCCAGATCCTTTGAATGTGTGATACCAATAACCACCCGATGAAACAACTGTTCCTCCTGATGCTTTTGCCAAAGTTGTCGGTGTTGTGTCAAAAGTTCCGCTGCCATTAAATTGATGTATCCAATATCCACCAGTATTTGTGATGACATCTCCGCCTGAAGCTTTTCTTGTTGGTGAGGCATAACGCAAAATAACAACACCCGAGCCGCCAGTACCAGAAAGACTAAATGGAGGAGCGGTTAAGTCAGAACTACCACCACCACCGCCTCCTGTATTGGCAGTTCCAGATGTTGCGTTGGCTGTTGTTGCACCTGCTCCGCCGCCGCCAGTTCCGCCTGAACCTGCTGAACCACTATCGCAACGACCGCCGCCGCCTCCTCCAGCATAGGTTACTGATGAACCAGTAATAGAAATCGCTACACCATTTCCTCCTGCGCCACCATTGCTACTTGCTCCTACAGAAGTTCCTATCGCACCTGCGCCACCGCCGCCACCGCCTCCACGATTATTAGAAGTGCCACCGCCGTTTCCACCAGCATATCCTTGATTAGCTGTACCAGTTCCACCAGTATTTGGCGCAGCGCCAGTTCCGCCTCCGCCACCTGAACCTCCAGTTGCACCAGAACTTGCTACTCCGCTATTAGAGCCTCCTCCACCGCCACCCGTAGAAGTTATTGTACTAATTCCTGGACCAGAAATTGATGAATTTCCTCCATCATTTCCACCTCTTAATGTATTAGACAATGGTGCTCCACCTGCTCCAACTGTAATTGTGTATTGTGAACTTGGCAACATTGTTAATGTGGACTCCAAAGATCCACCTCCGCCAGTTGCAGTTGTTGTTGAACGAAGTCCGCCTGCACCGCCACCTCCGCCAGCTCCCACTCCGTCTGATCCACCAGCGCCTCCTCCGCCGCCTCCGCCAATTACTATATATTCAACAATAAGGTTATCTAAAGGCGTTACACTATTGCTTGCAGATGAAGGTAAAGATGTTCCATTAGCATTTGTAGCAGTAACTGTAAATGTATATGCTGTGTCATTTGTCAGACCAGTTACAGTAATTGGTGAGGAAGCGCCAGATGCTGTAATATTTCCTGGACTTGATGTAACAGTAAATCCTGTAATAGAAGACCCACCTGTTGCATTTGCTGTAAATGATACAGAAGCTTGTGCATTTCCACTTGTGGCAGTTCCAATGGTTGGCGCCTGTGGCACAGTTGTTGCAGTAATTGCACTACTTGCAGATGAGGCATCAGATATGCCATAAACATTTGATGCGGTAGCAGTAAAAGTATATGATGTATTTGACTGTAATCCAGTTACAACAATAGGTGATGATGAGCCTGTGTTAAAATAAGATCCTGGACTAGATGTAACTGTATATGTGGAACCTGGAATTGTTCCTGTTGTAAAAGCTACTGAAGCAGAACCATTATTAAATGCCCGCCCGCTTCCTTGATTTGTTGCAACAACAGAAGATGGAGCGGTTGGCTTAACTCCAACTGGAGTCCAATTTGTTCCATCATAAAATTCTGGATATCCTAATTGTGTATTCATATACACATCACCATTTGAGGCGGGATTAGGACGAGAAGCAGTATTTCCTCTCTTTACATGTCCATTAGCAGATGTATTATGTGCAGATATAGCAGCAGTTACTTCAGCATCAGTTGCCGCATCTGTTCCTGCGCTAAATAGATTTGCTATATCTCTGATTCTGGACATTGTTCCTCTCTAAATCCCGCCCTTTTTATAATCCAAGTGCTTTTAGATCTTCCGCCGTTAATCCTAATGCTTCTAACTTAGCTTCTGCAGCTGCTTTTTTAGCAGATGCATCTGCTTCTTTTTCTGCCATTTCAATAATGGCATCTGCATAAGATTCACATGCAATTTCATATTCTTCTGCACTTAATTCAAATGTTTCATTATCAATGCCCTTATATAATTTAGGAAATTGATTTTTATATTCATTGATAATTTCTGATTTTGTTTTCATATTTTCTCCTTATAGTGAATATCCATAAATTGTCATTTTTCCCCTAATGTTTCCATCCGTAGTTGATGACAGTTGCAATCCAGTATAAGAAACTTCTTGTTCGTGTAGCCCAGTGCTAAAACCCTGCCTTCTACTTGCCCCTGCTGGCGTTGTATGTTGTGAAGCAAAATGTGTCCATGTTGCTTGATTTGGATACCAAAGTTGTGTTGTGAAAAACCCTCTGCCAGTTGCAGCATCGCCATTAGAATTTCCAATTTTCCATCTACTAACATTTGATTCTCCTTCTGGAAAAGTAGAACCACCAAAATCAATTCTAAATACAGAAGTATAATAACTAGTAGAAGATGCCGTTCCTGAAACTAACAATCTAATTGCAAGTCCGCCGCCGCCGACACATCTTTCTTCTCCTACTAATAAATAATGTTCATAAGTATTTGAAAAAACATCTGAAATTGTGTATGTTGTCACACCAGTCCATGTATAAGTTCCAATTTTTACCAATCCACTACCTGATGGTGTTGCCCAAGATGGGACTCCTCCAGATACAGTTAATACTTGATTTGTGCTGCCAATTCCCAGCCTAGCTGGTGTATTTGCAGATGATGCATAAATAATATCGCCTGTGGTTGTGGTCAATGTCTTTGGAATTGCACCATTTGCCATATCGAATGCGCTCTTTACGGCATTAGGTGTTGCTGCAGTTGTCGTCGATGTTGATGATGTTGAATCAGTTAATTGGACGATACCTGCAGAAGATGTAGTTGCCGACGTTGCGCCAGCTGGTGGAACTCTATTACTTGCCATTATGACTTCTCGCTTCCATATGCATTAAATGAGAAATTTGCAGTACTTGCGTATACTGTAATTATATCAGATGCATCTATAGTTAAACCAAGAGTATGAACATCTGTAGCCTTTGCTGCTAATTCTACATCATAGAAGACATAGTGTTTTGCTGCTATTGTATCGCCGTTTTCTCTTATTGCAATTCTATAGGTTCCCGCCGATGATCCTTGATTACATACAGTAATAGATGAAACTACTGTTTGCTTAGATGCACCTACTGTATATAAATCTGTATTTGTGGTGGCGGAGGGATTAGATTGTCCCAAAATTTTAAATGCTGTTGCCATTATGCTCCTATCATCATCAACATATTCATTGTTGAATCATCCATTAGTTCTGTTATTTCCGCCTGCGTATATGTATTTGTAGAGTTAGTATTAGTTACTGTTATTACCTCAATAATATCATTCAAAGCTGCGGCGGTAGAAAGAATAACAGTATTACTTCCAGATGTTGTATAATCTGTTCCTCTAAGCAATAGTAGACCATTAAAGAATACCTGCTCAAATCCATCTACGAATGATATTGATGTAACAAAATTTGTTTGTCCAGCCGTTGCTGTAAATTGATGACGACGAATTAAATTCGGATCAAATGAGGTCGCATCTTCATCTGAATCGATCCATATCTGCCCGACGGCAGGAGATGATGGAGCAGATGATTGATATTTCGACCCAGTAACAAGATCTGCCAATGTAGTTGGCGCATATGATGTTCCAGATACGGAATATAAAACTTGACCCGCATTTGGCGATGTTGTTGTTCCAGTTCCGCCATATTGGGTCGGAACGGTAGTATGAGAATCTAATGCATTATTTGTAGCGAGAATGACGCCAGAATTATTGGATAAGCCATTTACAAATAGCTTATTTTTGACCTTAAAGTCTTTATCTGCCATTCAAAGTTCACTCTCCCTCTGATTGTTATATTAAATTATAGCATTAAATTATTTAGTGTATCTAATTATTACGATTCCAGAACCGCCTGAACCACCGCTTGCTTGAGTAACTCCGCCGCCTCCGCCGCCTGAGCCTGAATACCTGACTCCTGGATTTCCATTTCCTGCAATTGAGCCTCTTCCTCCACCAGATGTTCCTCCAGCACCAGCAGATGCATCTGTCCATCTTCCTCCGCCGCCTCCGCCTGCTGCATAATAATATGACCCACTAAAATATGATCCTGAATTTGTTGCTAACCCCCAAGAACTATATGTTGAAGTTCCATTTCCTCCAACACCTCCAGAAGTTGCTCCAGAGGTTGCTCCACTAGAGCTGAATCCTCCACCACCGCCACCGCCATCTGATGATGCAGCTGCATAAGATCCACCTCCATTAGTTCCTTGACCTGCTGTTCCAGTTCCTGCAGTTCCACGAACTCCGCTGCTTACATAACATGAACCGCCTCCTGAACCTCCATTTCCTCCATCTGCAGATCCCCCGACATTACCTCCATGACCACCTCTTCCGCCACCGATTGCTGCTGTTTGTGAAGCAAATTGTGAATTTGATCCAGATGTAGAAGCAAGTCCTCCTGTATACGCACCACCAATGCCCCCTGCTCCTACGGTTATAGAATATGAAGTTCCGCTTGTAAGAGATTGTCCAGTTAAATAAACTAAACCTCCTGCGCCAGCCCCGCCGCCTCCTACTCCGCCGCCTGAACATCCTCCACCTCCACCGCCTGCAACAACTAATACATCAGCTGTTAAATTTTGAGTAGGGACAAACGTTCCTGTAGATAAAAATGAATGATACCAGTAGTTTGCATCTTCATATACTGCTCCACCATAACCTTTTGCACCAATTGCTATTGTGCTTTTAAGTCCATATAAAGTAATTGTGGAATGTTCTGCAAAGTTTCCAGAATTACATCTAAGCGTTATAGAAGATATTACGGAAGTGTCTATCCACAAACCTGCAGTATTATTTATATACCATTCAGACGCTACATCGTTTCCAGAGACATTATCAACAAAAAATGTTTTATTCTGTGAACTTCTATAATTTGGAATATGTACATCAAATTCTGCAAATGTATTTGACAAATAGTTAGTGCCTCCTAAGTATCCAACAAATCCAGTAGATGTTGTGCCCATACCATATCCACTAGCACCATAACCTTCAAGTCTTCTTGTAGATAAATTTGAAGATGAGCCATTTGGCTCAATTAGTATCCACGTAGCAGCACTATGTGTAGATCTTGCAGAGATTAACATTTTTAAATGAGTATATGTCTGCGGTATATTATTAAACTGTACTGTTGCTTGACCACCAGCACCAACAACAACTCTTTCTATTTGCGTATATGTATTTGCCATTATATTGTATACCTCAAGACTACTATACCAGATCCGCCTTTTCCACCTAATCTAACTGCGCCTGTTGTTCCTCCAGCGCCACCGCCGCCTCCTCCAAGTCCGTTTACTCCATTAGATGCGTTATTATTATATGTAGCACCATTTCCTCCGCCTCCAGAACCACCTGCGCCTCCAGTTCCAGTTTCTGCAGAACCTCCTCCTCCTCCGCCTGCATAGGTTATAGATGTTCCTGTTATACTAGATACTATTCCAGAACCTCCAGTAGCTCCATTTACTGTTGTGGCAGTTGCGCCAGAACTACCAGCGCCACCGCCACCGCCACCGCCGCCTTGATTTAAACCTTGACCTCCATTATTTCCTTGACCAGAAATTCCGCCTCCTCCTGCTGCACTAACTCTTCCTCCGCCGCCTGAGCCCCCTGGATTTCCAGCATTACTAACTTTATAAAATCCACCAAATCCGCCTCCGTATGCAATTAAATTATTGAATGTAGTGTCTCCACCATTAAATACAAAATCTGCAGACGAAGTTCCTCCTGCTCCTACTGTTATTGGATATGGAACTGCAGATAAATTTAATGTTCCTGTTAAAAATCCTCCAGCGCCACCGCCGCCTGATGCGTTATTTGTTCCAACATCTATTGTTGCACCACCTCCTCCTCCGCCTACCATTAAATAACTAACATTTGATATTGATTGATTTGGAGTAAAAGTTCCAGATTTAGTAAAAACATGGTACCAATATGTTGAATCTCTATATATACTATCTCCTCCAGTTGCTTTAGCTGTAGAGCTTTCTGATGAAGATATTCCATATAGTGTAAACAATGAATTTGCTGTCCAATTTCCTAAATCTGGCGATATTGTAATAGAGGTTATCGGATTCAAAGATCTCCATTGAGCCACATCATTGGCAACATTGCCAGCCCCGCCAGATGTTATATGATTAAATTTTGACAATATAGATTTAAAAATATATGGATTAGAATAATTCATTAAATTTATAAAATAATTTGCTGGATGTGCTGGATAGGGACCAGCGCCTATTCTTGGTTGAATATACGTATTATATGATTTTTGAGAAGTATCTGATATTCTGACATATGTATAATTATTTCCAGTATCGCTATTAAATCTTAATTTCATATCTACCGCAGTATCAAAAAAGAAATTTCCATATAATATTAAATCTGTATAATTTTGAGGAATATCAGTAAAAGTAATACTTGATTGTGATGATGTTAATAATATTGTGCTAATTGGAGTATATGTGCTCATTTTTACCTTATCCCGTATATTGTTAAATTAGTATATGGAGCAAATGTTCCATTTTCAAAAGTTATGCTTGTTACTGCATTTGTATTTTTCCATAATCCGCTCCACTGATCTATTAATCCATTAGGAGTTGTTGTTCCAATAACCCCTAATCTAGTTTTTACAGCTTTATATTTATTTGTATTAGTATAGTCATAAATATCATGTATAACTGGTCCAAATCCGTCTTCTTCTGTCAAAGTAAAATAAGAAAATCCTCCTTGAAAAAAAGTACTAGAACTTGATCCAGCGGCCTTATTTGTTCCATCTCCTCTATGATACATCCAGTTATAATTACTTCCAGAATCTCCATTAAATCTAGCTACAGTTCCCTGAGTATAATCTCCGCCTCCTGGATATCTTATCATTCCTCTTATATGTAGATGCTTATAATTTTGAGGAATATTTGTAAAACTAATTTGACTAGTTGAATTATTTGAAACTGTCACGGATTGAATTACTTCCATATATTCCGTTAAATGAGAAGGTGGAGTAAAAGATTGACTTGGATTTGAATAGGATCCTGTTCCTATTATATTTACTGCCGCTACTCTAAATATGTATGCTGTACCTATTGTTAATCCAGTAACTAGAGCTGTAGTTGTTGTGGATGTTCCATCAGAAAATGTAGTCCACGATGATCCTGAATTTGAAGAATATTGCACAGTATAATCTGTTATTGCGCTACCGCCATTTGATGCAGGAGCAGTCCAGGAAACTGTTGCATGTCCATCAGTACCAGGATCTGATACTGTGACAGATGTTGGAGCACCTGGAGTTGTAGCAGTTGTAATTGAATTTGATGCAGATGATGCATTTGATGTTCCATAACTATTTGTGGCAGTTACGGTAAAGGTATATGAGGTATTTGCGGTAAGTCCTGATACTGATATAGGGCTAGATGCATTACTTGCTGTAATCCCGCCTGGATTTGAAGTTGCTGTATATGAAGAAATTGCTGCATCGCCAAAATCTGTAGGACCTGTAAATGGAACTGATGCGGTAAGTCCACTTACCGTTGCCGTTCCAATTGTTGGCGCTAATGGAACTGCTCCATTTGCAATTAATGATATCCAAGCGCTACCAGTCCATACTTCAAATGCTTTTTTATCTGTATTGAAGAATAAATCTCCTGCTGTTGGAGATGCTGGTCTACTTGCTGTTCCGCCCCTTGTATATGCCGCAGGAACTGTGTACCATTGAGTATTTGTTCCATCGGTTTGTAAAACTTTATTTGCATTGCCAGATTGGGCGGGAAGTAAAGAATTTAAAGTATTAGTAGTAGAAGTTTGTCCTGTTCCGCCCATAGATACAGGTAGGGGAGATTGAATGTCTATACCATTTTTTACTTTAAAGTCTTTATTAGCCATTAGAGTTCCAGCCTTCAATTATTGAATTTATATAAGCCCAGTTCCAATTTTCTTTTTCTATATCAGAAAGCCTTATTTCTTCCCAGTGAGCCAATACGGTCATAGTTACGCCTTCAACTTCTACATTATACTCATTTCTCCATGCAATAACTGAAGGCAATGAACTTACGCCAATTCCTATTTCTTCTAACTTTAAATTTCTATAATTTTCTGCTTCTTCAGACCAGCCAAATGGTATGCACTCAACATTTTCTGGAGCAGAAGCTATTAAGTCTGCTTCTTCATTATACAAGTTATGAAATAAATATGTCATTATGTTAAGGCCAGCTTTCTTGCGGTTCCAGCTCCACCCGCACCACCGAAGGTGTTATATCCATTAGCATTTGGCGAAGAACCGCCAGCTCCGCCATTTGCTTGTATTGTAATCGATGATGAATCTGATTGATAAAATACTGTGACTGAGCCTCCACCAGATCCTCCTCCAGCTGGGCCATCAAGGACCGTAGCTGAACCTCCAGAAACACCATTTGCAGAAATTGTTCCAGAACCAGCTAAAGTGTTACATACTATAACAAGGACTCCTCCAGTTCCTGATCCACCATCATTAGCAGGCTTTAATTGATCTACTGTCCCTCCTGCAGCAGTTCTTCCTGCTCCGCCTGGATTTCCAGCACCTCCGCCTGCATCAGAACCTCCACCATGCGCTGGCTCATACGCAACTGCGCTTCCTCCAGCACCGCCGTTTGCTCCAGCATTTGGTCCAGTCCTTGTATTTGGTGCTTGATACGTTTGATCTTGACCAATTCCACCTGTTCCAGATCCACCTGAAAAACTTGTTCCGCCAGAAGCGTTTCCAGAAGTTGTTATAGCAGCAGTATTTCTTTGCCAAGAAGCACCTGATCCTCCGCCGCCAGTTCCTCCTGCGCTTCCAGATGCTCCAGTTCCACCAACTATACCAACGTTTGTTGCACCTGGAGTTACTCCATTAGCACCAGATCCACCTGAAGACGGTATTTGTGGATTTGTTACGCTACTAAATGTTCCAGTATGTAAGCGAATTGCACTAGAAGTGGTTGCTCCTGCAGAATTACCAGAACCTGAGTGATTTGCTCCTCTTGCGGTCATAGAAATAGAACCATTTACTGTTAGTGTTCCAGTTACATAAATACATGTAAATAGTTTTCTATTTGAAGGAATAAATGTTTGTCCAGAGTTAATTGTTAAGTTTCCATTTACAACAATAAATGCTGATCGTGTATCTTCAGTTGATGTAAACCAGTCACTATTTGTAAAGGAAGAAACTGTTTGATTTCCAGATTTAACTGTGTAGTCATAAGAACCAACGGAAACTCCGTTAATTGACAATGTTCCTCCAGAAGTAGGAGCTGTTGCAGATCCTGCAGACATGGTTGTTAGCAAAGTATATATGTTATCAACAGATTGATTACCGCCAGAAAACGATGCTGGTGTAACTGAGCTACTTGCAGAACTTGCTAATGAATTTCCATTTGCATTTGTAGCAACTGCTGTGAATGTGTAAGATGTCCCATTTGTCAGACCTGTTACAGTAATTGGTGAACTTCCAGATGCTGTAATATTCCCTGGAGATGATGTAACTGTAAATCCTGTAACAGATGATCCACCTGTAGCATTTGCTGTAATTGCAACTACTGCTTGTGCATTTCCACCCGTAACTGATGATATTGTAGGTGCCTGTGGCACAGTTGTTGCGGTTACGCCTGTTGAGGCAGAACTTGCAGATGATGTGCCATAATTATTTGATGCAACTGCAGTATATGTATATTGTGTGCTAGATTGCAAACCTGTTACTGTAATAGGAGATGTAGAACCTGTTGCTGTAAATGAACCTGGAGAAGATGTTATTGTATAAGAGGTTGGTAATCCTCCTGTTCCCGCCGAAAATGCAACTGATGCTCTACCATTATTATAAGCTCTACCTGAAGGAGAGTCTGTAGCAACTAAAGAAGTTGGGGCGGCAGGAAGAACACCTATCTGCGACCATCCTAAAGAAGTATATGTTTCTAAATTTCCAGTTTGAGTATTTGCATAAAGATCTCCTATTACTGGAGATTCAGGTCTGGATGCAGTATTTCCTCTTGCTGGAACTGCTGCGATTGCTGCATTTCTATTACTGACTTCTGTTGCAATTAAAGCAGCAGTTTCTGCATCTGTCGCCAAATCTGTGGCGGTAGATAGAACATTTGCTACATCTCTTGCCCTAGTCAATTTATATTACTCCATTGATACAGCTTGCCAATTGAGATCATCTTCACTCCAACGATAGAATTGTCCATCTGTTGGATATGGTGTAGGTGCATCCCATAGGCATGTATCTTCATTTAGAATCCAAGAATTAAAAGGTTTAGGTGGAATAAATGCGTCACGGGATGCATCATATGTGTATCCAATGCCTGCATAATTATATCTAAAGCCTGCGTCTTCTGTCATTTCATTTGTTTCTGGGTTTCTCTTTTTTCCGCCCATTGAATTATATGATGTACGCTTGCATGCTTGTCCATATACTTCTGCGTAATGAGCTTCCCAATCAGAAATGCCATCAACAACTTCATCTTCATTCCGACCAACAATTACTTGAGTTACTACATTGTTTTCGTCAAGAAAAGCGTAATGTGCCATTTTATTTCCTCCTTTTTTTTAAATTAAATTACAAGAACAGCAGCTTCTTCTTCTGTCAATGGTTGACCAGAAACAAGTTTAGCTTTTGCTGATTCTTTGAGAGCTGCTTTTGCTTCTTCTGCCGCCACACGAGCCGCTTCTGCTTCGGCAAATGCTGCTGCATCTGCTTCACGCTGTGCGATTTCCTCGGCGGTCAAAGGAACAATAGTCTGCTCTCCAGTAGAACAATCTACTACTACCTTAGTTAGTACTTCAGTCATTTTATCTCCTTTTTATAAAGCTACTTCTTGAAGCGTTTGCTTATCATATCTTTTCCAAGATACAGATGGTTCATCCCATAACAATAAGGTATCTGGATCTTCTTGTGGTCTTGGAATTGGGTGAACCCAATTATAATCCTCTTCGCTCCATACAAATGATGGGTGATCTGATGGCTTTCCAGGAACAAATCTATCTTTATCTTCTTCATAAACCATTCCTGGCCCTGCAAAAATTCCTCTTATATTATTGTTATAAGAAGTTTTTACCCATCTTCCGCCCAAATTATCAATTAACCATTGATATCCTTCGTCTCCATTTGGATCATTGTTATCTCCAACTGTTACACGAATAACTACATTATTTTCATCTAATTCTGCCCAATGTGCCATATTATGCCGTCCTCGTAAATGTGCCGTTTGATGTAAAGGTATGATAAGTGTATCCACCTGATGTGACTATCGTTCCACCAGTTGCAGTTATTGCACCTGTTAAGTATCTAATTATTGCTATTCCAGAACCGCCAGCGTAACCTGCGGTATATGTAGTTCCATTAGAACCACCACCGCCACCGCCTGAGCCTGTATTAGCGGCTGCAGCTGTTCCAGCATTTAGAGTAGTTCCACTTTGACTATTTCCAGCGCCATAACCTGCTCCACCTAAACCAGCATGATTTTGATTATATGGAGCGCCATAGTAAACAGCATGTCCGCCACCTCCACCGCCTGCATAATATCTGCGTGAGTTTACAGAAGTTCCATTTGAGCCATTAGTTACACCAGTATTTGTTGCAACAGCCCAAGTATGGAAATGTCCAACACCGTGTCCACCGAATCCAGCTGAACCATTATGATTAACTGGTCCTATTCCTGGAGCAGAAGCTCCTCCACCGCCGCCGCCAGCATTACCGCCAGTCTCCCTGCCATAAGTTAATCCATAGCCTTGACCTGGAACTGAACCTCCAAGCCCCCATTGAGAAGGAATTAAGTTAGTTCCACCTCCCATTGAGCCACCAAATTCTGGTGTTTCTGTTGCTCCTGCATTTCCAATACCTCCGAAATATGCATATAGGTCAACTTTTGGACCAACTATTGTTGTAGCGCCTGGAAGAGAACCTTTATATGTTCCAGAAGAAGGGCCTCCTGTTCCTCCAGCACCAATTACTACAGTAAATGATCCAACTGGGAATAAGGTTTCTTTATATAGAACACCACCCGCACCTCCACCGCCAGCACCGCCATAAATGCTACCTGAGCCGCCACCGCCACCGCCGCCACCAATAGCCAAAACTTCTAATAACACATCGTTAGACGCATATAAAGTTCCATTTGAGGTTCCTCTAGCTAAACTTCTTACTGTTCCACTCATACAATCTCAACTCCACTTATGTGAAAATTAACAGTTACTGCTGATGCTGAACCTTTGATAGTTTGCGTTGTAGCAAGTACTTGTTTTAAATCAATAACAACTGTATCATTTGCTGCAATTGAAGTTGTAGTAGCAAATGAAACATCGTTTAACAAAATTGTGTATGTTGCAGCAGTAGCTGCTGTATTTGTTACTGCAATATTAGTTATGATTGTGCTTGTTGATGCTGGAACTGTATAAAGAGTGGTAGAGCTTGTTGCTGCCGCCCCTCTGTATAATGCTTTTGCTGTTGTAGCCATTATTACCTCCTCCTATAATGCTTCCATTATTGTTTGAATTTTAATTTCATCTAAATCAATAGCTGCCCAGGAGGCAGTAGATCCATTTGTTGTTAAATATTTTCCTGAATTACCAGTTTGAGAAGGAATTGAGTCAACATAATTTAATGAGCTCCATGCTGTTGATCCATCGCCAACCTTCATTTTTCTTGTATCTGTTTCAAATCCTACTTCTCCCGCCGCTAAAATAGTATTTGCGGAAGTCCAAGAAGAGGCCGTGCCTCTTTTAATTTGAATAACTGTTGGCATTATACTGTTCCTCCATCAAATGTGTATGTTCCTGTCATCTCTATTGTATTATGAACGTTGCTATCTTGCAAACTATCTACTGTTCCGCCGTCTAAATTTGAGGCGGGTTGAACAGATGAGTTATCCGCTATTGCTCTAGCCTTGCTCATAATACCTCCTTA
>SXGQ01736863.1_pt1 | contig 15942 bp, 15 predicted proteins | sample 3178371 | NCBI WGS metagenome assembly SXGQ01 (sample SAMN11356859, study PRJNA531348) | freshwater metagenome | isolation source: freshwater sample F1-20 | place: China: Fuxian Lake, Yuxi | collected 2017-12-25
AGGTCGATCACCTTGATGCCTGTTGCGAGGACCTCGGTCTTCGGGTTGAGGTCGGTGAGCGTCGGCGCAAGTCGGTGGATCGGCGCGCGTTCGGTCGTGTTGACCGGACCACGCTCGTCCACGGGCTGACCGAGGAGATTGAACACTCGACCGAGGACCGCTTCACCCACGGGAACGCTGACTGGGCCGCCGGTATTGACGCACGCATCGCCGCGGCGGAGTCCGTCGGTCGACGCCAGTGCAACGCATCGCACGACACCGCCGCCGAGATGCTTGGCGACTTCGCCCACGAGGGTTGACTTCACGCCGCGCAGGGTGAAGTCGACGGTCAGGGCGTTGTAGATCTCGGGCATCGCGTTCTCGGCGAAACGCGCGTCGAAGGTCGATCCGATCACTTGGGTGACGACACCAGTATTGGAGGTGGACATGGGGTGCTTTGGGTGGTCTGAAGATGCTTCGAGAACGGGTCGGGAGGATAGCCGCACCGTGCCCGCGCGTCCAAGCGGGCGGCACTCAACGCCCGCGAATCACGCGAGGCGCAACCCGCCAGTCGCGCGGTGCATCAGGTCGGGTGCCGGCAAGGTTGTGACGAGCAGTTGAACTCCATCGGGGCCGGCAATCGCCTCCCACGGCGGCGATTCAGCGGGGATCAGCAGAGTCGCGCCAGTGCGCAGTGGTTGCGCGATGGCGGATATCCGTACTTCTCCCTTGAGCACGGTCCACGAGAGTGGCACGCCTATGGGGCTGTGTTCAATCGCGCTACCCGCGCGCACCGACCAGCGTTCCACATCGAAAAAATCCGTGCGCACGAGCCCCGTGATCGCGATTTGCTCGCCCGCGAGTGCAGGTTGATGCGGGGGAGAATCAAGCAGATCGATTTGCTGCTCATCGCCTACAAGGATGCATTCCATCGCCTGCTCGACATGCAGCGGACGCGCTGGATCGTTTCGGCCCCAATCCCACACACGAAAAGTCGTATCACTCGGGGTCTGGACCTCCGCGACGAGCGTGCCTGCGCCGAGCGCGTGGCAGATTCCAGACGGCAGCCAGAAGCAGTCTCCGACGCGCGCTGGGACACGGATCATTGCATCGAGCAGCGTGTTGTCGAGGATCCTGCGGCGCAGCGCATCACGGTTCACCGAGGGGTCGATGCCGCGGTAGATGACCGCGCCAGGCTCCGCATCGAGCACCAGCCACATCTCGCTCTTCATGTGCGAGTCTGGATTGCGATGCGCGTACGCGGCATCGGGATGAACCTGCACGGAGAGATTTTCAGCAGCATCGAGCAGTTTCACGAGCAGGGGGAAACAGCCTTCACTCCCAGACGCGGTCTTCGCCTGCCCCATCAGGCTCCGCCGCAGGGGCGGGGCTGCGAGCAGGTCGGCGAGGCAGTTGCCTTCGTGCGGTCCAACAGCAATTCGGCTCTTGCCATCAAGAGTCGTGGATGGAAGGTCAGCAAGTAGCCACGCCTCGCCGATGCGACCGCGCGCACGCGCACGCGCGTATGCGGCGGCGGGCTGATCACCCGCAGCGAGCCAACGCTCGAGCCGATCCCCACCCCACACCCGATGACGGAAGACGGGGCTGAGGAGCAGGGGGGGGATCATGTGCGGAGCCCGCAGCCGTCTAGATCGCCATGCCCGTGATCGTGCCCTCGAACACGAGTTTGCCGTTGACGACGCCCTGTGCCTTGCTGATGAAGCGTCGGCGGTTGAACTCGATCTCCTTTGACAGCAACAAGAGTCGATCGCCTGGCAAAACCTGCCCACGGAACACCACATCGTTGCATCGAGTGAAGCCAAGGAACCCGCTCGCGCGCCCGAGTCGGGTATGCAGCAGGCTGCACATTTGGGCGGCGGCCTCGATCATCAGAACCCCTGGAAAGATGGGGCGCCCAGGAATGTGCCCCTCCACCCAGAATTCATCGTCACGAATCAAGCGCTCGCCAAGGGCAGAAGTGCCGTCGGGGGCGATCCAGATGACCCGGTCGATCATCCGCATGTGCCCGGTCTGCGGCAGGTACTTATCGACCTCTTCCTTGTCGCAAAGTGTCGCAGTGAGGTCGATATTGTCGATGGGGAGGAGTAGGTCGGCAGCCATTTCGTGCTTGAGGACGGTGAAGAAGATAGCGATTTGTTACCATTTCGGCATTCCAAGGAGGAACTGATCCATGATCATGAACAGTTATGAGGAACTCCTGCGGGTTGTGAACGCAGCTCGCGAGGACATTGAGAAGGCGCACGGCGGCAATCGCGCAGCGGGAACGCGTGCGCGGAAGCAAATGCAGGCAGTTCGTGCAGCCGCACAAGAGGTGCGCAAGGCGATCCTGGGTGGTCGCGAGCAGCCGCCCGCAGCCTGACTTTGCAGTCGTCTTCTGAGGGGACTCTCGTCGCTCAATTGTGGAGAGGCGATGTTTCGTCGGGGGATACTGCAGATCATTTCAGAGCGCATTTCCGAATATGCGTGCCCGCATTGGCGGGCTGACTTGCGGTCTAGTCTCGTGGCATGCAAACGGCGGACGCCAAGTTTGCGGCGGAAGTGCAGTCGCTCCTCGATCAGGGGTTCGCGCGGCGCGCACTTGAGGTCGCTGATCGCTGGTCCACCAAGTCACGCCAGCAGGTGGGACCTTGGTTGGCCCGCTCCAGTGCCAACACAAGGTTGGGCCGGATCGATGCGGCTGATCGTGATCTCGAGGTCGCTGAACGACTGGCACCAAACGATGATCGTGTGATTTTTCTTCGGGGGCTGACGGATCAGCACCTCGCGCGGCTCGATGCATCCATCAAGCGCCTTCGTCCCCTGACTGGCAAGCCCGGCCCGTACTCGACCGAAGCCTGGATGGGATTGGTCGACAGCCTCTGGATTGCTGGTCGCTGCGCTGAACTTGCCGATGAGGTGGCAAGGCCAGGACCGTGGACGCAGGACCCACGGCATGCGCTTCATACGGCAAGATCGGTTTCGCACACGGACCCTGCACGCGCGGTGACCGAACTGACGGCGGTCATGCAGTCAGGGGTCGCTCCGTTTGTCAGGCGTCTCGCTGGATTCGACGCGGTCCGACTTCTCGATCGCGGCGGGAAACACCGTGAGGCATTTGACTTGGCGCAGCGAACGCACGCGATGACGGGGTCGCCGTTTGATCTCGATGCATTCCTGCAACCCGTGCTTGATCTGCGCATGCGCACTCCAGGGGCGGCAGCGGGGAGTCCGCGGGCTCGGCCCGAGGTTCCAGTGGTTGACGGGCTCGCCATGTTCGTGTCCGTTCCACGAAGTGGAACGACCCTGCTTGAGCAGATGCTCGATGCGCACCCGCAGGTCAGCGGCATCGGTGAGTACGACGGACTTCGTTTCATCGGCGAGGCGACGCAGTCACTTGGGTTTTCGGGGCGTTCCATCGAGCAGCTGTCCGCGAAGGATGCGATCCAATTGCAGCGCGAGTACTTGTCGGACGCGCTGCGTCGGCGGCGAGCAAATGCGCCCTGGATGGTCGACAAGAACCTGCGCGCGTGGCGGCTGATCCCCGAACTCGCGGCGGTGCTGCCTGGGACGCGGTGTTTCCATGTGGTGCGCGATCCGCGCGATACGGCCATCAGCATCCTGCTGTCGTACTTCCACCCGCACTCCGATGGATGGACCGCATCGCTCGACTCGATTCGCCGCGTCTTGGAGGCGGTGGAGAGCGCGTTGCCGGATGCGCTTGCCTCGCACGGACTGCGCCATGAGACGATCGTCTATGAGCGGCTCGTCGATGATCCTGCGGGTGAGGCGAGCCGTTGCCTGCGGTTGTTGGGGCTTGAGCTTGCGGAGGGCGTTCTTCGACCTGAGTCGAATCCGAGGAGCGTCTTCACATTGAGTCACGCACAAGTGCAGGCACCGATCAACACATCTTCCATCGGGAGGTGGAAGAACTACGAATGGGCATTCGGGAGCGAATGGGATGCCCTCGCAGCGCGACACGAAGCGCGCCGCGCAACGGGTTGATCGCAGCGCTCGCTGCAGTCACGCGCCGAGTCGCTTGGCGAGGATGTCCTTTGCGATCGGCAGCATCCGCTTGAACGCCGCGTGTTCGCACGATTGCATCAGTTCGTAGAGCGCGCTGATGGCACCCGTCGGCGTGCTGCCTGCCAGTTCCATGCGCCGAAATGCGGGGCCGATCTGGTCGGGCTGCCCCGCGGAAATGGCATCCGTTGCATGGAACGACTGCAGACCGTTTGCGCAGCTGTCGAGCACCGTTTGCAGCACGCACACATGCGCTTCGATGCCGCACACAAGCAGCGATGTTCGCCCGGCGCTGCGCAATGTGGAGATGACATCCGAAGTCAGTGCGGAGAACGCCGTCTTCTCGAAGACGGGCGCGCCTTCGGGAAGCACCTCCGAAATCTCCCGTGATGTGTGCCCGAGTCCGCGCACATACTGTTCGGTGACGATCACGGGCATCCCCAACACCGTGCACCCTTGGATGAGTCCGCGCACCGAAGCGATCATCGCGGCGGACGCATGGATGGTCGGGAGCAGGCGGTCCTGGATGTCGATCACCAGCAGCGCGGTCGAACTTGGATGCATGCGGGGCGGCGGCATGATCACACGCGAAGCTCCGGCGCATCCGCAATCAATCCCCCGAAGCGCGCACGAATGGGCGCGACAACATCCGCGAGGAAGCGGTCCACTTGCTCGGCTGAACGCCCCACGAACCGCTCGGGCTTGAGCAGCGCTCCGAGATCGATGCCGCGAAACGCCGGATCGCCGCCGAGTCGCGCCACCAAGTCGTTGGCCGCGCCCGTTGCCTTCATGTGAGCAGTCGTGTCCTGCGCATGCTTGCGGATCGCCTCGTGCGCCTGCTGCCGATCGCCGCCGCGCGCGACGGAAGCAAGGATGAACTCCTCCGTGGCAAGGAAGGGGCGTTCAGCTTCGATGCGACGGGCGCACTGCAGCGGATGCACCACGAGTCCACCGCACACATCCGCCATCACCTCGAGCGCGCCATCGAGCGCGAGGAACGCCTCGGGTATCGACAGCCGCCTGTTCGCCGAATCGTCAAGCGTGCGTTCAAGCCACTGTGTTGCCGCCGTGTCGAGCGCGTTCTGCGGCATGCACATGACGAATCGTGCGAGCCCCGTCGCGCGTTCACAGCGCATCGGATTGCGCTTGTACGGCATCGCGCTCGAGCCGATCTGCTCGCTCTCGAATGGCTCGTCCACTTCGCGAAGGTTGCACAGCAGGCGAATGTCGTTCGCACATTTGTGAACGGCTGCCGCAGCGGTGGCAAGGGACGAGAGCATCTGCGCATCCCAGAGGCGGGGATAGGTTTGCGTGGTGAGCGGCCATGTCGAGCAAGTCGACGCCGATTCCCCTGTCAGCAGTTCAGTGAAACGCCGCTCAAGTGCGTCGACTTTGCCGCGGTCGCCGCCGCACAGCGACAGGAAGGAAGCTTGCGTGCCCGTGGCACCGCGCAGTCCCCGCAGGCGGAGGCTTGCGATGCGATGCTCGATCTCATGTAGCGCCGTGGCAAACTCCTGCGCCCACTGCGCCGCGCGACGACCCATGGTCAGCGGCTGCGCGGGTTGGTAGTGCGTGAATCCGAGGACCGGCAGATCGCGATGCGCTGCGGCAAATGTGGCAAGCCGATCGATCACGCGCGCGAGGCGACCCGCGACCAGTTGCAGCGCGTCGCGCTGGAGGAGCGCATCGGCATTGCAAACGATGTCCTGACTCGTCGCACCGAGGTGGATGATGGCGCGTGCGACTGGCGCCTGATCCGCGAGTGCATGGACATGCGCCATCACATCGTGACGGAGGCGCCGTTCGTGACGAGCGGCTGCGGCGATGTCCACGCATTCGACCTGCGCACGGATCGCATCAACCTGCTCTTGCGTGACATGGAGCCCCAGTTCGGACTGCGCCTGCGCCAGAGCCAGCCAGACGCGTCGCCAGGTGGTGAAGCGGCGATGCTCGCTCCAGATGGCGCGCATGGCGGCGGTGGCGTTTCGTGTCTCGAGCGGTGATCGGTAGCCGAGATCGGGATCCGCAGCGCTCATGTCCCAAGCCTATCGGAGGGGAGCGTGGTGGTTGCGGGCGACTGCCGCGTGACGGCGGTTGGGTTGACTCCACTCTTCGCCGCGCCGACACGCAGTTCCGTGCCTGCGCGCAGGCGCGCGATGTTTGCGCGGTGCTTCCAGATCACGAGCGCGGCGAGCAGCGCAACGGCGATCAGGAGCGGCAGGAACTCCGCGGTCGGCATGGGAGGGCTTCCTGGCCAGGCGCGAGCGCGAACAAGCAGCAGCACGGGGAGTGCGAGTGCAGCGACCATCGACGCAAGGGAGACATAGCGCGTCGCCTTGACCACCAGGATCCAGACGCCGAGCGCGCCGAGCGCGGGGAAAGTCATGAGAGGCCACATGGCCAACAGTGCGCCGAAACTGGTGGCGACTCCCTTGCCGCCCTTGAACGAAACCCACGGCGAATAGATGTGTCCAAGGATTGCAGCAACGCCAGTGAGGGGCATCAGCAAACCCGTTCGCTGCGCATCCGTCAGTTGGTCCGCCGAGAGCGCGCCTGCGACGAGCACTGGCAGGACCCCTTTCAGCGCGTCAAGCACGAAACAGATCATGCCAAGCGGTCGCCCGAGAACGCGTCCGACATTCGTCGCGCCGATGTTTCGCGATCCGTGCTCGCGCACATCCACCCCCTTGAGCCGACCGATGAGGAGTCCAAACGGGATGCTCCCTGATGCAAACCCTGCGAGCGGCGCGATGATCCAAGGCCACGCGGACACGCGGCGATGCTACTTCCGCGCAGCATGCGCATGGAGCAGCGCTTCAACGGCGATCCATGCGTCCGCGACTGGAATGCGAGTGATCGCACAGCGCAGCGGATGGTCGTTGGCGATCAGCCCATCTTCGAGGAACGGGTCGGCAACCATGACGCGCTCATGTGGGTAGTCCGTGGGCGTCCAACGGCAGTCGGTGGGACCGAAGAGTGCGAGCGTGGGCGTTCCAAATGCTGCGGCCATGTGGCGGGGACCGGTGTCGTTGGTGATCAGCAGTGCTGCGCGCTGCAGGAGCGCCTTCAACGCGCCGAGTGTGACGCGACGGGCGACGAGATCGATGCCACCAGTCTGTGCAGCGATGTGAGCACTCAGTTCGGCTTCGGCAGGTGAGCCGTTCACTGCAATCAGCGGTGCCGTGCCGGTTGGCGCCTCTCGGACGAGCCGCTTCGACAGTTCCACGAAGCGCTCGGCAGGCCAGCGCTTGTCCGCTCGATTCGCACCGGGGTTGAGGATCACGAGTGGCTGGCGCGCATCGTGCGGTTGACCGAGGAGTCGGTCGGCTTCGCCCGACTCTGCCCCAGTCACGGCGAGCTGCGGAACGCAGGTCGGAGGTCGGGTGCCCGTCCACCACGCAGCGAGGTCGCCGTACATGGAAGCGGTGTTCATCAAGCCAGTGCGGCGCGCGACCCTGTCGGTGAGCAGCAGCCAGCGAAGGTCCGATGCGTAGCCGACGCGGCGAGGGACTCGGCAGAGTGCTGTGAAGAGCGCACTTCGGAAGGAGTTGGGCAACAGCAGTGCAGCGTCGGGGTGGTGTGTGCGGACGCGGGCGCGCAGGGCACCGTCGGTGATGCGAAGCGATCCGCCTTCGAATGAGCTCACGAACGGCAAGCCATCGATGAGCGGTCGAAGGTTTGCTCGACCAAGCGCCACGATGGTGGCGCGCGGATGATGCGCTGCGATGTGGGCGATGGCGGGGATCGCCATGCAGACATCGCCGACCCACGAGGGAAGCACGATCAGAAGCCGCTCCATTGCTGCGGGCATGTGGGCGGTCGCCGAAATCGCGCGCGTGGCGGTCGTGCTCATTCACCAGCCCAGAGTGATGGAAGCCCACGCGCGGCCGCCCAAAGATTCGTGTTGCGACGAAGCTCCGTCGCAAGGCCGACTGCCACGACTTCGGCTGCCGCCACCTCCAGATCAACGCCATGCGAGTCGACTTCGAGCCGCACGAGCGGCACGCCCGCGCGCTCGGCGATTGCACGAGCAGTTGCAGTGATCAGATCGCGCACCGATGGTTCGTTCAATGTGCCTTGCTTGGCGAACAGTCGCGTCTGGCTGGTGGCCTCCCACCTCGGCGTGCCATCCCTTCCATCCGCGCGCAGGATGCGTTGGCTTGCGTGCAGCAAATCCGACTCCACGAAGTCGGCACTGCTCGTTGCGCGGAGGTCGGCGGCGTCCTCGCCCGCGCGCAGCAGACGGATCGTGCGGCACGAGCCAGCGCGACCAGCGTCGATGTCTCGATCCTGATCGCCCACCATCCAACTCTGCGTGCGGTCAATGGCGTGCCGAGTCGACGCTTCGAGGAGCATGCCGGCTGCTGGCTTTCGCCACGGATGTTCGCGACGATATGCAGCGACCGTTCCCTCTGGATGAAACGGGCAGTACATCCAGTCGCGAACCAGCGGTTCGTCGCGCACCCAATCGCAAGCCTCTTCGAGAAGCTGTGCAACTTTCTGGTGCACGGCATCAACATCCAATTCGCTGAACGCGCCGCGAGCGACGCCGCCCTGATTCGTTACGACGATCAGCAGATAGCCCGCTTCGCGCAGGGCTCGAGCGCCCCAAGCAGCGCCAGGCATCAGGCGAACCAGCGTTGGATCGCCGAGATCGCCATCGTTGGCGATGATGGTGTTGTCGCGGTCGAGAAAGACGGCGCGGTGCACTGACGAGAGCCTAGCGCAGCACTCGCTAGACGGTGGTCGATTGTCCGCGCGTACCAAGGCGATGCACTTCGTGGTCGCCAAACGAAGTGCCGAGCGCGCGAGCTGCGGCGATCAGCGCATGGTCGGTTGGGACGAGCCGCTGCCGACCGGCGGATGCAAGCAGGTCGACATCGGAGAAAACATTGTTCTCGCGAACCACCAGCCTTCCGCGGGCGCCCTCGAGCAGGATCGCCAGCGCGTGGTAGCCGAAGTTGGTCGCAAGAATGCGGTCCGCCGCGATGGGTGGGCCGCCGCGCAGCACATGACCAAGCGCCGTGGTGCGGACATCCGCCTTCGTGCGCGCACGAATGATGTCGGCGACACGGTGACCGATCCCGCCAAGCCGCACGGGATCGGGGCTCGTTGGATCAAGCCGAGCGATCGTCTGCTGCCCGCCCGCGGCCATGGCGCCCTCCGCGACCACCACGATGGCGAATCCGGGCACTGCGTTCATCCGACTTGCGATGTATTGACCAATCGCATCTTCATGGAAGGGGATCTCGGGGATCAGGATCATGTCCGATCCACTCGCCACGCCGGCGGTCAGCGCAATCCAGCCCGCATTCCGCCCCATGACCTCGCAGACCATCACGCGGTGATGGCTGTCAGCGGTCGAGTGCAGCCGATCGAGCGCCTCAGTTGCGGTATTGACGGCAGTGAGGAAACCGAAGGTGATCTCCGTGCCATGCAAGTCATTGTCGATGGTCTTGGGAATGCCAATGACATTGATGCCCGCCTCGACGAACGGTGCCGCGCACTTCATCGATCCATCGCCGCCGATGACGATCAGCGCATCGAGACGGTGCTTGCGGATGTGGTCGATGCAAATGCCCGTGACATCGCTGAAAATCGGCGAACCATCCGCAGAAAAGCTGGTGCACCATCGCGCAGGATTGCAGCGGTTGTTTGTGCCCAGGATTGTTCCGCCGCGAGTGAGGATGCCCGAAACATCGCGAAAGGTCAGTGGACGGATGCGATCCTCGATCAACCCTTGGAAGCCATCTTCGATGCCGAACACCTCGATGCGGTACTGCAAGATGGCGGTCTTGGCGACGGCGCGGATGACCGCGTTCAGGCCAGGGCAGTCGCCGCCGCCTGTCAGTATTCCAATGCGGCGGATGGAGTCGGGGCTCATGGTGGGCTGCGGGGGGTGACGATTTCGGGTCGCGATTCGGAGACTTGGGACTGTAGTGCATCACCGCGTGCTCGGGGAGAGGGCGTACTCTCACACCATGCAGGTGGCTAGCCAGATTGCGAGGATGAAGGAGTCCGCAACGCTTGCGGTGGGTGCCAAGGTGACCGCCCTGAGGGCGAAGGGTGTTGATGTCGTTGGTTTCGCCATGGGTGAACCAGACTTTGACACGCCGCAGTCGATCAAGCAGCGCGCAGCGGATGCCCTGATGGCGGGGATGACGAAGTACGCGCCAACGCCCGGCGACAAGGCATCTCGTGAAGCGATTGCAACCAAACTGCGAACGGAGAACGGGATCGACTGCACGGCGGACCATGTCACGGTCACCGTCGGAGCGAAGCATGCGATCTACATGGCCCTGCAGGCACTGATCGAGCCAGGGCGCGGCGATGAGTTCATCCTTCCGACTCCTGCATGGGTGAGCTATCGCCCGCTGATCGAGTTGGCGGGTGGCGTTTGCGTCGAGGTCGCTGGTGCCGTCGAGAACGCGTTTCGCATCACGCCGCAACAGCTCGAGGCAGCCATCACGCCGCGCACCGTCGGTTTTCTCCTGAATTCCCCGAGCAATCCCTGTGGCGTGACCTACCCCGCCTCAGAACTGCGGTCGCTCGTGGATGTGATTGCGGATCATCCTCGCATCAGCATCGTGTCTGATGAGATTTATGAAAAGCTCATCTTCCCCGAGATCGAGCCTGGGCTGACGCACTGGTCCCCAGGGAGCGATTCCCGCGTGGCAGGACGCACGGTGACCGTGAACGGCATGAGCAAGGCGTTCGCGATGACTGGCTGGCGGCTCGGCTACCTCTGCGCGCCAGGCGATCAAGGGCGGTTCATCCGTGAGATCATCAAGTTGCAGGGGCAAATGACCAACTCCGTACCGAGTTTTTTCCTGCCAGCGGTGGTGGAAGCGTTGTCGGCAAAGCTCGCACCTGAAGTGGAACGCATGCGCACGGCGTTCGCGGCGCGCGCGTCCTTGGTTCATCGACTGTTGTCGCATGTTCCCGGGTTGCTCGCACCTCGATCAACGGGGGCGTTCTATTCGTTTCCGAGCATCCAGTCATGGATCGGCAGCGTGACGCCCGCGGGGACGCGCATCGATTCCGCGCAGGCGTTCGCGGATGCGCTTCTCGCCGAGGCGCATGTCGCTGTCGTGCCCGGCGAGGACTTCGGTGAGTGCGCACGCCACCATGTGCGCCTTTCCTTCGCGTGCAGTGAAGCGCAAATCACCGAAGGCGTGCTGCGACTGGACCGTTTCGTCCGCTCCCTGCACCGCACCCATGCGACCGCCGCTGCGCATTGACGCGGTCCCCGAGCCGAAGAATTCGAATGGAGTGCCGACGGCCGAGCCGTCAGGTTGCGCCGATGGTCACCGGCAGCGGCTGCGAACGCGGCTCGTAGTTCGGGCTCAGCGCGATGTTGAGCGGGCGCCGATGTCCTGAGGGATCACGGGGAATTCCCTCCTCGTCGATGATGCGCTGAATCGCCATGATTCCCTCGATCAGCATTTCCGGGCGCGGAGGGCAGCCGGGAACATAGACATCCACTGGGACGAACTGATCGACGCCCTGCACAACGGCGTAGGTGTCGAACACCCCACCCGTCGATGCGCATGCACCCATCGAAATGACCCACTTCGGCTCTGCCATCTGTTCATAGATGCGCTGAAGGACGGGAAGCGTCTTCACGCTGATGCGTCCAGCGACAATCATGAGATCGGCTTGGCGCGGCGAGAAGCGCATCACCTCGGCACCGAAACGGGCAAGATCGAAACGCGAACAGGCCGTCGCCATGAGTTCAATGCCGCAGCAGGCCGTGGCGAATGGCATCGGCCACACGCTTGAGCGCCGCGCCCAGTTGACGACTCGCTGGAGGCTGGTGGTCAGCACGCTGTCGGATGGAAGGGCAGTTTCAAGACCCATGGACAAAGTGTAGGCGCAGCGCGATGCTCGTGCGATCCACCCGCGCCGTGGATCACTGCGCGAAAAGCTGCTTCTTGCGGCGGTAGTACTCCGCAGGGTCCTGTCCCTTGGGGACTGGCCCATACAGGACTTCATCGAGACCCGATGGTTGCTCCTGAAAGTCCGAGTCAGAGACCTGCTTGCTTCCGAGGCTGCTCTTGGTCCGTACGACTTTCTCCGTGCACGCTGCAACGGGCAGGGCCAGAATGGCAATCGCAGCCGCGATGGAGTGAGCCGAGCGCGACCGCATCAGAGCAGCAAGCGCTCGAGGTCAGCTGTCGATGTCGCAGTGGTGAACATTCGATCCACGCGCATCAATCGGAACAGTTCCGCCAGTTGGACATTCATTCCTGCAACGACTGGCCGTTGACCCGCGTCGGTTGCTCGGTTGGCGAGCGTCACGCACAGTCCGAGCGCCATGCTCGAGAGCGCTTGGCAGCGCGAGAGATCGATGACCATGCACTTGCCTCGGGGTGTGGCGTCGATGGCTTTGCACGCCTCTTCGGCAATGACAGCCGCCTCGCGGGCCCCGATGGCATTCGAGTCGAAGCGGATGATCGCGTGTCGGTTCCTGTGTTGGACCGTCACGACTCCGTCCGTCGAAGATGGTGGGGGGGTGGGCGTCATCGTGCGGCTTGTTTCCATTGTGCGGTTGGCCCTTCGGTTTGGCAAGCGTCCCCCCGCGCAAATGTGCGGTTTCCGACGGCTTCGAGCTGTGCTGCACGGAGCGAACCAAGCATTTCACTCGGCGCAGTCCCGCTGCCTTGGACTGCCGAGGCAAATCCGATCCGCAGCACATCCGCCACACGCAATTGATCGGCTGCGCGGGCGGGAACGACCTGACCCGACTCTTGAATGAGGAGAATGAGTTGATGCGCTGCGAGCAGTCCGCAGAGTTGGTGCACGGCCGCGGATTCGATGGTCAGCGCATCCATGAGCGAATTGAATGTGGCGGCCTTGCCTTCTTGGTGGCGGTCGCAAATGTGCTCCATTGCACTGACGACCAAGGCAGGATCGAAGGCGCGCAGCGGGTGCGATGACTCGCTGCGGACGCGATCGTTGCTCAGCAGGGCGTTCAAGAGCGAACTGACCTGCAATCCGAACAAGATGATGAGCCACATCGAATACACCCAGAACATGAACAGGGGCACGAGGCCGAGTGACCCGTACAGGCGATTGCCCGAGAACGCACGCTCCATGTAGATGGCGAGGAACTTGCGACCGAGTTCGATGCCGACGGCCGCCACGAACGCGCCTGCCAGCAGCGTCTTCCAACGCATGCGCACGGTGGGCATGACGCCGTACGCCAAGAGCAGCACCGCCATCAGCAGCACGAAGCCGAGCACCGCACGGACATAGACATACGAAGCAGGAAAGGTGGGCTGCCCGTCAATGACCCGCTTGATTTCACTGTCGACGAACGGCAGCGTTGCTAGCAGCACTGGACCGAGCGTGAGCATCGTCCAGTAGACGAGCAGTCGTCGGTGCCAGGGTCGATCGCTTGGCGCACGACAGACGATGTTGAAGGTCTTTTCGATTGCCACGATGAGCCAGATCGCGGAAAAGAGGACGGCGCCAAGCCCGATGAAGCCGAGCGCGGAGAGATCGACCGTCCCCGACACGCGGACGAGCTCTTCAATCCAAGCGCTCACGGGCTGCTGTTGTGCCCCGTTTCCATCGGTCGCCACCGTCATGCCGATCTCGTCGAGACCAGCCATCGATCCCATGGAGGTCACGAACTTGGGAAACTCGTCGCCCGTCAGGGCGCGAATGAGCAGGGTGGCCACGAACAGCACCGGGATCAAGCCGAAGAGTGTTCGGAATGACAGCGCGGCGGCCATGTCGGGTGCACGGACTTCGCCCAAATGCCGAGCGCAGTAGCGGGCAATCGCCCAGCCTCGGCTCGATGTGCGAAGGAGATTGATGTCCACAACGCAATCCTATCGCGACAGCGGTGCGCTTCGCACGGAAGTCGTGTGCGTCGTGCCTCGGCGGTCCATCACTCCACGAGCCCGCAGTCCCATCATCGGCGTGTCCAGTGGAGCATCACTGCCGCTCGTGGGGAACTGCCAGACCAGGTTGTCCGTCCACGGTCCAGCACTGGTGAACGCATCCATGCCGCCGAGCAGCAACACACTGAATGCACGCGCGGATCGATGGTCGGGGTTGTAGGTGTTCGGGCCTGATTCACCCTGGACAAAAGGACCTGCTGCACTGAAGTGATCGTGGCCTCCGAAGTCAACGAGGGCAGCCAAGGCACTCTGCGCTGCGGCACCTTGCACGAGCGCACCGCCCCGATACGAATCATCACCGCCCGCATCGACAAGCACGCCGATCGCTTCGTCCCACGCCGCACCCTGCGCGGCACTGATCGTGGACCAATAGGTGTCGTCGCCCCCAAGATCGATCAGGGCACCTGCAGCCTGATGACACCCAAAGCCCTGCGAGTAATGGCTGCCTCGGTAGAGATCGTTGCCCTCCGTATCGATCATCATGCCGAGCCCAAGCCAGTACCCGCCGCCTTGCGAAAACTCATCCGCTTCGTAGCGGTCATCGCCTCCGATGTCCACGAGCGCACCGATACCGCCAGGCAGTAGCCGGCGCGCCCCGACCGCCATCCCTTGGGAGAATCCAAGCGGAACGCCCGGTACCGCATCAGCGCCGCGCGTGGCGCCGCGACTGTGGTGAAGGTCGTTGCCGGATGAGTCGACGAAGAGTCCGATCCCCACAGGTCCTCCAAGACCCTGCGAAAACCCGCGATCGAAGTAGACATCGCGGCCCGCATCATCGAACAGGAACCCAGCGCCGCACAGTCCTGCTCCGAGCGACCACTGACCGCAGTCGAACACATCATCGCCCGCGCGGTCGATGAGCAGCCCTACACCGAGCCATCCGCTTCCACCGCTCAACCGACCGCCTGAGTACGCATCGTTCCCATCGACATCGAGCACCATCGAAATGCCGCGCCACGCGCCCGCAGGTCCCTGTTCTGCGCTTCCCTCGTACCGATCGTTGCCCGCAAGATCAACGATGCCCTGATTGCCCTCGCGAAGCGTTCCCCACACATAGCGGTCATTGCCAGCGGGATCGAACACAGCGGCGATGCGGGACATGTCGTAGCGGTTGTCACCAGTCCCACCGACCACCACCCAACCGATACCCGCAACTTCCTGCGCCGTGAGAACGCTGCCGCCGATGGCTGCCGCAATCTCGGGCGGCACGGGCTCCGCTTCCTCCGTGCTCCAGTCGGCAGTGACCCCGAAGGTTGTGTCAAGGTGCGCGAGCGATCGGGCAATCGCCCACATGCATCCGTTCTCCCCGCGCAGGCGAGTTCCCAAGCGCTCCGTTGCACCCTGCAACGCTGCGCGCGACTCGCGCGATGGGCTGATTTCGACGCGGAGCAGGCGGGCGATGGATTCGACTTCCTCGATGCTCGGGCGGTCGCGCAGCGCATCTTCGAGAAGCAGTCGCGGCGTGTTCAGCAGGAAATCCATGGCGTACACAGCTCCCTGTGCACCTGGGACGGGCACGGACCCTTGGGGCGGTGGAAGGAGGGATGCATCGAGTTGCCATGCATGGCACACGAACTCTGCCGCCCGCCGAAAATGCGAGGCGCGTGGCGCATCATCAGCGGCCGGCACGAACGGAAGCAGCAACTCCCCAGCAACCGACGGTGCAGCGGTAGGCAGTGCAGCGAGGCGCTGCATCGGTGCAGACATCGAGTCGTTGGCATTTGCTTGCAGGGCATCCTGAATGCGCAGCGTGGTTGCGCAGGCGTTGGCGGTGAGTCCACGGTTGCTGAGCGCTTGGGCGACGGGCGAGGACTCGCTGCGAAGATCGAGCAGGGCTGTCGCGCTGTCGGTTGCCTCGGACAACGACGCGGGTGAACGCGGACCATGTGCGGGCGTAGTGCCATCACCGCGAGGAGATTCGACGGAGGCACAGCCAACGATCGTCACGGTCAACCAGATTGCGGCGGTTCGCACTGGCGAAGCATAGAAGGTGACTCGAGCGGTTACCTTCCGCCCGATGCGGCGACGCCGA
>SXGQ01794827.1_pt1 | contig 15942 bp, 13 predicted proteins | sample 3178371 | NCBI WGS metagenome assembly SXGQ01 (sample SAMN11356859, study PRJNA531348) | freshwater metagenome | isolation source: freshwater sample F1-20 | place: China: Fuxian Lake, Yuxi | collected 2017-12-25
GATGATGCTCGCGCCGATGTGCCCGCGCTCGTTCGTGAGAACGGCCATCCCCACGCCCCAGCCACCGTGGAGGGGCCCGATCAGCGAGTCGGCGGGCAACTCGACATCGGTGAAGAACACCTCGTCGAACTCGGCTTCACCCGTCATCTGACGCAGGGGCCGCACCTCGATGCCGGGCAGGTCCATCGGGCACAGGAAGAACGAGATGCCCTCGTGTTTCGGGGCATCGGGATTGGTGCGGGCCATGAGGATCCCCCAGTTGCTGCACCTCCCGCCGCTGCACCACACCTTCTGGCCGTTCACGATGAAGCGGTCCCCGTCCCGCTCGGCGCGCGTGGCGAGCGAGCCGAGGTCGCTGCCCGCACCCGGCTCGCTGAAGAGCTGGCACCAGACGCTCTCCGCGGAGAGAGTCGCGCGCAGGTGGCGGCTCTTCTGGTCGTCGTCGCCGAAGGCCATGACCGCACCTCCCGCGAGGACGAGGCCGACCATGTTCAGCACCGGAGGCACGCCTGCCTTCGCGCACTCCTCGACCCACACCCCGTGGTGTGCCGCGGAGAGGCCCTGTCCGCCGTGTTCTGCCGGCCAGTGGAGTCCGGCGAACCCCGCCCCGAAGATCAACTTCTGCCAGGCGACCCCCTCGTCCACGAGGTCCGGCGGGCAGATCGCGCCGTAGTCACGCGGTGCGTGCTGCCTGTTGTCGGCGAGCCAGGCCGCAACCCGCTCGCGGAACGGGTCGAGTCCGGTCGCGCTCATGTGGTTCACGGTAGTCGGGGGCGAATACTGTGACGCCATGGAGGACCTGCTGCCGGGTGACGACGACCCGCGGCGGCTCGCGGTCCGTGAGTGGATCGCAACCCATCCCGACGCGGTACCGCGCGAACTCGCCGAGTCCGGGTACGTCGCCCCGCACTGGCCGGCCCCGTGGGGATTGGACGCCGATCCCGTCCACCAACTGCTGATCGACGACGAGTTCGCCCGCGCGGGCGTGAAGCGACCGTCCAACCAGATCGGAATCGGCTGGGCGGCACCCACCATCATCCATGCAGGGACCGAGGAGCAGAAGAAGAGGTACGTGCTGCCGGCGCTTGCCGGTGAGGAGACTTGGTGCCAGCTCTTCAGCGAGCCGGGTGCGGGCAGCGACCTCGCGAGCCTCGGCACCAGGGCCGTGCGGGACGGTGACGAGTGGGTGGTCAACGGCCAGAAGATCTGGACGACCGGTGCGCATTACTCCGGGTTCGGCATCCTCATCGCCAGGACGGACCCCTCTGCGCCGAAACACCGCGGCATCACCTATTTCATCTGCCCGATGGACCTGCCGGGGATCGAGGTGCGCAACATTCGCAACATCGCCGGTGCCGACAGCTTCAACGAGGTGTTCTTCACCGACGTCCGGATCCCGCACGCGAACGTGGTCGGCGAGGTGAACGACGGGTGGAGGCTCGCGAAGGTGACGCTCGGCAACGAACGGGTGTCGCTGTCGTCCTCCGGCGTGCTCTGGGGGGCCGGTCCGACGGCGGCCGACATCGTGGACGAGGCGCGCAGCCTCGGGGTGACCGACGCCGTGATGCGCCAGCGGCTCGCTGCGCTGTGGACTGAGCACGTCATCCTCGACCTCATCCGGATGCGCACTCTCACCGCGCGGCTGCGGGGTGAACAGCCGGGCCCGGAGGCGAGCATCCGCAAGATCATGGCTGACGAGCACGGCCAGAAGGCGATGGAGATCGCCCGTGACCTCATCGGGATGGATGCCCTCGTGGTCGGCACCCGGGAGGGGGACAAGACACTCCGCTCGCGCAGTTGGTACAGCGGCTACATGTTCTCGAAGGCCCTCACCATCGGGGGCGGAACCGGGGAGGTGCAGCGCAACATCCTGGGCGAGAGGGTGCTCGGGCTGCCTGCAGAGCCGGATGAATCGACTGGCCGCCCTTGGTCGGACACAATGAGGAACACCGCAAGGGGGATCCGCTGACATGACCACGACCGACCGCATGATCGTCGACCTGCTCGACCCGGAGCTCTACAGGTCCAACCCCCACGGGGTGTGGTCGTGGATGCGGGCGAACGAACCCGTCTACCGCGACGAAAAAAACGGGCTGTGGGGCGTCTCGCGCCACGCGCACGTCATGGACGTCGAGCGTCGCTCCACGGTGTTCGTGTCGGGGCAGGGCTACCGGGCCAACTTCGAGCCGACCGAGGCGAACATGATCGCCCAGGACGACCCACGGCACCGCCAGCAGAGGATGCTCGTGCAGGGCGAGCTCACGCGCGCCGCCGTTGCACGGCGCACGGAGGAGATCGATGCCCTGGTGCGCGAGCTCGTGGACGCTTGTCTCGGTGCCGGGACGTTCGACGTGGTGCCGATGCTCGCCGCACAGGTCGCCGCCCGGCTCACCACGCGCCTCCTCGGGTTCCCGGAGGAGATGTGGCCGGACCTGAAGTCGTGGAGCGAGCGTCTCATGCAGACGGACATGCGCCACCGTGACCCGGCCATCACTGACGCCTTCTACGACGCGAACCGTGAGTTCCTCGCCGCGATGCAGCCGATCATGGCGGAGCGCTCCGCGTGCCCCATGCACGATTTCATGTCGATCTGGGCGCACGCAGAGATTGACGGGGAGAAACTGCCGCCAGCGTCGGTGTTCCACGAGGTCGGGTTGTTCATTGCGGGCGGCGCGGAGACGACCCGCACAGCGATCGCGCACGGCCTCCGTGCTTTCTGCGACCACCCTGACCAGTGGAACGCAATGTCCGCCGATCCGACACTCGTGGACGGCGCGGTGGAGGAGGTGCTGCGGTGGGTGACGCCCCTGAACAACTTCTTCCGCACCGCGGTGTCCGACGACAGGATCGGTGACCAGCCGGTGCACGCGGGTGATCGCGTCATCATGCTGTATCCCTCGGCGAACCGCGATGAAGATGTCTTCGTCGATCCGTTCATGTTCGACATCCGCCGGTCCCCGAACCCGCACCTGTCGTTCGGGTTCGGCACGCACCTGTGCATCGGCGCGAACCTCGCGCGTGTCGTGCTGCGCTCGGTCTTTGCGGAGATGTCTCAGCGGGTCTCTGTGATGACCCCAGTGTCGGAGCCCGACGTGGAGGCGAACATCTTCGCGAGGGCCGTGAGATCGTTCATACTGTCCGTCACCGCGCGTTGACCCGACCGTTCGGGTCGGCAAGCGGGTGCGTTGGTCATGACCGGCGCGGGATTACTTTCCGCTGCACGGGGTTAGACTGAAGAGCGTGAACCGCGGTCTTGCTGCATCCCTCCTCTCTGTTTCCTTGCTCCTCGCCGCCTGCGCCGGTGACTCCTCCACGCCTGCCGACGATGTCCCACAGCTGTCGGAGGAGCCAGCCGGCTTCGACGGTGACACCTCCACCAGTGACAACGCGACCTTGGTCTGCAAGAGCGGGGCCCCGCGCGAGGGCTCGTCCCTGAAGGTCGTCACCTCGGTCTCGCCGCTCACGAGCCTCGCGGGCATCCTCGCGGCCGGCACCGGAATAGAGGTGGTCGGCGTCGTGCCCGAGGGCACGAACTCCCACACGTTCGAGCCCCCGCCCTCCGTGGCCAAGGAACTCGCCGAGGCGGACCTGGTCGTGGTGAACGGTCTCGGGCTCGAGGACCCGATCATCGAGTTGGCGCAGGCGAACATGAAGGACGGAGCCGTGCTCTGCGAGGTCGGCACGGCCGTCATCCTCCGCAGCGAGTGGATTTTCGACTTCTCCTTCCCGCAGGAGGCCGGAAGGCCGAACCCGCACGCGTGGACGAACCCCATCTCGGTCCTCAGCTACGTCACGGTGATGCGGGACGCCATGACCCAGATGCTCCCGTCAACGATCCCCGTGGTCGACGACAACTACGTGAAGCTCTCACAGCTCATCAACCAGCTGGACGAGGCGATGGAGACGGCCACCGAGACCGTGCCGGTGCGCAACCGCAAGCTGCTCACGTACCACGACTCTTTTCCGTACATGGCACGCAGTTACGGCTACGAAATCATCGGGGCGATCCAGCCCCAGTCCTTCTCTGATCCCACGCCGGCTGACGTCGCCGGGCTCATCGAGCAGGTGAAGAACGAAAAGGTGCCGGCAGTGTTCGGTAGTGAGGTCTTCCCGTCGCCTGTGCTCGAGCAGATCGGCAAGGAGGCCGGCGTCCGCTACGTCGACGTCCTCCGTGACGACGACCTTCCGGGCGGCCTGGACGACCCCGACCATTCATGGGGCGGCCTCATGAAGTTCGATTTCGTCACGATCGTGGAGGCTCTCGGCGGTGACGCCACGGCACTGAAGGCGGTCAACGTGGACCTCGGCGTCAAGGACAGGGCGTACTACCCGCAATGATCCGCGAAGCCGTCATCCAGTGCGTGCACATGTCGTGCGCGTATGGCTCCTCAGTCATCGTCAGCGACGTCGACCTCGAGGTGCGGCGCGGTGACTTCGTCGGCATCGTGGGTCCCAGTGGCTCCGGCAAGACGACGCTCCTCAAGGCGATGATCGGGGCTATCTCGCCTGTGCACGGGTCAGTCGATGTCGGCGGTGATGTCCGTCTTGCCTACGTTCCCCAGGTCGAGAGCGTCGACTGGAACTTCCCGGTCACGGTCCTCGAGGTCATCACGATGACCCGCACCAAGGGCAAGCGCTGGCCGCGCATCACGCCGGCCGAACGCGAGGAGGCACTCGACGTCCTGTCGCGGCTCGGCCTTGCCGGACTCCACGATCGCCACATCCGCGAGCTCTCCGGTGGCCAGCAGCAGCGTGTCTTCATTGCTCGTGCCATGTTCCACAGGCCCGATGTGCTCGTTCTCGACGAGCCGACCTCCGGTGTGGATGTGCGCACGAGGCACGAGGTCCTCCATCTCCTGGCCGAGCTGCACGCCCAGGGCGTGACAATCGTGCTCTCCACGCACGACCTCAACGGTCTGGCGGCGCACCTGCCGCGCATCGTCTGCATGAACCGCACGGTGATTGCCGATGGCTCGCCCACGGAGGTCCTGAACCCGGTGGTTCTCGAGAAGACGTACGGAGCCCCCATGGAGGTCCTCCAGCACGGCGGTATGCCCGTTGTCCTCGACTCCAGTGGCATCCACTTTCCTGCGGCCAGCCCGGTTCCCTGACATGGGGCTCCTGTCGGCGGGCATCCTTGAGCCCTACCAGTTCGAGTTCTTCCGCAACGGTGTCGTCGTGGCCACACTCGCCGGGGCACTCTGCGGGGTCCTCGGGGTGTTCGTCGTCCTGCGGGGGATGAGTTACATCGGCCACGGGCTCTCCCACGCGGTGTTCGGCGGCGCGGCCGCATCAGCCGTCGTCGGGCTCAACTTCTTCGCCGGCGCAGGAATCTGGGGCATCACGTCAGGCGTCCTCATCGGTCGGATCGCCCGCCGCCGCATCATCGGTGCCGATGCCGCGATCGGCGTGGTGACCACCGCCTCCTTCGCCGTGGGTCTTGCGCTGCTCAACCGCTACGGGCAGGCACAGAAGAGCATCGAGGCGGTCCTCTTCGGGAGCGTGCTCGGTGTTCGCACGTCCGACATCGTCGCGGTCTCCGTGGTGTTCCTGCTCGTTCTCCTCATCGTCGGCATGTGGTACCGCACGTTCCTCTTCGCCACGTTCGACCCCGAGGTCGCCGACGTGACCGGGGTGGCGGTCCAGCGTGTCGAGGCCGCGCTGATGGTCATGCTCTCGCTCACCATCCTCGTCACGATGCGCGTGATCGGGACGCTCCTCATCTCCGCGATGCTCGTGCTGCCGGCCTCGATCGCCAGGATGCTCACCAAGTCCTTTGCCCGGATGCTGTGGATCGCCCCCGTCGTGGGCGCGTCCTCCGCGTTCGTGGGGATGAACCTGTCGTACTTCGTCGACACGTCATCCAGCGCGACCATCATCCTCGTCTCTGCGGCTGTGTTCGTGGTTGCCTATGCGGTCACCGGCTTCCAGGGCCGTGCGCGCATCGATTCGCTGCACCACGTCTGAGGACAGTCAGGCGCGGAGGCTCCACTCAGCACCAGCGGGAGTGTCACGTACTTCCACGCCGAGAGTCTCGAAGGCATCACGGATGACGTCGCTGAGGTCGTACCGTTTCTCGGCGCGCACGGTCGCGCGCACCGCGAGCATCGCCTCCACGTACGGGCCGACGACCTCGCGCGGGTCCTGCACACCGACGGTGGCCGCATCGCCCAGTCCGCTCACCATCGAGCGCAGCTCGGCCCGGGCTGTGGCGAGGTCCGGGCCCGAGAGCTCGTCGAGATCTTGTTCCAGTGCGAACAGCGCACGGACGGCACCGTCCACGTCACGCGAGCCGAGCGCGGCGCGGAAGGCGTTGACATGACGCGCCGTCATGCCGGCTGAGTCGGCGCCGTCCGGCGCGCTCTCCGACGGTGCGGTCACGGCGGCGGACCGCGCCTGTGCCGTGCCTCCCGCCTCGTCCGGCCGCCGCAGCAGCTCGATGCTGAAGGACTCTCCCGCGGGGAACACACGCTCGGCGCCGAGGATGCGGATGGTCACGCCCCCTCGCCCCGTGACGGTGGCCTCCCCGGACCCGAGGTCCAGCACGAGTCCCGTGTGCTCGTCGATGCCGAGGACGAAGTGGCCCTCCGGGAGTTCCTTCTCGAGCCGCTCGAGCCGTGTCGCGCCGAGGTAGCAGAACCTGGTGTCGTGGTTGCCGCCCTCTGCGTTGTCGAAGTGAGGGATGACCGCGGCATTGATACCCACCGTTGCGAGCAGGTCAAGCCCCTGCTCCCATCTCGGTTCCTCGCCGACCTTGTAGATCTCGTACACCGGGACCGTGTGCGAACCGAGGGTGAGCGCCGCCGCCGAGGCGAATGTGACGATCCCGCCATCACGGAGCTTGCCCTCGAGAATTCCGCGGAGGGGTGTGTCCGTCCACTGGCGCAGTGCATACGTGGGAGATCCCGGCCCGGCGAAGACATACCCTGCCTCGCTCACGTGGCGCAGTCCGCGCTCCACGGCGACGGGGTCGACTCCGTCACCGTGCAGACGCAGGAGCCCTGCCACGGTCACGTCGATGTTGATGCTCTTCCTGAAGTACGTGACCGCGCGTTCGGCAAGGTCACCCGAGTTCTCCTGGAACCCGTACGGAGTGTCGATGACGGTCGCCTTGACAGCAGTGCCCAGACGCGAGACGAGGGAGCGGTGGGTGCTGACCATGGTCGGGGCGGTCTCGCCGCTGCCCATGATTGCGAGGATGCGCGGCGTCGTCACGGGAAGAATCCTCCCACGACCGCGTCGTTGACCACGTCGGCAAAACGACCGGGGTGCTGTGCGTGCAGGTCGTGATCTGCGGGCTCGAACCACTCGACACGGCAGCGTCTTATGGCAACAGCAGCGTGGTCATGCGCTGCTCTCTTCGCCCGGGTCAGATCGTCGTCAGCCTTTGATGCAGGCGTGAGCAGCACGGGCACCTCGATGGACGGGAAGAGCGATGTGGGTGAATGCTCCCACAGGCCCCTCAGCACCGTTATGTGCCGGTCGAAGGTGAGCCACGGTGCGATCGTGCCGTCCGCGAAGTGCTCCATGTTCGCCATGGTCCCCTCGATGGCCTCGTCGGACCAGTCACGGTGCGCGCCGATCATGAACCCGCGCATCCGCCCGGCCTCCATGCCCGCCAGCCGAGGCGGGGCGAGGGCGCGCCTGCATTCCTCCCAGTCGGGGAAGGCCTTCCTCAGTTCGATCGTCCCGCCGTCGACCGCCACGACACCCCTGACGGCCGCAGGATGGTGCGCGGCGATCTCGATGACGATGTTGCCGCCCCATGACTGGCCGATGACGAGTGGTCGTCTCCAGGGTGGGTTGTCGGCGGCGAGGGCCTCGATGATGTCCACCACGTCACGCGCGACCTCCGGCACCGAGTAGCCGTGGTCGGGCTTGCCGCTGCGGCCGTGGCCGCGGAGGTCGAGGGCGACCACGTCGTGACCGTGTGCCGCCAGGTGACGGGCCGCGCCGTCCCAGAGTCGACAGTTCGAGGCGAGTCCGTGAATGAGAAGAATCGGGATGCCGGCCGCGGGGGACATGCGGGTGCCCGTTGCGACGTGGTGAAGCGCCCGCAGGACGGTTCCGTCCCGCACGGGGAGCCTGAGTTCTGTGGCGGTCACGCCCCTATTCTCTCGGCGCCACGGTCAAATAATGCTGGGCCATCGCCGATTCGCGCCGAGCGGGCCCGAATCGTGCCGCGGCACTCCGCCGTCCTAGGGTTCAGGCAACGTCGAAGGGGGACCTTGGTGAAACTGTCAATGGGCATCAATTATGCGGGTGGCTTCAAGGAGGCCGTCGATCGGGTGGTCGCACTCGAGAAGGTCGGTCTCGACCAGGTGTGGGTGGCCGAGGCGTACAGCTTCGATGCGATCTCGCAGGTCGGCTATCTGGCCGCGAAGACGAGCCGTGTCGAGATCGGCACCGGCATCGTGAACGTGTACTCGCGCTCGGCTGCACTCATGGCCATGACGGCCGCAGGCTGCGACTACGTGAGCGACGGGCGGTTCATCCTCGGCCTCGGGGCGTCCGGCCCGCAGGTGGTCGAGGGCTTCCACGGGATCCCCTACGAGAAGCCCATGCAGCGCATCAAGGAGTACATCGAGGTCTGCCGCAAGGTCTGGGCCCGCGAGGAGGCGCTCTCGTACGACGGCAAGACCGTGCAGGTGCCGCTTCCGGCCGGCCAGGGCACAGGGCTCGGCAAGCCGCTGAAGATCATCAACCACCCCGTCCGCAAGGACATCCCGATCTGGTGGGCATCGCTGAAGGACCTGAGCGTTGAGGCGACCGCGGAAATGGCGGACGGCTGGCTGCCGATCATGTTTTACCCCGAGAAGTACCACAACGTCTGGGGTGACCAGCTGAAGGCCGGTCTCGCCAAGCGCGACAAGAGCCGCAAGCAACTCGACATCTCGGCGGGCGGGATGCTCGCCATCGACGAGAAGCTGACCGGGGATGCGCAGACGAAGATCCTCGACTTCGCCCGGCCCAACATGGCGCTGTATGTCGGCGGCATGGGCGCGCGCGGGAAGAACTTCTACAACGACGTCTGTCGCGACTACGGCTACGAGAAGGAGGCCGTGGCGATCCAGGACCTCTATCTCGAGGGCAAGAAGGAGGAGGCCGCGGGGAATATCCCGGCCGAGTGGATCCTCAACGCGAACCTCGTGGGCACGCCGGGCTTCATCAAGGAGCGCGTCGCCGCCTACAAGGAGGCCGGTGTGACCGTTCTCTCTGTGAACCCGGTCGGGCCTGACCCGGTGCGGGAGATCGAGAAGCTCCGCGCCATCATCGACGCCTGATTCCGTCGTGCTGACCGTCGACTTCGTCGCCCCTGGCTGGGAGCCCGTGCGAGATGCACTCGTCGCCAACCTCGAGTCGGGGCAGGACCGCGGCGCCGGCGTCTCGGTGATGCACCGGGGCCGTCTCGTCGTGGACCTCATGGGCGGCCACCGCGACAGAAACGGAGAAGTTCCGTACGGACCAGATGCGCTGCAGGTCGTCTTCAGCACCACCAAGGGCATCACTGCGCTCGCCGTTGCGATGTGTGTCGAGCGTGGTCTCCTGGACTACGACGCCGCGGTGGCCGGTTACTGGCCCGAGTTTGCCGCCCACGGCAAGGGCGGGATCACTGTTGCCCAGTTGCTCGGCCATCGTGCTGGCCTCTACACGGTCGATGGGCCGATGACTCTGGAGGAGGCCCTCGACTGGGACACGGTCACGTCACGGCTGGCGGCGACCGCGCCGCTCTTCGAGCCGGGCAGCACCCACGGCTACCACGCGCTGACCTACGGGTGGCTCGCGGGGGAACTGGTGCGCCGGGTCAGCGGGATGTCCATCGGTGAGTTCGTGCAGCGCTACATCTCGGGCCCGCTCGGCGTGGAGTTCTGGATCGGACTGCCGGCCGAGCACGACCACCGCGTCGCGCACCTCATGGCCCACCCCATCCCGTCGTTCCCGCCGGAGATCGCCAAGTTCATGCTCGACCACGGCGGACCCGGGTCGCTCGGTGAGAAGGCGCTCTCCCTGAACGGAGCGTTCGGGCCGGGCGCGTTCAACAAACCAGAGGTGCGCGCGGCGCAGATCCCGGGTGCGAACGGCATCGGGAACGCGCGGGCACTCGCCACGATCTACGCCGCGACAATCGGGGAGGTGGACGGTGTGCGCCTCATCAGCGAGGAGACGCGCAGCCTTGCCGCCGCTTCTGTGACCCCGGCCGGTGAGGAGGACGTCATCCTCGGCCACCCCACGGTCTTCGGCAAGGGTTACATGCTCGACAGCACGCGCAACAACTACGGCGGTCCGGATGGTTTCGGCCACGACGGCGCGGGCGGTTCCGTGGCGTGCGCCGTGCCCTCGCGCCAACTCGCCATCAGTTATGTGATGAACACGATGCTGACGTCCTACGACGGGGACCCGCGCCGCGGGGCGTACATCAACGCGGCTGTGCGCTGCTCAGAGAGCGCCTGAGTCCGCGCGTCGCGGCGAGGTAGCCACCACTCGCCACCGCCGCCACTCCCGCGAAGATCACCATGGCCGGCCGGACGCTGATTGCCTCGCTGGTGAGGCCGGCGAGGATGCTCGTGGTCGCGATGACGAGCGACACCATCGCGAAGTCACCCGACAGCACGCGCCCGCGGACATGGTCGGGGGCCCTCATCTGCAGGCCGACGGACGACATGACCCACTGCGCACCGCCCCCGAAGTGGGCAATGCTCACGAAGGCAAAGGCGACACCGAGCGCCGGACTGACTGCGGCACCGAGATAGCTGAAACTGAAGACCAGGCTGGCGAACCCACACACCCTCAGCAGGCGGCCGAGGTCGTTGCCGATGTATCGCGCCGCCACGAGCGGCCCCAGGCCTGCCCCGATTCCGCGTGCAGCGATGAGGAGCCCGCGGCCGCCGTCACCCGAGCCGAACTCCGTCGAGGCGAGCACGGCCAGCTGGCTCACGATGCCCGCGCCGATCGCGTACGTCATCTTCGATGAAATGAGCGCAAGGATGACCGGGTCCTGCCGGGCGACGTGGATGGCTTCTTTCATGTCCTGGACCGGCCGGACCTTGGATCTGGCACCCGCCGAGGTGTCATGGGTCTGGGTCGGTCGGTCGATCATCATGAAGAGGAGCGCCGCCACCACGAAGCTCACGGCGTCGGCGAGGAATGCAGCATTGCGGCCGAAGGCTGCGGCAAAGACGCCGCCGAACGCAGCCCCCAGCGCGAGCATGATGCCCCACGTGCTGCCCGTGATCGAGTTGGCCATGCGCAGGTCCTCGTCGTTGTCGACGAGGTTCGGGATGGAGGCAGAGGTGGCCGGACCGACGAAGGAGGCGAGCGCTGCGATCATGCCCTGGAAGAGGAATGCCGTCCACACCCTGCCTGCGTCGACCGTGAGCAGCCCCAGCGCCGCCACGGCCTGGCCGGCGGACACGACGATGAGGACCTTCCGGCGGTCGAAACGGTCGACCGTCGGTCCTGCCAGCGGCGACATGAGGAACGACGGGAGGGTGAACGACACCATCACCACGGACACGAGGAACTTCGAGTCGGTCAGGTCCTGCACCAGGCCCGAGAGGGCGACGAAGGTGAACCAGTCACCGAGGAAACTGACGATCTGGGCGAGGACGACCAGTCGGATGTTGCGGTTTCGCCTCAGCAGGGAGAACACGTGACGGACCTAGGGCCGCTCGGCGTGCGCGGAGAGGACCATGGACATCGCGGCCGTCAGTCGCTTCGCGGTCTCGATGTGCATGAACTCGTTCGGGCCGTGCGCGTTCGACCCCGGCCCGAGGACCCCGGTGATGACGAATTGTGCACGCGGGAACCGCTCGCCGAGCATTCCCATGAACGGGATGGACCCACCCTCCCCGAAGTTGCGCGCGCCGCGCCCGAACGCGGCGGTGGAGGCTGCGTCCAGGGCCGCGGTCAGCCATTCATCCGGGGCGGGCGCGTTCCACCCGTCAGCCGCGTGCGTGTCGGAGAACGAGACCGTCGCCCCGTGCGGCGGGTCAGCGGTCAGCGCACGCCGGATCGCCTCGAGTGCCCGGCTGGAATCACACGTGGGCGGGAGTCGGAACGAGAGCCGGAGTGACGTGTGCGGGCGCAGCACGTTGCCCGCGCGGTCCGTGGGCGGCAGCCCGTCCGCACCGGTGACCGAGAGCGTCGGTCTCCAGGTGCGGTTGAGCAGTTGTTCCGCGGCATCGGTTGTCATCGCAGAGGTCGAGCCCGAAAAGGGAAAGTGCCCGGAGATCGGCTCGGGGAACTCGGCGGCGGTGTCACGGGCCTCTCCCGCGCGGTGCGGCGGGATGTCCGCGTGCAGCTCCGGGAGCAGAATGCTCCCGGTCGGGGAGTCCTCGACGCGGTCGAGCAGTGCGCGGGTGATGCGGAACGATGACGGCACCACGCCGCTCGCATCGCCGCTGTGCACTCCCTCGGTGAGCACTTCCACCCGCAGGACGCCGTCAGCGAGTCCGCGCAGGGAGGTGGTGACCCACATGCGCTCGTAGTCGAGGCAGCCAGAGTCGAGGCAGATCACGAGTGAAGGGTCACCGAGGCGGTCGCCGACGATGCCCAGCCAGGACGGCAGGTCGATGCTACCGCTCTCCTCGCTCGCCTCGATGAGGATGACGCACCGGGCATGCGGGCGGCCCTCGCGCTGGGCCACCGCGACGGCGGTGAGACTGGCGAACACCGAGTACCCGTCGTCCGCGCCGCCGCGCCCGTAGAGCTTCCCGTCCTCGATGACCGGCTCCCACGGGCCGAGGCCGTCCCTCCAGCCCGTCATCTCGGGCTGCTTGTCGAGGTGGCCGTAGAGAAGGACCGTGTCGGTGCGTGATGTCTTGTGCGGCTCTATCTCGATGACGAGCAGCGGGCTGAGTGTCTCGTCCATGAGCAGGTCGATCGTCATCCCGGCCACCGGCTGGGCCGCGCACCAGTCGCGCAGCAACTCGGCCGCGCGCGTCATGTGCCCGTTCGCGCGCCATGCCGAGTCGTACGCCGACGAGACGTTGGGGATGCGCACGTAGTCACAGAGTGCCGCCATGACCGATGCGTCCCAGGTCTCGCCGCACGCAGCGACGGTCGCGGGGGTCACTTGAGCGCGGAGAGACGGTCGATCGCCTTGCGGCAGCCGTCCATGAACTCCTCCACGACCTGGCGCGCGGGGAGGATCTCCTTCACCGCTCCGGCCGCCTGACCGCAGGCCATGAACGCCTTGTCCGTGTCGAGGGTGACGCCCGGACCTGAGCCGAGCTGCTGCACACCAGCACCAGCGGCAACCATCACCTGCTCGGGAAACTTCTTCAGTTTCTCCGGGTGGTCCTCGAACTGCTGCGTCCACGAGGTGCGGATGACCCGGCACGTCTTGCCCGTGTAGGCACGGCTGACCACGGTGTCGTCCTCGTTGATCTCGACCATCTTCTCCTTGTAGCCCTGGCCGGTGTGGGCCTCGTGCGTCGCGATGAACTTCGTTCCCACCCAGATCCCGTCCGCGCCGAGCGCGAGCGCCGCGGCCAGTCCACGCCCGTCGAAGATCCCGCCGGCGGCAACCACCGGGACCTTGTCGCCGACTGCGTCGACGACCATGGGCACCAGCGTCATTGTCGCCACGGTGCCCGTGTGACCACCGGCCTCGGTGCCCTGGGCGACCACGAAGTCGCATCCCGATGCGACCGCTGCCACGGCGTGGCGCACCTTGCCGCACATCGAACCCACGAGGATGTTGTGCTTGTGCAGTTCGTCGATCACCTCGCGCGGCACGCCGAGCCCCGCCACGTAAATGCTCGCCCCGCCCTCGATGACCGCCTTGATGTTGCGCATCACGGAGTCGGGCGATGCGGTGAGCAGGTCGACGCCGAAGGGCTTCTTCGTCATCGTCCGCACCCTTGCCATCTCCTCGACCAGCAGTTCCGTGCTCATCGGGGCGGCGCCGAAGGTGCCGATGCCGCCGGCCTCGGACACGGCCGCGACGAGGTCGCTGTAGGACACCCCGCCCATGCCGGCGAGCATCACCGGGAGTTCGATGTTGAGCATTTCCGTCAGTCTTGTGCGCATGCGCGCAACCTAGTACGGCTACCGGGCGGCGTATGCACCCGGGCGCTTCAGGAACCCCCTGTGCCAGCGCCGTGGGGTGAGCACGAGCGCCCTCGGTTCGTCCTCGAACATCCAGCGCACGAAGTTGCGCCGGGTCCATGCGCTCGTGTCCACGAGCCGCAGCACGGACTCGGCCACACCGCGCCGGCCGAGCATCCCGCCGAGCACCGCGGACATCCGGTGATCGGCGAGGAAGTGACGGTCGAGGAGCTTCGAGTAGCGGGCACGCACGTCGGCAGGAGTCGCCCCCTCGACGATTGCGTGCGCAGCGAGCATTCCTGTCTCGAGTGCCTGACCGATTCCTTCGCCGGTCAGCAGGTCCGTCGCGCACACGGCATCACCGACGAAGAGAACGCGGCCCGCAGAGCGCACGGCCGAGTCCACGCGCGCGGGGATCGGCCATGCGGTGTGGCGTCCCTCCGCTACGAAACCGTCGCCGAGGGCCGAGACGATGTGCGGCCGTGCGAGAAGATCGCGCCACAGTTCGTTCATGTGCTGCACGCTGTGGCCCGTCCTGCGCAGCATGCCGAAGCCGAAGTTCGTGCGGTTCCCCGGCAGCGGGAAACTCCAGGCATACCCCGGCAGCAGGTCCGGCTCGAACCAGACATGCAGTTCGTCAGCCGCCGGGCCGGTGACGTTGCCCAGGTACTGGCGGAAGGCGTGCCACTCGCCGAGATAGCCGTCCGTTGCGACACCGAGCATCTTGCGGGTGGGCGACCACATCCCATCGGCTGCGACGACCCAGTCGAACCCGGCTGCCTCGTCGTCACCGAGCGTCACCCGGACGGTGTCGGCCGTGTTCGCAGTGACCGCTGTGAGCGGGCAGTTCTCGCGCACCTCCACCCCTGCCCTGCGGCAGTGCTCCACGAGTGCGGCGTCGAGATCGAGGCGGGGTGCGATCACTGCGTAGGTGCCGCTGCCTGCGGGGAGGTCCAACTCGACGGTCCGGCCGCCAGGGGTGTGCACCCGCACGACCGAGCACTCGCGCGCGTTCGCAACCCCACGGGCGTCGAGACCGAGGGTCTCCAGGTGGCGCAGGGCTGACGTGGTCAGCCCGTCGCCACAGCACTTGTCGCGGGGGAACGAGGCCTTGTCGACCACTGTGACGGTTGCGCCGGCCCTCTGCAGTTCTATGGCGCACGCAATCCCTGCCGGCCCCGCGCCGACGACCAGGACCCGCGTGCTCATGGGGGGAAGGCTAGGGGTGGCCCGGCTAGGAGTACCGGGGCAGGGGTTCGTAACATTGGGCACGCGGCACCACGGGGTGCCCGGAACCTCCTAGGAGTAACCATGTCGAAGATGTGTGAAGGTCGCGTTGCAGTGGTCACGGGTGCCGGGCGCGGCATCGGGCGTGAGCACGCGATCAGCCTCGCCAGCCAGGGCGCCAAGGTCGTGGTGAACGACCTCGGCGGAAACGTGGACGGCTCGGGCGGCGACCTCTCGCCGGCCCAGCAGGTCGTGAACGAGATCAAGGGCATGGGCGGCGAGGCCGTCGCGAACGGCGACGACATCTCCAGCTGGGAGGGCGCACAGCGCCTCATCAACACGGCCGTCGAGACCTTCGGCGATATCAACATCGTGGTGAACAACGCGGGCATCCTCCGTGACCGCATGCTGACCAACATGACAGAGGAGGAGTGGGACGCCGTCAACCAGGTGCACCTGAAGGGCACCTTCGGCCCGTCCCGCTGGGCCGCCGCGTACTGGCGCGAGCAGTCGAAGGCCGGCAAGGAGGTCTACGGCCGCATCATCAACACCACCTCGGTGTCGGGCCTCGACGGCAACGTCGGCCGGACCAAATACGGCGCCGCGAAGGCGGGCATTTCATCCTTCACGGGCATCGCCGCGCTCGAGCTCGCCCGTCTCCGC
>SXGQ01809579.1_pt1 | contig 15940 bp, 10 predicted proteins | sample 3178371 | NCBI WGS metagenome assembly SXGQ01 (sample SAMN11356859, study PRJNA531348) | freshwater metagenome | isolation source: freshwater sample F1-20 | place: China: Fuxian Lake, Yuxi | collected 2017-12-25
AGCAGCTTCACCACCAGCGTGAACACCACCATCAAAAACACCACCCGCACAAACGGTGCCCCATGCCGGATCACCATCCCTGATCCCAGCCTCGCCCCAATCAACTGCCCCGCCACCATCACCGCCGCCACCTCGTAGACAATACGGCCCGCCGCAACAAACACCAGCACCGACGCCACATTGCTCGTCAAATTCACCATCTTCGTGTAGCCCGTCGCCTTCGTCAGTTCCAACCCCAGCAGCGACACACAGCCCAGCGTCCAAAACGACCCCGTCCCCGGCCCGAAAAACCCGTCGTAAAATCCGATCCCCAACCCAAAAACCAAAGCAAACAAACCCGGCGACATCCGCTCCCGTCCCTCAACCATCCCGAACTTCCGATTCAGCGCCGTATAAACCGCCACCCCCGCCAACAACCACGGCACCACCAGTTTCAAAACTCCAGGATCCATCGCCCCCACCACCGCCGCCCCACCCGCCCCCGCCGACAACGCCGCCCCCGCCCCAACCCAAATCCCCCGCGTCCTCAACATCCCAGCCTTCCCATACCGCCAAACCGCCACCGCCGTCCCGAAACACGACTGGAACTTGTTCGTCCCCAATGCCACCTGCGGCGGAAAACCCGCAGCCAACAACGCCGGAACCGTAATCAACCCGCCTCCACCTGCGATCGCATCCACAAATCCCCCGGCAAATCCCGCGGCAAACAATCCGAACACCACCCACATCGACATCCCCGATCCTCACCAACACGCCACCCCGATCAAGCGCCGATCACCACAAAAAACCACCGGAGCACGCGTCGCGCACCCCGGTGGCTCATTCAAATCACACACAATCGATCAGCGGCAATGCCCACCACCATATCCCCCACCGTAACCACCACCATATCCCCCACCGTAACCACCGCCATATCCCCCACCATAACCACCGTGCCCACCACCCTACCCATAAGAGCTGCTCGTATAATGGCGACGATGATGACGGTGATCATCGTCGTTATCATTCGCCAACGCATACCCGATCAACCCGGCAGCAGCGACTCCCGCCACCGCCAAGCCAGGATCAACCGACTGCTGCGGACGGCCATACGCATCATACGTCGTCGTGCAACTCACACTCGAAACAGCGAACGCGGCACCGGAAATCAGAATCGACAGGCGGAACCACCACGGGCGGGAAGATGTATTCTTCATGCTCCTTAGGACGCATCCCCCCCCATCTTATTCAGCCCTCTTCAAAAAATTTTCACTCCTCTTCCTTCGGAATCACCCCCTTCGCATCCACCCGCAGATAAACCCCGTCGAAATAAGCCCGCGCCCCATGATACTGCTGCGCATTCGTCGCCTCCACCTCGATCCGCTGCCCGTCAATCTGCTTGAAATCCAACCACGCCTCCCCAACCTCCGGATCCGGCTCATCCCCGCCCCCATCACTGAATCTCCCACGCCCGCCGTTCACCTCCATCACACCTGATAGATTCCCCAGGTGATACGTCGGCCCGCGCACCACCTCCACAGCGAAATGCAGCTTCCCGCCACGCTTCTCGATGTAAAGAAAACCTCCACGCCCGTCCTGATAGACTCCCGGCCACGCGAAATCCTCACCCACACCCTTCCACGCTTTCAGATAGTCAACCCGCGACTCTGTTAGAACAGCCGCCATCTCCCACCAATCCGCCGATGCCTGCCCGTCCTCCCCACCCACCCAGTCACACATGTACGTCTTGTAATCCACCCACTCCCGCTGGTCCTTCCTCATCTCCTCAAATCGCTCCGCCGGCAAAGCCTTCTTCAACTCCGCGAAAACCCCGTTCAACAACTTGTCCGCCACCGCATACCGCGCCTTCTCTTTCGCCAAATCCGCCGCCACCACCATCCCCTGACCGATCAGAAACCACGAAACCATCGCGAAAATCAGCCGTTTCATCATTGCAAAACCTTGCCCGTTCCATCCCTCCACCGCAAGGCCAAACCCAAACTTAGGCTTGTCGCTCCTCCCTCACCTCCCCATCCTCGCGCCATTGGATTGCGGGAAATCCTCCACCCCATCCCACCCCCCATCCCACCCCCCATCACCCGCGATCCTCGCCCCCTCACCCACCACCGATGACCGCCTCCGAATCCGCACTCGAAGCCGTCCCATGGAACCGCCTCATCCGCGATATCCACAACGGCCAGGTCCTCCCCGTCATCGGCCCCGGCCTCGTTACCATCCAACAAAACGGCCAAACCACCCAGTTCGCCGACTGGGTCGCCCACCAACTCGCCAAACGACTCGACATCCCCGCCGCCCCGGACATGACGCTCAACCGCGCCGCATGCGCTCACCTCGTCAACCGCGGCAAACGCATCCAGATCTACGAGGAAGTCCGCGAAATCGTCGAGGAAAACGACAACCTCCCCATCCCACAAGGCCTCATCGACCTCGCCTCCATCCGCGATTTCGACCTCTTCATCTCCTCCACCTTCGATGGCTTCCTCGGCAAAGCCCTCAAACGCGCCCGCCCAGGCTACCGCACCGACGATCGCGGCGCCGCCGCCTTCCACCCCAACCGCCCCATCGACCTCCCCACCCCGCTCCCCAGCACCTTCCTCTATCACGTCCTCGGCTCATACGATACCTACCCGGACTTCGCCGTCTGGGAGGAAGACTACATGGAATTCATCTGCGGCCTGTTAGAATCCCACAAGGACAACCTCAAGAACCTTTTCAAGGAACTCCGCAACCGCTCCCTACTCCTCATCGGCGCACCCTTCGGCGATTGGATCGTCCGCTTCTTCCTCCGCGTCGCCAAACAGGAACGCCTCTCCGATCGACGCGGTGCCACCGATGACTACCTCGCCGACCAACCACTCCTCCTCGGCGATCCCATGATCTTCTACTTCGACAAGGTCGTCGGCTCTCCACACATCATCCAAACCTCCCCCGTCGAATTCGTCCAAACCCTCCGCCGCAAATGGTCCGAGAAATACGAAGCCTTCTCCACCCAATCCCTCCTCGAATCCATCCCCGATGACATGGAGCGCGGCGCCGTCTTCATCAGCTACTCCCACGACGACCTCGAAATGGCCGCAACCCTCGCCGCCGGACTCAAAGCCGCCGGAATCCCCGTCTGGCTCGATGTCCGCCGCCTCCAAGCCGGCGGCGATTGGGAACAAGCCCTCAAACGCGCCGTCAAAAGCCGCTCAGCCCTCTTCCTCTCCCTCATCTCCAAAGCCACCGACTCCAACGCCGACCGCTTCGTCCACAAGGAACGCCTCTGGGCCGCCGAAGTCCACGTCCCCGGAGAAATCTTCTACATCCCCGTCGTCATCGACGAAACCGAACTCGGCGTCATGGGACCCGAAATCTTCAAACCCATCCACCGCCACCGCCTCCCCGGCGGCATCGTCACCTCGGACTTCGCACGACTCCTCCAAAAATACATGACCCAATACCACGAAGAAGGGGAGGTCCGCGATGTCTGATCACGATCTAACCAAAAACCTCGTCGATGCCCAACACCCCTGGCTCGGCCTCCTCCCCTTCACCGTCGAAACCCGCGGCTACTTCTTCGGCCGCGACGCCGAAATCACCGAAATCGTCGACCGCATCGCCGAAAACCCCCTCACCGTCCTCTTCGGCCAATCCGGCCTCGGCAAAACCTCCCTGTTAGGCGCGGGCGTCCTCCCCAAACTCGCCGACGCCGGCTACCAGACCGCCCTCGTCCGCCTCGACCACTCACCCAACGCTCCATCCCTCATGGAGCAAACCCGCGACGCACTCCGCCGCACCACCACCGGCGTCACCTGGCCCGACGAACCGGACCTCACCCTCTGGGAACTCCTCCACCGCATCCCCCTCCTCCTCCCGGACTACCTCCCCGTCCCCGTCATCATCTTCGACCAATTCGAGGAAATCTTCACCCTCGGCCGCCAAGACCCGCACCGCGAGGAAATGGCCGAGCAATGGATCGAACAAATCGCCGACCTCCTCCAAAACCGCCCACCCAAATCCCTCGAAGACCGCTTCGCCGAAAACCGCCGCCTCGCCCGCGACTACGACTTCTCACGCCCACGCCTCCGCTTCGTCCTCTCCCTCCGCGAAGACTACCTCTCTTACCTCGAAGGCTGGAAATCCAAACTCCCCCTCCTCGCTCAAAACCGCATGGCCCTCAACATGCTCGACGGCCTCCGCGCCATCGAAGCCGTCGTCGGCCCCGCATCCCTCGGCGAACACCCCCTCGTCTCCCGCGAAGTCGCCGCCAACATCGTCCGAACCGTCGCTCGCGTCCCCCTCGACACCCCTCTAACAAAAATCCGCACCGTCCCCCCGCTCCTCAGCCTCCTCTGCGAACAACTCAACTCCGCACGCATCGCCGCAGGTGCCATGGAAATCGACGCCGCCATGGTCTCCAGCCAGTCGGACGACATCCTCCAGCGCTTCTACGACTCCAGCTTCCAGTCATTCCCCGAGCCCCACCGCTCCGCCATCCGCGAAGTCGTCGAGGACCGCATGATCACCGTCGGCGGCCACCGCCACCCCGTCGCACGCGAAGACGCCGAAGCCGAACTCACCGCACGCGGAGTCCCCAACCCTTCCGCCGTCCTCAGCCAACTCATCGAACGCCGACTCTTCACTACCGAAGACCAAGGCGGCGTCCCACGCCTCGAAGTCACCCACGACGTCCTCGTCCCCCTCCTCGTCCGATCACGCAAGGAACGCCGCGAAAAACAAGCCGAACTCGAAAAACAAGCCGCCGAAGCTCGCGCCCGCGCCGAAGCTCGCAAACAAGCCAAACTCCGCGCCCAACTCGTCGCATCACTCATCCTCCTCCTCGCCGCCATCGTCGCCGGCATCTACGCCTACAGCTCCGCCAAAGCCGCCGTCGCCGCCGAAGCTCGCGCCGTCGAAAACGGCCGCAAAGCCACCGAAGCACTCATCAGCGCCAAACAATCCGCACAAACCGCCGAAGACGCCCTCGCCCGCCAATCCGCCCTTCTAACAGAAACCTCCGTCGCCGACCACGAGGCCGCCACCCGCGCCATCGACAACGGCCGCCACAACGAGGCCCTCGCCCACTTCGAACGCGCCCTCCGCCGCGACCCATCCAACACCGCCGCCATCGAACGCTCCCTCGGCGAACTCCTCTACGGCGATTCCGGCCCCTCACGCCAACGCTTCTCACTCCGCACCAACGGCTGGAACACCCTCCAGATCTTCACCCCAGATGGCTCCGGCCTCCTCGCCGGCGGCTCCACTCCCACCCTCCGCCTCATCGACATCGCCACCGCCAAAACACGCTGGGAAATCCCAACCCCAAAACAAGTCACCTCCGCCGCATTCGACACCACCTCCGACCTCCTCATCATCGGCGGCGAAGACCAACACCTCCGCGCACTCAACCCCAACTCCGGCGAGGAAATCTGGAACATCAACCTCGAAACCTACATCTATCACCTCTCCATCAACCCCCAAGGCGACCGCATCCTCGTCGCCTGCGCCGATGGAGGACTCCGCCTCGTCGCACCCAAAGATGGCGAAATCCTCGCCACCGACAACTACACCGGATCCGTTACCCTCTCCGGCTTCGACATCACCGGCAGCTACCTCGTCGGAGCATGCCTCTCTAACGAAGAATCGAAATCCTTCCTCCGCGTCTACCCCACCGACGACAAAAAAGCATGGGACGCCACCTTCGATGCCGATATCGCCCAATTCGCCATCAGCCCCGCCATGGACTTCATCGCCGCCGTCGCCGGAGACACTCTATCCGTTTTCAAACTCCAGGACGGCACCCCGCACATCAAACTCAAATTCAGCTCCACCCTCAAATCCGTCGCCTTCAGCCCCGATGGCACCAAAATCCTCGTCGCCGGAACCACCGTCATCGAAGCCGCCGCACCACGCCAAATCTCCGCATCCCCGGACGTCGCCGCCTCCTCCGACAAGGAAAGCCCGTCCGCAGCCCAAAACTCCGTCCCCCAATCCGACTCCATCGCCGCCAACCTCTCCATCATCGATCCCATCGCCAGCGCCATCCTCTGGCAGAAAAACCTCCGCGATACCGACATCAACGCCGCCGCCTTCAGCATCGATGGAACCCGCATCGGCGTCGCCGCCAAAGACGGCTCACTCCGCATCCTCGAAACCCGCACCGGCAACCCCTCATGGCAAGCCACCTTCGGCGCCGAAGTCTTCGGCCTCGCCTTCAGCCCAGATGGCTCCCACCTCGCCGCCTCCGGCCGCGACCTCGACCTCCGCGTCTTCGACCTCTCACGCCACTCCTGCCTCTGGCGCAAGGAATACCAGAACCGCGTCAGCGATTGCGACTTCTCCCCGGATGGCAAAAACCTCGCCGTCGTCAGCTACGACCACAGCTTCGCCATCCTCGACGCTCTATCAGGAAACCCCGCCTTTCAACAATCCTACGCCGATGACCTCAACTTCGTCGACTGGAGCCCGGACGGCAAACACATCGCCATCGGCGGCGATGACAACAAACTCCACCTCCTCGAATCTAACGGAAAACCTCGATGGGAAAAACCCTTCGAGCAAATCCTCAAAATCGCCACCTTCAGCCCGGATTCCTCCCTCATCCTCGCCGCCGAATACGGCAAAACCACCCGCCTCTTCAAAACCGAAACCGGCGAAATGATCTGGGAAACCACCCTCCCCGAACCCGTCAACCACATCACCTTCAGCCCGGATGGCAAAACCTTCGTCATCGCCGGCATCGAAGGCTCCCTCAAAGCCATCGACTCCAACACCCTCAAGGAACTCTGGTCCGAATCACTCGGCAAATCCGTCCGCACCCTCCACTGCCAACCCGACGGCCCGCTCCTCGCCATCGGCTGTGCCGACGAAACCCTCCGCCTTTACAACCTGCGCACCGGCAAACTCAAACTCCGCAAGAAATACTTCGACTGGGTCAACTCCGTCCACTTCCACCCAAACAAACCACTCCTCTCCGTCGGAACCGGCGAACACACCGTCCAAATCCTCACCCTCGACGGCTCCGAAATCTGGGAAATCCGACTCTCAAACGCCGTCGCCAAAACCGTCTTCAGCCCGGACGGATCAACCCTCGCCATCACCGGCCTCGACCACATGCTCAGACTCCTCGACTCCAACAATGGCGCGGAACTCCGTCGCATCCCCCACGGCTCCACCATCCACACCTGCAAATTCAGCCCGGATGGAAACCTCATCGCCAGCACCAACGACTACGGCCGCGTCCAAATCTGCGAAACACGCATCGCACCCCCATCCCCATCACCCACTCTCATCGCCGAACTCATGCGCCAACTCCGCGCCCGCGGAACCCTCCAATTCGACGACAACGGCAGACTCAAACCTCTCAAACAATCCCCCTCCTCCACCTCAGCTCCCGGACCCGACTTCCCTCTCACCTGGCTCGAAACTCCCCCCATCCTTCGCACCATCTCCCCATCATCACCCATCCTCCTCCGCAACCACATCAGCCAACACCTTCGCGAATCCGATACCACCGAAGACATCCTCTACGCCCTCGACCGCGCCCCTTGGCATCCACTCACCCCCATCGCAACCGCACGCACCGTCGACGAACCAAACACCAAGTTCACCCTCGCACGCCTAACCATCAACCGCCTCAACGCCGCAAACCCCAAAACCTGGGGACCCAAAAACCTCGCCCTCGACGCCAGCGCCGCCGCATCCTGGATATACGCCATGCAATTCCACAAATCCGCACGCGAAGCCGCGGAAATCGCCCTCAAACACGACCCCGACCAACTCCCCGCACTCCGCACCATCGCCCTCCTCGAAAACGACCCCACAAAAAAAACCTCCCTCCTCGAAACCTGCGCCAAACACCCGGAAACCACCGCTACAGACCTCGGCAACCTCGCCTACCACCACGCCGTCCTCTCCGCCTCCTATCCCGCATCGCGCCCCATCGCCATCGAATGGCTCGACAAACTCGAAAAACTATTCCCCAACGACCTCTCCTCACACTACTGGTCCGGCTGGTGCCACCTCAACCTCGGAAACGGCAAAAAAGCAAAAACCTCCCTCGCCGCCGCACTCAACCTCCTCGGCAACTCCACCGACTACAGCATCCACATCATCCTCTCCGGACTCGCCTCCAGCTCATGGCTCGCCGGCGATACCGAAGACGCCGTCTCCTACGTCAACCAACTCCTCGAACTCCAACCCGACTGGACAAAATCCGAAACCATCGACTCCTTCGAATGGCCCGAAGCCGAAACCAAATCCCTCAAACTCGCCATCGCCGAAACCCTCCGCCGCAAACCCGCCGAAGACCCGTAAAAATCCAACAGGTCCACCCAATTCCACCCTTCACGGATTTTTCACCGTCCCCTCATCCGATTTGGACAAACCACCGTCTTCCTCGGCGCTTCCCAGCACCCTCATGTCCCACACCCCACCCGCCATCGACATCCGCAGCCTCCGCGTGGACTACGGAAACTTCGTCGCCGTCGACGACCTGACCCTCTCCGTCCCACCCGGCGAGGTCTTCGGCCTCGTCGGACCTAACGGAGCAGGAAAAACCAGCACCTTCCGCGTCCTCACCACCCTCATGGAACCCACCTACGGCGAAGTCCTCCTCGCCGGAATCGATGTCCTCGAAGACGTCGAAAACGCCCGCCGCATCATCGGCTACATGCCCGACCTCGCACCCGTCCCCTACGACCTCAAAGTCGCCGAATTCCTCGAATTCCACGCCGCAGCCTACGGCATCGGAAACAAAGCCGCCCGTCGCGACCGCGTCGCCGAATGCCTTGAGGAAGTCGCCCTAACAGATCAACGCGACAAATGGTGCAAGGAACTCTCACGCGGACAAACCCAGCGCGTCGTCCTCGCCAAAACACTCCTCCACCGCCCCCGCGTCCTCATCCTCGACGAACCCGCCAGCGGCCTCGATCCCCTCGCCCGCCGCGACCTCCGCAACGCCCTCCGCCGCCTCGCCGCAAACGGCGCCACCGTCTTCGTCAGCTCACACATCCTCAGCGAACTCGCAGAAATGTGCACCTCCCTCTGCGTCATGAACCGCGGCAAACTCCTCGCCTCCGGCACCGCCGAACAAGTCCGCCAAATTCTCGGCTCCACCGAACGCACCATCACCGCCACCCTCCTCAACCGCCACGAGGAAGCCCGCGCATGGCTCGCCTCACAACCCGCCGTCCACGACCCCGTCGCCGACGCCCCCACCGTCACCTTCCGCTTCCTCGGCGATGACAACGCCCAGGCCGACCTCATGGAAGGCCTCTTCCACCTCGGCATCCGCATCCGCTCCTTCGAGGAAAAACGCTCGTCCTTCGAGGACATCCTCGTCGAAGTCGCCGAAAGCAACCGCGCCTGAAATTTTCCAACATTCTCGCATGAATCTCCACCCGTCCCCGGAAATCCGCCACGCCGCCTGGAACATCTGGCAGAACCCCATCTTCCGCCGCTACTGCCAATCCCGCCTCCGCCCGCGCGGCATCGGCATCACCCTCATCATCGTCCTCCTCCTCGCAGGCTTCATCACCGCCATCACCAGCTCCTTCGGATTGCGCGGCACTCTAACAGCATCAGACACCGCACGCATCGGAGCAATCGTCCTGCTCGTCTTCCAGTGCCTCATCCTCTTCATCCTCGGCACCGCTCAGGTCGCCGGTGGCATGACCGCCGAACGCGACGAAGGCGTCATCGACTACCAACGCCTCATCCCCATGTCCCCCCTCGCCAAAGTCGTCGGCTACCTCTTCGGCCTCCCCGTCCGCGAATACGTTCTCTTCCTCGCCACCCTCCCCTTCACCGCATGGTCCCTCTGGAAAGGCGGCGTCTCCCACACCGTCTGGCTCCCGCTCTACGGCACTCTCGTCAGCTCCACCCTCCTCTATCACTTCACCGGCCTCCTAACAGGAACCGTCGCCAAAAACCGCCGCTGGGCCTTCCTCGCCTCCATCGGCCTCGTCTTCTGCCTCTACACCGTCATCCCCCGCCTCGCCGATTTCGGCCTCGTCTTCTTCAAATACCTCACCATCGCCCCCGTCTTCTCGGAAAGCCTCCCCGGCATGCTCCCCGCCACCGCCGGAGCCGTCGTCAGCGCAAAACAACAACTCCTCCCCACCGCCAAATTCTTCAATCTCGATTTCTCCGAAGTCGTCTTCACCCTCTTCTCCCAAGGCGGGCTCATCCTCACCTTCATCGTCATGCTCTGCCGCAAATGGCGCCGCACCGAATCCCACCTGTTGGGAAAAGCCTGGGCCGCCGGCTTCTTCATCTGGATCCAGCTTCTCCTGTTAGGAAACGCCCTCCCACTCATCAATCCCGGCACACTCTTCCCCTCACGCGGCTTCACCCGCATGACCGGTATCCTCCCCGATTGGGCCCCAAAACCCGGCGAAGCCGTCCTCATGTCCGGACTCTACGGCCTCGCCTCACTCCTCCTCATGCTCATCCTCACCTCCATGATCACCCCCACCACCGATACACAACTCCGTGGCTGGCGGCGCGCCCGCAAACTCGAAAAATCCTCCCTACCCACCCTCGGCGATGCCTCCACCAGCTTCTGGATGATGCTCGCCATGGCCCTCGCCGGTGCCGCCGGATGGTTCGTCTTCAGCCGCGCCCTCGTCGAATCCCACTGGTTCCCGGGCCACCAGCTCGGCCACAAGGCCGCCATCGGCTTCACCCTCCTCATGCTCGCCATCGGCACCGCCTATCAGTCCCTGTTGGAGTCAAAAGGCGGCCGCGCCATCACCCTCGCCGCCATCTTCATCGGCGTCGTCCCCCTCATGATCGGAGCCGTCCTCAGCGTCATCAGCAACAACCTCATCTCCACCGCCTACTGGGTCTGCGGCCTCTCTCCCGCCACCATGCCATTCTACGCCTCCGGAACCCTCCTCCCCATCTCGGACCTCCCCGAATCCGCCCAAGCCACCATCCCCAACGCATTCCACTTCTGGCTCGTCCTCACCCTCCTCCTCGCCATCTCCCTCCTCTCACGCCTCTGGTCCACCCGCAAAAAAATCTCCCTACAGATCCCAACCACCTGATTCCATTCACACGCCCCCACCACATCCCCCAATCCATCTCAATGCCTCGGATCAAAACGCTCGAACCGAAACCGCGTCTTCTCAGGCCTCCGGAAATCCAAAGCAATTCCCTCTAGAACGATCTGATCATCACCATCCCGCGTGATCCTACCCGTCTCCTCCTGAAATGCGGGAAGACGGTTGCCTCCTCTAACAAATAACCGAATCCCATCCTGCTCCCGGCCCATCGTGTAGGTTCCCCAATAGTCCCTATAAACTTCAAACGGCTGATAGATCACCGAAAACCCTTCCAAGTGGAGATCACTCCCCCCTCCCCACTCCCAATCCCGCAGGATTTTGGGTTTACCTCCGCGCCTCCTCGCCTAGCCTCGGGCACCGATTGCAAATTGACGATGGCCGAAGCCCTACCGCGACTCGATACCCTCCAAACCGTGGAACTAGCCGACGGCGTGGAGATTCGCCTCCGCATCGCCGGGCCCATCCTGCGGATCGCGGCGTATGTGGTGGACCTCGCCATCCGCATCGCCGCACTGATCCTCATCGGCGTCGCACTTTCTCTGGCGGGCGTCGCAATCGGTGAAAACGTCGCGGAGGGACTGGTTCTCCTTTCATACTTCCTCATGGACTGGTTCTACCCCGTGGTATTCGAACTCGGAAAACGCGGGGCAACACCCGGCAAGCGTTTGCTCGGACTGCGGGTCGTGCAATCCAATGGCTCACCCATCACCCTCGGCCAATCGATCCTGCGCAATTTCATCCGCTTCATCGATGGCATGCCGCTGTTCTTTTATGCCTTCGGCCTCTCAAGCTGCCTGGCAACCAAACGTTTCCAACGGTTAGGCGACCTCGCGGCGGACACGGTGGTGGTTTACGACCGCCTCGCACCGATGCCCGTGCTGCCCGCACCACCTCCAATGGCCGCGGCACCATTGACCATGGCCCTCACACCGGATGAAACCCGCTCGCTGGTCTGGTTCCGCGACCGCGCCGGGCTATGGTCGGAAGCCCGCCGCGCGGAGATCGCGGATCAAGCCGCCCATCTAACAGGTGCCACCGGTCAGGCTGGCGTGACGCGATTGATGGCCATCGCCCACTGGGTGCAGGAAAAACGCAAGAACCACTGAAACGCGATGACTGTTGGAGATTTCGAACACAAGAACGCCGCGCGCTGGGCCGAATACGAGGCGGTGGTGACCTCGATGGAAAAGGGCAAACCCATGGGCGAGGTCGACCAACTCCCTCGCCGCTTCCGCGAGCTGTGCCTCGACCTTTCCCTGGCGGAATCAAGATTCTACGGCGAGCGCCTGACAGAACGCCTGAACGGCCTGGTGATCCGCGGCTACAAGCTGATCTATCGGCGCCGCAGGGGCGGATGGGAATCGGTCGTACGCTTTGCCGCCGTCGAGTTCCCGCAAGCCGTGCGCCGGGATGCCGCCCTGTTCTGGTTGTGCAACGCGGCGTTCTGGCTGCCATTCTTCGCGATGATGTTCTCCGCGCATCACGACATCGCATGGATCCAATCCGTGCTGGGAGCGGAAGGAATGGCATCGATGGAACAAATGTATGGCAGCAAGGAGGACCAGATCGCCTTCCTGAGATCCGAGTATGGATCGAACTTCATGATGTTCTGCTTCTACATCTTCAACAACGTGGCCATCGACTTCAGGATCTTCGCCGGCGGGATGGTCGCGGGGATCGGCACCTTGTTTTTCCTGCTCTTCAACGGCCTCCACATCGGCGCGGCGGCGGGATACGTGAACCACGCGGGAAATCCGGAATCGTTCTGGACCTTCGTCGCCGGCCACTCGTCGTTCGAGCTGTTAGGCATGGTCTGCGCCGGCATGGCCGGCATGCGCCTCGGCCTCGCGATCCTCCGCCCGGGCCGGATGACCAGACCCCGCGCGCTTGCGCTCGCCGCAAAGTCCGCCTTGCCACTCATCTACGGCGCGGCACTGCTGACCTTCCTCGCTGCGGTGGTCGAAGGCTTCTGGTCCGCCCAACCGCTTCCTTCAGCCGTGAAATACTCCGTCGGGATCACCTTCTGGGTGCTTCATGCGGTCTATTTCCTCTTCGCCGGAAAAGGAGGTGCGCGTGCGGCTTGATGGTGTGACCGCCGAGATCCGCCCACGGAGCGATTGGGAGTCGGTCGATCTCGGGCTGGCGATGATCCGTCGAGATTTCTGGCGCAGCCTCGCACTCTGGTGGCTGGGCATGATGCCTTACCTGTTGATCGGCGGCTGGCTGACGTCCGGGCTGCCGTTGCTCTTTCTCTTCGGCTTCTGGTGGATGAAGCCCGCAGGCTCACGCATGGTCCTGCACCAGATCAGCCGCAGGCTCTTCGGGGAAATCCCGCGGTGGAGCACGCTTCTGCGCGAGATCCCACGCGCCACGTGGCGGCGGTTCTTCCACCGCTTTTTCATCACCCGCCTCTCACCATGGCTGCCCGTCACGCTGGCTGTTTGCAGCCTCGAAGGCCTCCGGGGAAAACCCTATAAAAAACGCGTTTCCGAGATCAGCCGGCGCGGCCATGGCGCGATGATGGCCATCTATCTGTTAGCGGACTTCGCCGCGTTCTGGCTGGGCATGGCGGTGTTTCTCATCGCCGCGATGTTCATCCCCGAGGGCCAGGAGGGACCTTGGACGGATGCCGTCGCCTCATGGGATCCGGAGGAAATCTGGAATATCCCACCACTAATCACCTGGTCATTCACGGCCTCCATGATGATCGCCATCAGCCTCGTCGACCTGTTTGTGACCGGCGCGGGCTTCGGCATCTACGTGAACAATCGTACTTGGCTCGAAGGCTGGGACGTGGAACTCGCATTCCGCCGGATGACTCAACGCCTAACCAAAGCCCTCGGCCTGCTCATACTGCTCCTCGTTGGATTTTTCTCCTCTCCGCTGGAAGGTCAGGAGGTTGAAAACAACCCACCCGAAGCTGCCGACGTGGTCAAGGAGGTGAAGGAGCACCCGGATTTCAAGATCCACAAGGTGAAGCAGAAAGTGCCCGAAACATCAGGCAACAGCATGCCCACCGGACTGCTCTCCGTCATGCAGGTGTTTTCCTCAATCATCGGCTGGGCATCGTTGGCCTTGGTTATCGCCTTCGTGGCATGGCTCATCTGGCGCTTCAGACACGTCCTTGTGTTTCGCGGCGAAGTCCAATCCCTATCAAAACCCGCCGCACGGGTGGTAATGGGCATGGACATCACCCCGGAATCGTTGCCGGATGACATCCCGGGAACCGCATGGAAATGGTGGACCGAAGGCCGCCACCAGGAAGCCATGAGCCTCCTCTATCGCGGGGCCATCTCCCGCGCCGTGAATGTTGCCTCGGTGGAAATCGAACCCTCCGACACCGAAGGAGACTGCCTGCGCCGGGTCAAAGAGGCCGGCGCAACGGCACAACCCGCCTATTTCCAAGGCCTGACCAACACCTGGATCGCCCTCGCCTACGGCGGACGGCAACCTCAGTCCGACGAAGTGCGGTCGCTCTGCCAATCATGGCCGTTTCAGGAAAGGAGGCCCGCATGAGAAATCTAACTGTCCTTCTAACAGCCGTGATGCTGCTTGCGCTCTCCTCTTGCAATTTCAAGGAGGTCGAGGTGGAAACCGGATACAAAGGCAAAGCCCGGATCAACCCGTGGCTCGCCGCAGAACGGATCGTCGAACGATACGGGCACGTCGTGCGCTCGGAAACCTCATGGAGCGTGCCGGAATCCGATGAGGCGGTCTGTTTCATCCCGGCATCCGTCCTCGCGAACTCAACCTTCATCAACCGCATGGACGAGTGGATCAGCGACGAGGGCGGTCACCTGATCGTGATGCTCGAAAACGCATCCTCCGAGCAGAACGACTGGTATCCCACCCAAATCACCGAGCCGCCGCCCGAGGTGCTGAAGGAATGGCTGGAACGTCGCGGCCTGGAACCCGTCTCCAACCCTACTCCGGAAAACACCAGCAACGCCTCCACGCCGATCGGCTTCGAGGATGATCTCCATCAGGCAAACGCTTGGGCGGAAACGGCAGTCCAGGCACCGGGCGAGGAACCGGCGCTGTTCGCCAGCATCGAACTTGGCCTCGGTCGCCTCAGCGTGCTGGCCGATGCACGACCGCTGCGCAACCGCTGGATCGGCGAACACGAGCACGCGGCGTTTCTCATGTCGCTCATCGACCACTCGGACTACGAAGGGGCCGTGGTGTTCCTCCGCGGAACCGGTGTGTCGTTCTGGGCGATGTTGGGAAAACACCTCTGGGCGTTCCTCATCGCGTTCAGCCTGCTCATCCTCCTCTGGCTTTGGAAAAACCTCGTGCGCTTCGGCGCCATCGACACCGCAACGGAGGTGCCTCCGGTCAGGGGATACGACCATCACCTTGAGGCGCTCGGAGACTTCCAGTGGCGGCTGGATCACTGCAACGCTCTTCTAACACCGCTCCGCACCCGCATCATCGAGCGCGCACAACGCTTCACCCACCGCGCCGGACTGCGCGATGAAGATGTTTTCCAAGTTCTCGCCGACCGCGCCAGCCTCCCCCGCGAGCGGGTCTTCCGCGCCCTCGCCGAACCCTCACCCGCCGATTCCTCCGTCCTCACCCGCACCACCGCCGATCTCCAACGCCTTCTGCAAGCCGTTCTCTAACACTCCAACCTTCCCAACATCACATGAACTCCGAACCCTCCACCTTCGAAACTCCGCCACCGCCCGATTTCGGCCCCTTGTTCCAAACCATGCGCGATGAAATCCGCCGCGTGATCCTCGGCCAGGATGAAGTGATCGAGCAGGTCCTCGCAGCCCTCCTCGCCTCCGGCCACGTCCTGTTAGAAGGCAAACCCGGCCTCGGGAAAACCCACCTCGTCAACACCCTCGCCCGCACCTTCGGCGGCCACGCGGCTCGCATCCAGTTCACCC
>SXGQ01178312.1_pt1 | contig 15939 bp, 8 predicted proteins | sample 3178371 | NCBI WGS metagenome assembly SXGQ01 (sample SAMN11356859, study PRJNA531348) | freshwater metagenome | isolation source: freshwater sample F1-20 | place: China: Fuxian Lake, Yuxi | collected 2017-12-25
GTCCCCACGTCCGAGGTGGACGCCGCTCGCCGCCATCTCCACGAGCGGGGATGGCTGGGATCCCTCGCCGCGGTTGTGGGGTTTGACGGGTCGGATCCCGTCCCGGTAGCCGATCACCTGTTCAACCTCGTCGTGGGTTCCGCGCTTTCCGCATCCGAGGCCCACCGAATCGCCTGCCCAGCACCCTCCGGCGTGGTGGTCCTGCAAGGGCAGATCCTGCCCGGCGAGGCCGTATCGGGCACCGGACGTTGGACTCACCAGTACGGGAATGCCGGCAACACCTGTGCCACTTCACAGTCACTCCGGGGATTTCCCCGCCTCCAATGGTTCGGAGGCCATGGCCCGGAGCGGATTCCCGACCGGCACACGCGCGGGCATGCTCCGTTGGTTTCCGGAGGCCTGATCGTCACGATCGCCGAGAACGGACTCATCGGAACCGATGCCCGCAATGGAACGGTCCGTTGGCAGTTGGATCTTCCGGATTCGATGCGGTATGCGATGCCGTACGACGGCGGATACGTGGTGCTGGACGAGTCGGGATCGCGTGCCTGGGTCGCGGTAAACACAGAGCTTTGGGAGATCGAGGGCCGACGCGGTACGGTCGCGCGTCGACGGCCTGCACCGGGCCGGATCCACGCCGACGATCACTGGGGTTGGGTGGCCCGGGACGGCGGTCGGATCTTCGGCAGCACGATGCGGCCGACCGCTGCCCGCACCCGCAAGGAGTACGACCTCGTCGATCTGGATTACCGCTCGGGCCGACCTCTGGTCTGCTCACGCACGCTGTGCGCCCTCGAGGAGGCCAGTGGCTCCGTCCTATGGGGAATGCCCACCGAAGGCGCCTGGGTGAATGCCACGCTGTGTGCCGCCGCGGGTCGCGTCTATGCGGTGGAGGCGCTTGGCCCGAAGGCTCGCGCAGACCGCACGGGTCGGTTGACCTGTGCCGCAATTTTGGAGAACGCCGTTGTCGTCTGCATCGATGCGGCCTCGGGAAAGCGAGTCTGGGAGCGTCCGCTGAAATGGCCTGAGGCCGAAGACATACTGGGGCTTTCCGTAGCGGGCGACCGCCTAATCCTATCCTGCGCGCGAAGTGCCGGCCCGCAAGCTGCCTATCATCTGCGTTGCTGGGAAACGTCCGACGGCACCGAGCGTTGGAAGAGCTCCGGGCGCAATCCGGTCCACGACCTTTTCCATGGTCAGCAGGTCAAACGTCCGGTCGTGCTGGGAGAGCGGGTGTGCTTCGAGAGCGACCTGTTCGATCTCGCCACGGGAACCCGATGGATTCCGAAGGGCGCCCAAGGAGACTGGATCCTGAAGCGACCGGGCCACGCCTGTGGCGGGATGACCGGTTCGGATGACGGGCTGCTGTTTCGCGCGGACAACCCGACCTTCTTCCGCTTCGAGGATGGATCCTTCACCCGGCTGTCGCCCACGCGCCCAGGTTGCTGGCTGAACATCCTTCCGGCGGAAGGCGGCATCCTGATCCCGGAGGCCAGCGCCTCGTGCATTTGCGGATATCCCATCCAAGCCTCGCTCGGGTTCGGTTTCCGCAAGGATGCGGCCCCAATGCTGGCCGAAGTCGCGCCCCGTAGTCCGTGAGCCCAGGGCGGTGCTAGTGCCGATGATCAGACGCTCGCCGGCTTCGTGTTGAAGTAGTTCGCACACGTCCCGCATGAAGGTGAACACTTGGAGGCACTTGGTGGAACAGAACTACGTCTTCGAAGTGCTGGATAGGGAGGATCACCGCGTCGACAAGGTCCTCGTGCTGACGACGAAGACCGCTAGCACAAATCCCAAGTCTGCCAATGCCGTTGATTCATCGGACGCATTGAACGTCCACCCACCCTCGGCTCGATGCCGAAACCCAAGACCGCGTCCCAACCTGGCCACCCCAACGCAGCAGCGAGACCGGGCCGGAGCAAGCATTGGAAGCGAACACCAAAAAACTGCGCACAGCGCAATGGCAGAAACTTCAGATGTTCCCTGCGTGCGCAGGACCCATCCCCAACAAAAAGTACGCAGGCGGAGCCCCTCAGCGCCAACCCACTTCGCTAATGTCTAAGTGCCAGTCACTGCCGTCGCTCACACGAACCGCAGATCCCTCCTGCCGGTAGGTGATCTTTGAAAGATCCACCGACGCGGGAATCACGTTCACGATCACCTCGCCACTGACCACCGAAACCACCCGAGTCCGCTGTTCTGGCCGACGGATGAACTGATAAGTCGTCGTATCCACCGCATACACGTGACCCGTCATCCGCAGCACCCCTTCGCGGTAATCATTCACCACACCGACAAAGTGACGATGTGGCTCTTGATCGAAACGACGTCGGTGAATGACGTGAATCTTCTCACCCGGAGCAAGTATCGAATCGACCATTGGTGTCATTCTTGTCGATGCCACCCAAGGTTGTCCAGTACCGGTGACAAACTGCTGCGATGACAGCAAAAAGCGAAGACTCACGAGCTCCGCCAGCATGTCACCGCCACTCAGCCAGCACCCGCCAAGCACGGCCCGAATGGTTTGTGATCAGCCCGCCGAGAACCCAACTCAAAATCGCTCACCCCAACCCCTCACCCAGCCATTGGCACAACGCACTCATTAACCCAAGCAACAGAACCCCTCACAGCGGGTCAAGCCATCGAAACAAACTTCACCCAATAAAACTTCAGCCAGAGCATTGAAGACAGTAATCGCCATTCTCCTCCTTTCTGGACTCCACGACTGAGCCCGAACGCCCCATGCTCACCCACGTGAATCGGATTCGGCGACTTCCCGAACATGTGGCGAACCAAATCGCCGCCGGCGCGGTGGTGGGACGTCCCGCCAGCGTGGTCAAGGAACTGGTCGAGAACTCATTGGATGCCGGCACCACCCGCATCATCGTCGAAATCGGAGCCGGCGGGCGCAGCCTCATCCGCGTCACCGACGACGGTCGGGGCATGAGCCGCGACGACGCCCTACTCTGCCTAGAACGCCACGCTACCTCCAAAATCACTCGCGCCGAAGACCTTGCCTCCATCGCCACCATGGGTTTCCGCGGCGAGGCCCTGCCCAGCATCGCCAGCGTGAGCCGGTTCGTCATCACCACCCGCGAGCGCGAAGACACCTCGGGCGAGGCCACCCAGGTCGTGGTCAACGGCGGCAAGATCGTCGAAGTGAAGGCCGCCGCATCACCTTCAGGAACCACCATCGAGGTTCGCCAGATTTTCTTCAACCTGCCCGCCCGCCGGAAATTTCTCCGCGCTGAGGAGACCGAACGCGCCCACATCCAACATTACCTCACTCTGGTGGCCTTGGCCTGGCCCCAGGTAGGCTTTAGTTTTATCACCGATGGGCGGCAAGCGTGGCAATTACCACCGGTGCCTTGGAGTTCTGATGCCGACCGTTTTGCCGCACTCAAAGAACGGCTGCGCCAATTGCACGGTGCCGAAACCCCTTGGTTGCCACTCGATTTTTCGGCCGGTATCGAAGAAGCGCCTGATGCCGGACCCGAAGAAGCTTGGGTGCTGCGCGATTCGGGCAAACTCTCGCGGTTCCGTCTGTGGGGATTTATCGGAGCGCCCGGTGTCTCGCGCGGTTCACGCGACGAACAACACCTCTTCGTCAATCAACGCCCCGTCGAGAATCGAGGACTCCATTTTGCCCTGGCTGAGGGCTATCACACAGCCTTGATGCGCGGGCGTTATCCCGTCTGTTGCCTGTTCCTGGAAATCGATCCGGCGGCCGTCGACGTGAACGTCCACCCGCAAAAACGCGAGGTGAAGTTCCGGGAAGAAGCCGCCGTGCGACGCCTCGTGGCCAAGGCCATCCGAGACACATTGCTGAAGTTTCACCAAGCACATCCCGAGGCCGAGAGGTTCACCCCCGATCTGCGACTCCCGATGCTAATCGGCGAGGCCACGAGGTACCCTTCGACTGCGCATTCCCCGACCACCACCCAGTCCACCCTGCTGCCGGGATTCTCTGGCACAGAGCTGGCGGAGCCGAACCCACCCGCTGTCTTCCCAGCTAAGAGGCCTGCCCTAGACCTCCCCACCACGGAGACCCATGCGGCTCCGGCCTCAGGGTTGCCCCAACCCGATTCCATCCCGGCGCAGCGATTCGCCGATCCCACGTTCACCCCACCGTCGGAGCCGGCCGCTCGCCCCCTCCCGGGCACCCCACCGACGGCGGTGACCGAGAGCCCAATAGTGCCCTCGGGTCCAAGCCACCTGATTTCTTCGGCTCACCCTGCCCACCCTACCCATCCCAACCTGCCTGCCGCCCCGCTCCCGTCGGGTACGGGTGCGTTGCCCGTCGCCCTGCTCCAGCGACCGCTGCGAATCATCGGTGTCGTGGGCCGTCTGTATGTGCTGCTCGAATCTGAGCGCGGGCTAGTACTGCTCGACCAGCACGCGGCCCACGAACGCATCCTCTTCGAGCAAATGCTTCAGCGGCTCGAGGCCGGTCATCAGGCGGCCTCCCAACGACTCCTCCTGCCGGAGACCGTGGAACTCTCGGTGCGCGATGCGGAATTTGTGCGCGGCAATCTCGAGACGCTGACCCGGATGGGCATAGGGCTGAGCGAGTTCGGTGACCGAACCTTCTTGCTCGATGCGCTCCCGCCCATGGTGAAGTCCAGCCACCCTAAGCGCTTCACCCTCGATCTCATCGACGCCCTCAAGGCCGCGGGCTCCGGTGTGAACTTAATGCGACTGGGCGAGGACGTGATCGCCAAGACCGTGTGCCGTCACGCGGTCAAAGCCAACGACCCGCTTTCGGGACGAGAACTCGATCAACTCCTCGTCGACCTCAAGAAGTGTTCCATGCCCTACACCTGCCCGCACGGTCGACCCACGATGATCGAGATGGGCTGGCGCGATTTGGAAAAGCGCTTCGGTCGCACGGGCTAGAAAACCCTCAACCCCACCCTGCGCCTTCCGCCCCGCGAATCCTGGCCAGCGGGACGCAGCTCGGTGCCCCAACAAAGCAACCCATACCCGCCCAGAGAATGCGCACACCAGACCGAGAGGCTCGGTACCGCTAGCGGGGCACTCCAAACGGACTCCTTCCAGAAACAGACCCATCCCAATTCCATGCCTCCGCAGGGAGATCCGTGGTGTGTCTGTCGGCTTGGCGAAGCCGGCCGTGTCGTGAATACTCCCACACCATGAACTCCCTGCGCGTCGCTCTCGCCCGCCTCGTATTCCTGGGGGCTACCACTGCCGGAACCCTGTGCGCGGCCCAATGGCCCTCCTGGCGCGGACCCAACCAAGACAACACCACGCCCGAGACCCAATTTCCGGAGCACTGGAGCAAGACCGAGCACATGCGGTGGCGCTCTGAACTACCGGAGGCCGGAAACTCGTCGCCCATTGTCTGGGGCGACACAGTGTTCATTACCCAGGCCCTGCAAGACGGCAAGCAGCGGACGCTCATGGCCTTCGACCGGAAGACCGGCAAACTCCGATGGCAACACGGCGTCCCCTACGAAGAAAACGACCCTCGCCACAAGACCAACCCGCACTGCGCCGCCTCGCCGGTCACCGACGGACAGCGAATCGTGGCCAGCTTCGGATCGGCCGGAATCGTGGCCTACGACTTCGCGGGCAAGACCCTCTGGAAGGCCGACCTCGGCAAGCAGCGCCACGAATGGGGACAAGGCTCCTCACCGGTGTTTCACGGAGACCGAGTGATCGTCTACCACGGGCCCGGCGAATTTTCCGCATTGTATGCCTTGGACAAGAAAACGGGGAAAGAGCAGTGGAAGGTCGCCCTCAAAGAACAGCATCCCGCAGAGCGTTTCGATGGATTTGCCGGAAAGAACGACGGGGCCTTGGGCACCTTCAGCACCCCGCTGGTGATCCGGGCCAAGGGACGCGACGAACTTATCCTGCCCGTCGCCAACAAGATTCGCGCCTTCGCTCCGGCCGACGGCCACGAACTCTGGGCCACCGACGGCATTAATCCGCTGGTTTATAGTTCTACCACCTTCGGCGAGGGCACACTCCTGACCATGGGCGGATTCTTCGGTGGCATGGTGGCCATTGCACCCGGCGGCGAGGGAGACCGCACCAGCCAGCGGATCTTCCACGAACAGCGCATGAAGAAGCACACCATCGGATCGCCCATTATTCATGAGGGTCACGCCTATGTGAGTGTCACCGACGGATTCTTCCAGTGCTACCGAATGTCCGACGGTAAGATGGTTTTCGAGGAGCGTCTCCCGGCCTCCGGGGGAGCCAACGCTACTTGGGCCACGGGCGTCCGTGTCGGTAACCGGATTTACCTCGTCAATCAATCGGGCGACACCTTGGTCTTGAGGGCCGCGCCGAAGTTCGAAGTCATCGCCTCCAACCCACTCGGCGAACTTTCCAACTCCACTCCCGCCTTCTCGGGCGGCGAGATCTTCGTCCGCACACACAACGCCCTCTACTGCATCGCGCAGTGATGGCCAGGATTCGGGGAGCCTGAGGCCGAACCCTCGGGGACTCCCTGAGACCCTGTTTACCACTTGCACCGAGACCGGTGTCCCGGGCGCAATCTCCGCGCAATGCGACCTTACGCGGCGGTGATATTCGACATGGACGGCGTGATCGTGGACAGCGAACCGCTGCACGAAAAAGCCTTCCAGGTGGTCTTCGAGGAAATGGGCTACGGACAAACCCACGGCTTCCACTTCCCTGATTATTACGGCCGTTCCGACAAGGCGCTGTGGCTGGACTTCATCGCCCGACACTCACCGCCCCAACCCTTCGACGAGCTGATGGCCTGGAAACAGGGTCGCTTCATGACCTTGCTGGAAGCCGCCCAACCCATCTTCTCGCCGATCCCGGCCCTGGTGTCTGACCTCGCTCGACAAACCCGAGTGGCCTTGGCCTCGGGATCCAACCACGAGGTGATCGCCGCCGTACTGGCGATGCGAGGGCTGCGGCCCCATTTCGAAAAGGTGGTCAGCGCCCAAGATGTCGCCAAAGGCAAACCGGCGCCCGACATCTTCCTGCACACTGCGAGCTTGCTCGGAGTGCCCCCGGCCGACTGCGTCGTCATCGAAGACTCCGCCGCCGGAGTCGCCGCCGCCCGTGCGGCCGGCATGCGCGTCATCGGTATCACCAACACCCTGCCGGCCGAGAAGCTGCAAGACGCCACCGCCGTGGTCAGCGACTACGACGCCCTCCGCCGACTGCTCCTTTCCTGAATTCCCGGGGGGAGTTTCAACACCGGCCTGGGAGCATCCGACCTGCTCCCGAGAAACGGATCCCGAGAGTTCCGCTTCCGCCGATCGGGGCCAAAAAACCGCAGCGTAGCGGGGTCAGGCCGAAGCAAGCATTGGAAGCGATCACCCTCACCCCCTCGCGCATCGCGCGAAAGCTCATCCTTCCCAGAGCTTACCTGCGAGCGGAGCGCCTGATCCCGCGGAGCCCAACTATACTTCGTCGAGCGCCTGTCGGGCGTCGCCGAAGGTACCGGGCCGCACATCCATTTTGTCCATCATCGACAAGAACAACCGGCACATTTGGCGATTGGGCTTTTCCTTGTAGTCAAGAACCCGACCGCCACGGATGCGACCACCGCCGCCACCAACCAACACCACCGGCAATTGGTTGGCATCATGGTTGCCGTTCAGCATCGACGAGCAATACAGCAGCATCGTGTTGTCGAGCAGGGTGCGTTCGCCTTCCTGAATGGCGTCCAGCTTGCGAGCGATGTAGGCCAATTGCTTCACGAAGAACTGGTTCACCTTGAGCCAGTCAGCCGAGTCGCTGTGTGAGAGCAAATGGTGGATCATGTAGTCCACACCGAGATTCGGAAACCGCAGCGAACTGTGGTCGTTATAGAGCTTGAGCGTGGTGATCCGCGTCGTGTCGGTTTGGAACCCGAGCACCAGGATGTCGCACATGAGCTTCATGTGCTCAGCGATGTCCTGCGGAATGCCGTCCGCCGGGCGGGCCATGTCGGGCTTCGACAAGGTCGGCCGCCAGCCCTGCAGTTCGCCCTTCTTGCCGGCAGTGTCGATGCGCTGCTCCACGTCGCGAACCGAATCGAGGTACTCGTCGAGCTTGCGACGGTCGTTGATGCTAATTTGCCGACGCAGGCTTTGTGCGTCGGACAAGACGGCATCGAGCACACTGCGGTCGCCCTTTTCGTTGGAATCCTTGAACAACCGGTCGAAGGCTAGGGCCGGATAAATTTCTAGCGGCGTGGGAGTCGTCGGCGAGGTCCACGAGATGTGCGAGCTATAAAGCATCGAGTAGTTCTTGTGGACCGACGGGTTGGACTTCTCACAGCCCAAGACCAGGCTCGGCACCTTGGTGGTCCGTCCCTGCGCCTGCGCCACGAACTGGTCCAAGCTGGTGCCCGAGCGAATCTCACCCCCCGAGGCCAGCGATGCGCCTGAAAGCAGGTTGCCGGTTTGCGAGCTGTGGATGTTTCCCTTGAGCGCCTCGGCATTATAAAGGCCTCGAACGAATACGGTCTTCTGCCGGAAGTCCTGCAACGGGGCCAACACCTGGCCCAACTCCATCTGTGCTCCCTCGCCCCGGGCCCACCATTCCTTGGAGTGAAACCCGTTGCCGGAGAAGATCACCGCCATGCGGACGGGTGCCTCGCTGGCCGGACGTTGACCTGCCGGCGGCGTGTCGCCCCAGACCGTGAGAGATTCCATCCAGGGCAACGCCATGGAGACGCCGACGCCTCGGAGAAACGTGCGCCGATTCAGTGAATGTTGGGGCATGGTAGTCGATTCTGGAGGGTTGGGGTTATTCTTCGGGTTTGCGGTCCATCCCACGGATCCGGACAAATTGGGAGCTGGAGACAATGGTTTCAACGGCGCCCTGAACCCGGGCCTCTCGGGAAGAGAGCTTGCGTTGCAAATCGCTCAACAAGGACTCGTCCGACAAGATCACGCCGCGACCCAGCGAGTAGCCCAGAAGCTTGCGACTGAATTGCCGCAAAAAGGCCTCCTTACGTTGATGGGACAAATAACGCCGCAACCCGGCCGCGCCTTCAAGTACGGTGCCATCGAGGGCCGTCGCCCGGACCTCGAGGGCCCGGCCGCCGAGATCCCGTTCACGGAATCGGCCCACCGCATCGAACGATTCCAGCGAGAACCCGTAGGCATCGATGCGACGGTGGCAGCCCGAGCACTTCGGATCCGAACTGTGTTTCTCGGTGAGTTGCCGCACAGTGAGTAACTCGAGCGATTCGTCCTCAGGCAAACGCGGCACATCCTTCGGAGGCTTGGGCAGTTTCTCGCCGAGGATCACCTCACTAATCCAATTACCCCGGAGAATGGGGCTGGTACGCGAGGCACCCGATTGACGCGCCAAAGTGGACGCCTGGCCAAGAATGCCACCGCGCGCGATCGGTCGGAGGCCCGTGACCCGCTTCCATTCGTTGGATCGAGTGAAGCTCACCGACGTCACGCCATAAAATCGCGCCAGATCGGCGTTCAAGAAGGAATGGTCGGCGTCGAGGATGTCGAGCACCGGGCCATTGTTCTGGAAGAGGTCGGTGAAGAAACGAACCGTCTCTTCGCGCATGGCGCCGCGTAGCCCGCGGAACTCAGGAAAATGCCGCTCACTCTTCTCGTCCAAAGTTTCGAAGTCGTACAAATGCAGCCAAGCCAAGGCGAACTCGGTGGCCAAGCGGCCGATCTTGGGATCCTTGAGCATCCGCCGGGTCTGGGCACGCAAGACTTCCGGCCGATGAAGACGCCCTGCCACGGCCTCAGCCATCAACTCGGCGTCGGGCGTTGAAGCCCACAAGAAATAGCTCAGCCGCGTGGCCAACTCCATGTCACTGACCCGAGTGGAGGCAACTCCAGGAGCGGGTTGTTCGGCTCGGTACAGAAACGCCGGCGACACCAACACCCGCGCCAGCACCCCACGGACGGATTCCTCGTGGGTAAGACCATCGCCACGGAGGCGTCCATAGAGACCCTTCATTGCATCCACCTCTCCCGCTTGCAGCGGCCGGCGATAGGCACGAGCCGCAAAGGCGAAGATCGATTGCAGGTGGGCCGGTTCGGTGTCCACCAGCAGGCGTCGAAACTCGTCGGCCCGGCGGCGGATAGGCTCACCCATCGGGGTAAAGGCACTGGGGTCGGCGTCTTGGGTGGCGAACTGCCACAACTGCTCAAAGGCATCGATCAACTTGAAGGCATCCTGACTGATGTAGTGCAACTCCGACCAGAGGCGCTCCAGTTCGGCCGTCTCGGCCGCAGTGAGCATTAAGCGACGCAGGGCATCGTCTTCGCGATGGTAGAGAGTGAGCGTGACGACCTCGTCGACGGGCACAATCTTGGTGTAGCACAGCGCGGCCGGGAACAGTGCGCGGAAGCGCTCAAGGCCTTGGTCCCAACGACGACGGGCTGCACCCCCGTCCGCCACCAGCACCGGCAGATCCGACTGCGTCGGCAACTCGCCGTCCGACCAGGTGCCCTTTCCGCCCTTCGTGCTCACCGCTCCCGGCACCAGAGCGAGCGAGGCCGGACGCTGCGGCAGGATTTGCATTTGAACACTGGCTTCAGGGCCCGCGGAGCCATCCAACGTGGCCGTGGCCACCAGTTCGCCACCGGCCGCCCATTCGGCCGGCAGCCGAACTTCTACCACCGACGGGGCCTTCACACAGAGATCCTGAGGGGCGACGCGAGAAGAAGTGGAGACGGGATTCTTTCCAAAGAGGGCAGGCTCGGGCCCCGGGCCCTCCTGGGCTGCAGATGCGGAGAGCGCCGGCTCCAACTGCTGCACGAGGCCACGGAGTACAGCCCCGAGCAACGGTCCCTGGAGAGAGGTCCACTGGCGGCGCAAGACCGCATCGGGAGCATCCTTGCCCAAGGCCGCGGGCTCAGAAGAGAACAAGGCTTGGAGATTTGCAGCCAACCGGCGCTTTTCTTCGATGGAGGCGGCCGCACGCCAACGGGCCAAGATCGAACCCTCAGGGATCGTGGTTTCCAGCGCACCGCCGCGTGCCTCTGGCTCGCTGAAAAAATGCCACACCGCGGGATGGCCCAACCGATCGGCATGAGGATTACCAGCCAAGATGGCGGGTGACACATCGCCGGAGAGACTCCAGACCTGCGCGGCATTCTGAGACTCGGTCAACTGCAAGTCCACGCGAGTGAGGTCGCAGGAGTGGTTGCCGTCACGCGGCCCCACCGACAGGCAAACCACATCGCCCACGCTCACCGTCACCGGAGGCAGTGGTCCGAAACGTACCTCCTTGGCCCCTTGAGAAACACCGGAAGCCAACGTTTGACGCGTGGCTCCGCGACGGAGTTCCAGTACCCAACTCACGCCGTTGCCGCATTCGGTGTGGGAGTGCTGCACCAAGCCTTCGACCTTGAAGGTTCCCGCCACCGGCCCTCGCCATCCCACGATCACGCGACGCGAGGGCGACGGATGTACGGCGACACTGTGGGGCCGCATCAGGCCCGGCACCCGGACCTCGCGATCCGAGGAGTTGGCCGTGACACTCAAGGCATCCGCAGCGGTCCAACCCTGAATAAACGAATACCCCTGCGCGCTCTCGAGGGTGGAGGTGATGAGTCCCTCGATGCGGGTGCCTCCCGAACGCATCCCTAGCGCCTCCAACCAAGCCATAAGCACCTGCGGGTCGAGATGCTTTGAGCGAGCCAGCGCGCTCAGCGCCTCACCGGAGGGAACTTCTGTCAGCTCAGCCGCAGCATTCAGACAGGCCGCCGCCTGAGAGAAGAGCGGACCCCGGGTTTGATCCAGGCCATGAATGACCGAACGCAACCGACTCAACGGCACATCCGGTCGACCGGGAACCACCAAGCGCGGATTGGACCACAATGCCACATCCGCCGCCGAACCATCTCCGGCATCGGAGCTCACCAGAAAAGCACGAACTTCCCCGGAGGCATCCGGAGCCGGCAGCTTGAAGCGCGTCTCGCGAGCAGTGGCCAGAGGAGAGATCGGGACCTGCCAGGCACTAGGACCATCCCGCTTACCAATGTGACCGACCGTGGTGAATCGCCAGACCGAACGCTGCCACGACTCTATCACTGAGGCCACGGCAGCGCCCTCACCCGGCTTCGCCTCGCGCCAACGGGCTCGGACTGCATCCAAGAGCGGAGACGGCTCGGACTGGTTTAATTCGGCCCACAGCAGGCTCAGATACCGGACATTCAGCCCTCGAAGGCGGGCCAACGCCTCAAGGTGGGTCGCGTTCCGAGAACGCCCCGCCGCCCGCAGTTCCAATGTGGCATCCAGATAGCGGGCCAGCGGCAGCACGCCTCCGTCGCGCGTGTCGAACTGAATGCCCTGAAGATTGACCGAGGTGCCGCCACCGTTCTGGGTGTAGCGCCCGTAGAACTGCCGGATGGCTGCGAGGCGTTCCTCAGTCCAGTCACGCTGTGAGGTGCTCGACGAGAACCTCACTCCATCCGGAAGGAGGACCGCATGGCGCGCCACCTCCTTGGCCGCATCCAGGTATTTGGTGACCAGCGAAGGCGACATCACCAGCGACTGACCCACGTTCATGAACCCCTCACCCGAGGCCGAATCCACCGGGAATTCGCGGGCTGGATCGAGAGACTCCACACCCGTCAGATCGCGGATCGTGTAGGTGTACTCCGCATTTGCCAAACGCCGCAGCACCACCGGTCCGGGATCCCCGGCATTTTTCCGGGCCCAGCGATCGAGCAACCCACGCACTCCGGCCATCAATTGCTCCCGCGCCTTGGCGTCCATGGCCGGCTGATCCTTCGGAGGCATTTCACCGACGGAAACCTGTTCCAGCACTTGCTGCCAAACCTTGGGATCGGTCGACTCCGCGCCCGGCTGAAGCACCTGCTCCAAATCGAGGTCGCCCTTGTGCTTCGCTGTGGAATGGCAATTGAGACAGTGACGCTCGAAGAGCACCCGCGTCTTGGCATCGATCCCTTCGGCGGTCACGGACCAAGCCAGCGACGCCGATGCCAGTGCGGTCGCCGTGATCCAACCCACGGCATGACCCAGTTTGCGCGCCGGGTAGGGCACCAGTGATCGCACCGACTTTAGGAATCCAACCTTCATCACTCCTCGTTTCATCCTGTTGTTCATTCACCCACGACCACAGCGAACCACTGACCCGTCAAATGCGGATGAAGAGACGCTTCTTCCACAACCACCAGCACATCGCCCAGAAAATCGAGAGCACCGCCGCCCCTTCCACCGCCGGCGCATACACCCCAAAGTGATCCGGCCAGAACGTTTGGCCCAGATGGGTCCGCACGTTGTCACGGAAGAAGCCATCCCAGAGGTGGCTGGTGACGTACATGAAGATGGAGTTCATACCTACTACCTGAAGCGGGAAGGTCAGCCAAGACTGTTTCAGGCGATCGGCCACCCAATAGAAGCCAGTAATCAGCAAGCAGCACCATCCGCCGCTAAAAAGCACCCAGGACGGCGTCCAGATGCGTTTGACCACCGGAGCGATTCCGGCTCGATCGAGAAACCAACCGGCTCCCAATCCACACACTCCTACAAAGGCGATCCGGAATAACCGCCGGCCAATCGGAACGTCTTCTCGGCGCAGCCATCCACCCACCAGCAAACCGCAAATCATCGTACCCAGCGTGGGAATAAAACTCAGCGTCAGATAGCCACCGCCATTGAAGAGGAATGTCTTAGCCCTCGGGAACAAATTGAGGAACCACACCTCAAAGTGGTGAGCCGGATTGGCGTTCTTGTTCCAGTGGGCTGCAAAACCGCTCAAGCCGTGCTGCTGCATCCAATCGGCCGAGACACCGACGCTCGAGGGGTCAAACTCCGGACCGGGCAACGGAGCCAAAGCAAACCAAGCCCAATACCCCAAAAGAATAGCCACCAGTCCAACCACTTGCGTCCGGACACTCCGCCAGGCCAAGAGCCACAAGAAGGTATAGCCCAAACCAATTTGGGTGAGCGTGTCCTCGAAGGTGAAATTCGTCTGCGACGCATGGGTCGATCGCAACGCAATGCCCAGCGCCGACAACGCCAAAGCCCGCCACAGCGTGTGGAAGAACATCCGCAAGAAGCCCTGATCCGACTGCTGACGCGAAGCGATGGACCACGGCAAGGCCAGACCCACCAGAAAAGAAAAAGACGGTTGAATCAGGTCATGGAGCGTGCACCCCTGCCAATCCACATGGTCCTGATGATGCGCGAAGAAATGCCACACACTGTCGGCGGGCATCTTAGCGGCCACGGCTCCGAGACGAACCATTTCGCCAGCCATCAGCAGCATCACGAACCCGCGGTAGGCATCCATCGACGACAATCGCTGCGGCATCACTGGGGATTTCCCAGAACCGGGTGAAGGAGGCATAAGGACGTTGTGACAAGGTTCTAGGATGAGCGCAATCCCGTTGGCGGGGTTCTGGTGATGAGCCTCGAATCATCCACCTACAAAGATCGACTCCGCCTCTTGACCGACTCCCTGAGCGAGAAAGCCGTCGGCACCCAGAACAACGAACTGGCGAACCGGACATTGGCGACCGAGCCCTGCCGAGGCACCGTACGCAGCATGGAACCGGTCCTCCCCGAGACGTTGGCTGAGCGGTTGTTTTCGGGCGACTCCTTTGCCTTTGGTTTCGGCATGCAGCGGCCCCGTCAAGAATGGTTTGGTTGGGACGACCCGCGCCAAGAAACCCTGCAAGATCGCCATCACTGGTTGTCCCAGGAGCCCCAACGTCACTTGGCCTGGACCGACGAGGCTTCCCCCGTCCTGCTCGAAGCATTGGCCCTCTTCCCCAACCCTCCCTTTCCCACGGAGAGCTTCCCCCACCCGGACTCGCAACCCGACGGACTGCTCAAGAGCCTGTCCCTCAATTGGGAGCCAGACCTACTACTCCTGCGGCGGGATGCGTCTGGCCAATTCAGACTGGTCGCCGGAGCAGTCTGCTTTCCATCGGCCTGGGACCTCCACGAGAAGCTCGGCAAAACCGTCGATGCCATCCACGCCGATGTTCCCACCTTGAACGCCACGCTGGGAGCACGGATCCGAACCTTTCTCGATCGGCTGCAGCCTGGACAAACTTTCGAACGCGACAATTGGGGCCTCGCCGCCCATGGCGAACGCAATGCCCACCCCGATCGCAACCTGCCCCGACTGACAGCAGACGCCACCCTCGACACCACCTGGCTACGGCTCGAACACCAGGCCTTCCGGGCCCTACCGAACAGCGGCGGCCTCCTCTTCGCCATCCACCTCACCGTGCACCCCCTGGATCGCGTGCTGCAGGCCCCGGCCGCCCGCGATCAACTAGCAACGCAACTCCGCTCGATGCCTGAAACCATCGCCGCCTACAAAGGCATCCTCCCCGCCCGCGAAACCCTGGTTCGCCAACTGGAGTCCCGATGACGCCTCTCTAAACCCTCCTCTCCGACCAGGAGACCTCAAGGAACCTGAGGACCCAATACTAGCCCAAGGCAGGCGCGTTAGGACAAAGCGTGGCATCCACCGTAATGCACCCCAAGGCAGGAGCGGGACCGGGCCGGAGCGCCCCACCAAATACGTCAAGCGGAGCGGGACCGGGCCGGAGCGAGCGTAGGAACGTCGACACCTGAATCCCCCTCGCGCGGCCGCGCGAAAGCCCCACCTGTCCCAACGTTCCCTGCGAGCGCAGGCCCGGTCCCGCGGAGCGCCCCACCAAATACGTCAAGCGGAGCGGGACCGGGCCGGAGCGAGCGTAGGAACGTCGACACCCTATAATCCCCCTCGTGCGCCAGCGCGAAAGCCTCACCTGTCCCAACGTTCTCTGCGAGCGCAGGCCCGGTCCCGCGGAGCGCCCGGCTTGCCAGTAGGAGCCCCACAGCTATGGTCGCCCGACATGAGTTTCGTCGAGGCCTTCGGTGCCTTGCCTTTGGAAGGTTTAATGAGTCAGGCCCGGTCGTCGAATATCGAGCAAGTCGACTCGGTGCTCCGGCGTGGCCCGGCGTCGGTCGGTGATTTCGCTACCCTGCTTTCAC
>SXGQ01630753.1_pt1 | contig 15936 bp, 11 predicted proteins | sample 3178371 | NCBI WGS metagenome assembly SXGQ01 (sample SAMN11356859, study PRJNA531348) | freshwater metagenome | isolation source: freshwater sample F1-20 | place: China: Fuxian Lake, Yuxi | collected 2017-12-25
ACACCACTCACACGCGGCTTAGCAGGGCAGAACTCGGGCTAAAGCCCGAGCTACGGGGATGGCAGAACTCGGGCTAAAGCCCGAGCTACGGGGGGGGCAGAACTCGGGCTAAAGCCCGAGCTACGGGGGCAGGGGAGGGGCCAGGGCGGTCAGTGCAACAGCAGTACCTGGTGTCACGATCCGCTCAAGGGCAGCTCGAAACAGGCCATTTCGGAGGCATTGCGTACGTACAGCCGTCCGCGGTGCACGGCGGGCACGTTCCAGGTGCGATCCGTCAGCGCATCGAATCGCGTCACTTCGGTGAATCGCCGGGGATCGGCCTGCACCAGCGCGACGTAGCCGTCTTCGGCCTGCACCAGCAACAGGTCCTGCCACAGCAGTACGTGCCCGTATTTGTAGCGTCCGCCCTTCCAGCGACGTTCGCCGGTGTTCACGTCCACGCAGGCGAGGATGCCGTCATCCAGTCCGTAGACATAATCTCCCAACTGGACGGCTTCGTTGAACTTCAGTTTCAGACTGCGAGTTGGTGGCCAGACTTCCGCCGGTCGCGGAACGCCGCCAGGCACGTCCGTCAGTTTTCCCGGGTCCAGCAGAACGCAGCCGGAATCATAGCCGCTGCTGAGAAATACGCGGCTGCCAAACAGCATCGGCTGGGCCACGTTGATCTTGTACTGGTTCACCCAGGGGTACAGCCAGAGCGACTGACCGTTGTCGGGATTCATTGCTTCCAGACCATCACCGTGAAACACCAGCAGCACGGGTTTGTCGTCAATCATTTCAATTCGCGGTGCGGCATACCCGGCTTTGTGGCTGCCACTGGCCCAGACGATTTCGCCACTGGATCTGTCGTAAGCGATCACGGCTTTGCCATTAAGTCCGCCGGCATCGACGATCAGGGTATTCTGCCAGACCAGCGGAGCTCCGCTCATGCCCCATTCCACCATCTCACTGCCGGCATCGCTGCAGATGTTTCGCTGCCAGAGCAGTTTGCCGGAGGTCGGGTGCAGGGCGTTCAGGATTCCGGTCGCCCCGAGGGAATACACAGCAGCCTGGGTGACAGTCGGTGTACTGCGAGGTCCGACGCCTCCCTGAGCTGTCTGGTAGCGGGCCGAGTCTTCGCGGCGCCACAGCTCGGCACCAGTCTCTGCGTTGTAACAGACGGTGCATTCCTGTGTTGCTCGCTGTTCCTGAGTCCAGAGCAGGTTTCCTGCGATGCAGACGGACGACCAGGCTTCACCGACCGGATGACGCCACAGCAGTTTCGGGGGATTTTGTTTCCAGTCGGTCTGCGGCCTGTTGCCGGCGATTTCGCGGCGTGAGCCCGGGCCGCAGTAGCGAGTCCAGTCATCCGCAGCGAAGGTCAGCTGCTGTGCGGTCGTGGCGAAGCCGGCTGATTCATTGGCCAGTCGTTCGGGAGTCTGCTGGCTGAGCGGGCTGGCCGGGGCGTTTTCGGACAACCAGCGCTGTGCCAGTTCGGCCGGTGACGGCGGATCCCAGTGAAACCTGACGTGAGGACGCATGTCGCCTTCGAACCAGACTTCCCGCACTGCAGCAATCCCAGCCACCGTGATGCCCAGCAGCACGCTGCCGAACACCAGCCAGCGGCGCGTGCGAGTTCCGCCGGAAAAGAACAGCCACCAGCCGCTCAGGCCCACAATCATCAGGCCAATGCCGTAGAAAATGGCAATCACCTGACCGGTGCGGCTGTCTGCCAGTCGATTGCCCAGCATGGTGCCGGCAGCGGTCAGCAGCAGAATGGCGACCGGCCAGTGCCAGCGTTGCCGGGGCTGCAGGGGTGCAGCAGGACTTATGTTGTTTTGATCAGGTGTGTGAGCAGTGCGGTCGGGCATGGTGGAGTGGACACGCAATGGAGGACAACGGAAGGAGGAATCGCCGGGGCGGCTGCTGAGTTTAGCGGAATCCCGGGTTCTGCGGACACTGGAATTCGGATCTGCGGAAGTCGCCGGCTGTTTTCCCGGCCGGGGCTGGTCTGCGGGGGCTCATTAAAAGGAGCTCCAGTCAAGCAAAATCGCTCCCGATTTTCACCCATTCTGACCGTTCTGCAAAATCCCCGATTTCCCCCGATTTTTTGCATCGTGCCGCGGGTCAATCTTCGATAGCATACTGAGTCCGTCCCGCCTCCTTTGACATCCCTCCCCGCACACCGCAGCACCGTTGCGGTGCCCACACGGATTGCCCGCCTCCGGCTCGCCCGGGGCCCCCACAATCTGCCGGAACTGTATATGCTCGCCAGACACCTGTTGCCGTCCATCAGAACTTTCGTACTGCTGCTGTGTGCAGCACAGGGCGTGATGCTGCAGGCTGACGAACCGTCCGCTGATCGACAGGCCCAGCTGGAATTTTTCGAGACGCGGATCCGTCCGGTGCTGGTCCAGCACTGCTACCAGTGTCACTCGGCCGAATCCAAAAGCGTGAAGGGTGGCCTGCTGCTGGACTCGGCCGCCGGTTTGCTGACCGGGGGTGACAGCGGGCCGGCCATTGTGCCGGGCCGCAGCACGGAAAGCGTGCTGATTCATGCCTTGAATTACGACAGCTTCCAGATGCCTCCGACCGGGCGACTCCCGGCGGCCGTGGTCCGTGATTTTGAGCAGTGGATTGAGGCTGGTGCCGTGGATCCTCGGACAGGCCCGGCTGCCACCGTCAAAAAGTCGATCGACTTCGGCACAGCGCGGCAGTTCTGGTCCTTCCAGCCGCCGCAGAAACCTGCCGTGCCGGAAGTTCGCAATTCGGCGTGGCCGCGGGGTGACATCGATCGTTTTGTTCTGGCGGCGATGGAACAGCAGGGTCTTGGTCCGGCGCCGGCCGCGACCAAAACTGAGCTGATTCGTCGAGCGACCTTCGATCTGCTGGGTCTGCCTCCGACGCCGGCTGAGGTGGATGCATTTCTTGCGGATGAATCTCCGGATGCCTTCGCATCGCTGGTCGATCGTCTGCTGCAGAGTCCGCATTACGGCGAACGCTGGGGGCGTTACTGGCTGGATGTGGCGCGGTATTCCGAGGATCAGGCGCATACTTTCGCGGTCAGTCCCAACACCAGTGGCTGGCGGTACCGTGACTGGGTGGTGTCCGCGTTCAACCGGGATTTGCCTTACGACCGTTTCGTCAAGTATCAGATTGCCGCTGACCTGTTGCCGATGGCGGAGGATCAGCGTCTGACGGAGCTGCCCGCGCTGGGCTATTTCGGGCTGGGGCCGCAGTATTACAAGAACACGGACGCTGCGAAGGCAGCAGCTGATGAGCTGGACGATCGGATTGACACGCTCTGCCGCGGATTCCTCGGGCTGACCGTTTCGTGTGCTCGCTGTCATGACCACAAGTTTGATCCCGTGCCAGCTCAGGACTATTACTCGCTGGCCGGTATTTTCAGCAGCAGTCGGCTGCACACGGCTCCACTGGTGCCGCAGACTGAAGTGGAAGCTTACAATCAGGCGCAGACGCGACTGAAGGAACTGGATGAGGCGATCAGGAAGCGGATTGCGGATTCCGGCCCGCAGGTGCGCGAGTCGCAGCTGCCGCAGGTATCAGCCTATCTGCAGGCGGTGTGGAGGCTGCGGTCCGGAGGCAGCGTGGACGCTGTTGCGCAGGCTGCCGGCCTGAACTCGCAGTTTCTGAAACGCTGGCAGGAGCTGTTGCAGAAGCAGCAGGAGACGAATCCGGCGCTGCGCAAATGGGCATCACTGGCGGCTCCTGCGGAATCGTCGGCGACCGCTGAGATCCCGGCAACGGTGGTGGCAGCCGCTGCGGAACTGCAGCAGCATCTGCAGCTGTTACTGAAGCAGAAGCAGGGGACGCTGACGGCAGAGGAAGCGACTGAGCTGCGCAGGCTGGTTCCGGCGGGGAACGCGCTGTGGGCCAGCGGGATCATCCGCAAGGCTCAGCCGGCGGCGGACATCGACCTTGATCTGGCTGGTGCTGCCGAGCTGCACCTGGTCGTCACGAATGCCGGCGACGGGGACAGCTGTGATCATGCTGACTGGGCCGAGGCGCGTTTGGTGACTGAGCAGGGTGAACTGCCGTTGTCCGAACTGAAGTGGCGATCGGTGACGGCGACGTACGGCAGTGTGAATCTGAATCGCAATGTGCAGGGTGGTCGTCTGAAGATCGGCGGTCGCGAATTCCGGCATGGTCTGGGTACACATGCCACGTCGCACATTGTCTATGACCTGCCGCAGGGGGTGCAGCGATTTCGCGCGGTGGCCGGTCTTGATCACAGTGGCACTGACCAGGGTGGTTGTGGTGAGGCGGCCAGCGTGCAGTTCCGCGTGTATACTCAGGCACCCACCGATCTGAATCTGACGCAGAGTGATCTGCTGACGCAGGTATTTGGCGAGCAGGGGGTGTTTGCTGTTGATCTGCAGCAGCTTGAGCAGTTGCTGCCGGCTCAGCAGCAGCAGGACCTGAAGGCCGCTCGTGAGGAGCTGGAACGTCTGCGAAAGGCGCATCCGGCGATGTACGCTGTGGCGCATATTATTGCTGATGGTTCGCCGGCCGACATGAAAGTGTTTGTGCGGGGCAATCCTGCCAATCAGGGAGAAGTGGCTCCGCGGCGTTTCCTGCGAGTGCTCGCTGGTGATCAGCCGCCGGCGTATCAGCAGGGCAGTGGCCGTTTGCAGCTGGCTGAGGACATTGCGTCGCCGCAGAATCCTCTATTTTCCCGAGTGATGGTGAATCGCATCTGGCAGCAGCATTTCGGGCGGGGGCTGGTTTCCACTCCGGACAACTTCGGGACTCTGGGCGAGCGTCCGACGCATCCGGAGCTGCTGGACTGGCTGGCGGTGCGATTTGAGGAGCTGGGCTGGTCGGTGAAGGCCATGCATCGGGAGCTGCTGCTGAGTGCTGCGTGGCAGCAGAGTTCACTGCAGACCGAGGCAGGGATGGCGATTGATGCGGACAACCGCTATTTGTGGCGGATGAACCGGCGACGTCTGGACGTGGAATCGTGGCGTGATGCATTGCTGGCGGTTTCCGGCAGGCTGGACAGGCAGCAGGGCGGGCCATCGACGAACCTGGCGGACGACGGCAACAATCGTCGCACGGTGTATGCTTTTGTCAGTCGTCATGAACTGGACAACATGCTGCGTCTGTTTGACTTTCCGGATGCCAACATAACCGCATCCACTCGATCGGAAACCACGGTACCGCAGCAGCAGCTGTTTGTGATCAACAGTCCGTTCATGCTGAATCAGGCGAGGGCTTTTGCTGCGCGGCTGCAGTCGGAGGCCGGCGATGACGCGGGTGCGCGGATTGTGCTGGCGTTTCGGCTGGCCTTTGGGCGTGTTCCGACGGACGACGAACTGCAGCTGGGTCTGGCATTTGTGAGTGCGGAGGATTCGGCCGAGCTGCGGGATGGCACATCGCTGAATCGCTGGGAGCGTTATGCTCAGATTCTGCTGGCCAGCAACGAATTCATGTATCTGGATTAAGGAATGACGGTGATGAACACCATTCAGGCTCAACTGGCAGGACTGGCGGCGGGGTATTCGCGGCGCGATCTGCTGCAGCGATTCGGCACGGGGCTGGGGGCCCTGGGGCTGGCAGGCCTGCTGGCTCCGCAGTGTGCTGCGGGGGCGGAATCTGCGGGCGGACCATTGTCCCCGAAGCAGCCCATGTTTCCGGCCCGTGCGAAGCGAGTGATTCACCTGTTTATGAACGGCGGTCCGTCTCAGGTGGATACGTTTGACCCCAAGCCGGCCCTGGACAAGTATCACGGGCAGCGTCCGTCCGGAGCTGATTTGAAGACGGAGCGTCGGACGGGGGGCCTGCTGAAGTCGCCGTTCAAATTCAGTAAACATGGTCAGTCCGGGCTGGAGATCAGCGAGATATTTCCGCAGCTGGGGACCTGTGCGGACGACCTGTGCGTGATTCGTTCGATGCATACGAACATTCCGAATCACGAGCCATCATTGCTGATGATGACCAGCGGTGAAACTCAGCCGACGCGGCCCTCGATGGGTTCCTGGCTGCTGTACGGTCTGGGGACCGAGAATCAGAATCTGCCTGGCTTTGTGGTGCTGTGTCCGGGCAAGCCGGTTGTGGGACCGGCGTTGTGGGGCAATCGTTTTCTGCCGGGCATCTATCAGGGTGCTCAGATCAACAATTCCAACATCAATCCTCAGACTGTCATCCGTGACATCAATAACGGTCAGGTGTCCCGGTCGGCTCAGCGTGAGCAGCTGGATCTGCTGAAGCGGATGAATGAGCTGCATTTGTCGCGACGAGGCGGGCAGGATAACCCGCTGGAGGCGAGGATTCAGAGCCTTGAGATGGCATTTCGGATGCAGACGGAGGCGCAGGAAGTGTTTGACCTGGCCCAAGAATCCAAAACGACGATTGATGCGTACGGCGGCGGCGAGTTTGCCAAAGGCTGTCTGGCTGCTCGAAGACTGGTGGAGCGGGGCGTGCGGATGGTGCAGGTGTTTTATGGGAATGGTCAGCCGTGGGATGACCACGAGAACATTCCGGCGCACGCGGACAAGGCGCGGGCGGTGGACCAGCCGATCGCGGCATTGATTCGCGACCTGAAGGAGCGTGGGCTGCTGGAGGATACTCTGATACTGTGGGGTGGCGAATTCGGTCGGACGCCGGTATCGGAGGGTTCCAACGGGCGTGACCACAACAATCATGGATTCAGTGTTTGGCTGGCGGGTGGTGGCGTGAAGGGCGGGATGGCTTACGGTGCGACGGACGAATTCGGCTTTGCGGCTCAGGAGAACAAGGTTCACGTGCATGATCTGCACGCCACGATGCTGCATCTGATGGGGATTGATCATGAAAAGCTGACGTACCGCTATTCGGGCCGGGATTTCCGGCTGACGGATGTGCATGGTCGTGTGGTGAGCGATATTCTGGCGTGAGACTGGTCCAGTTGTCGGGCAGGAAAGTGGAGCGGCACAACACCGCAGCTCGGGCTTTCCAGCCCGAGCAAAGCCGTGAAAAGCACGAACCGGCTGAAACTGACGAACCTTGCAAGCCATTCCGGGGCTTGTGAACCCTGTGAACTACACTTGTCGCGTCGGTTCTGTATGATCCGTGCGTCGTGGACGGTTCGGATTTCGTTTCCAGTTGAAGTTTCTCATGCCTATGTCGTCGTTCCCCCTGCGCATCGTGCTGGCCAGTCGCAACAAAAAGAAGACTCGTGAAGTGTCCGAGATTTTGCTGCCGTACGGCTTCGAGGTTGTTCCGGTCACGGATTTTGCCGATGTTCCGGAGGTTGTGGAGGACGGCAGCACGTTTGCCGAGAACGCTGCCAAAAAAGCTTCACAGACGGCCCTGCATCTGGGGCAGTGGGTGATTGGCGAGGACAGCGGTCTGATGGTGGATGCACTCGGAGGTGCTCCGGGGATCTACTCCGCCCGTTACAGCGGTGAAGGAGCAACGGACGAGCGGAACAATCAGAAGCTGCTAAGTGACCTGTGTGACGTACCGCCGGAAAAGCGGGGTGCGGGGTATCTCTGCAGTGTGGCGCTGTCAGATCCATCCGGAGCGATCCGCGCGGCCTGCGAGGGCACGTGTCGGGGTCGGATTCTGACGGAGGCGGAGGGCGCTGGTGGTTTCGGATACGATCCGTATTTCTTTGTGCCTGAGTATCATCGGACATTCGGGTTGCTGAGTGCTGTGGTGAAACACCGCATCAGCCACCGGGCCCGAGCATTCGCTCGATTCATTCCGCAGCTGGTGGCCCTGCGTCCCCAGTTCGCTGCCAGGCCGCAGGACCTGCAGACAGGATCCGTTACGTGAACCTGCTGTACGGCTGGCTGTGGGTGCTGGCAAGCGTGATTGGCAACGCCGAGTTCTGGGTGATTCTGGTCAACCGCAGCCATGCTCTGGCTGTTCATCACCGTCGCCTGAAACTGATGCGGCGCATGCACGACCTGGCTGTGCCGGGCTGGCCACTGCTGCTGCTGTGGCTGACGGGTACGGGGCCGGACAGTCTGCTGCGGGGGGGCGGTCTGTGGGAGCAGAGCTTATGGACGAGGCGTCTGGTTCTGTTCACCTCACTGTGGTGTTCGACACTGATCATGCAGACTGTCGTGTGGCAGCGTCGACAAAAGAAGCAGGCTCGGTTCGGCAGTCCCGGGCAGCAATTCGATGTGTTCGCTGCGACCGGTGACGTTTCGGTGCGTGGAACGCCGGGACTGCTGGCGCGAGTCTGGCCGGGGAATGAGTACTGCCGGCTGGAGTGCAATATCAAACGGGCCACGGTGACACCGCACCGGCAGCGACCGCAGAAGCCCGCAGCGGTGCTTAGAATTCTGCATCTGAGCGATCTGCATTTCATCGGGACTCCGGGCACGGCGTACTATGAGTTCGTGGTGCGGACCGCCATGCAGCAGCAGGCTGATCTCATTTTGTTTTCGGGCGATCTGATCGACAGGCCGGAGCTGCTGGATGCGGCGGTGCGGACATTGCAGCCGCTGACGAGTTTGGCTCCCTGCTGCTTTGTGCTTGGCAATCATGACTGGCGTTACGACTTCGAGGAGGTGCGGCGTCGGCTGCAGGCGTCGGGCTGGCGCAGCGTGGCGGGATCGGTCGAGATTTTTCTGCTGAAGGGCCGGCACATCGCGATCGGCGGCAGTGAGCGACCATGGATGGGTGCAGAGCCTGTGCTGGTGGCGAATTCGCTCTGCGACCTGACCATTCTGCTCAGTCACAGTCCGGACCAGCTGCCCGCGGCGCAGAGACTGGGCTACGACCTGATGCTGGCCGGACACACTCATGGCGGTCAGGTGGTGCTGCCGGTGGTGGGTCCGGTTTTCAGCCCCAGTCGTTACGGTGTGGCCCTGGCATCCGGCCTGTTTCAGGGCGCACCGACCACGGTGCATGTCAGCCGGGGCATCGGGGCCAAAGACCCGATTCGCTGGAACTGCACTCCGGAACTGACTGTTCTGGAAGTGCAGTTTTGATCGGAGACGGCCGCACAGGCCGGTGTGCAGCGTCTGATGGTCAGCAGCAATGGCGGGTCAGGACAGCGGGAAGTTTTGCTGTTCAGGATGGGGCTGAGATTCACGAGCAACACGTTACCAGCCATTGCAGGCATGGTGTGGGCATTTTCCAGGGGGGCTGGGCAGAAAGGCTTTTCTGACCGGCCGGCGTAACGGCATGGCGCGTATGACCCATCGAGGATGGCTCGCGATTCGGGAAGGGGTGTGGCTCAACGATGACAAGGACTTGGAAGGTTTGTCGAAGTTGCCGCAGCCCAAACCGAAGACACCGCCCCAACGCAAGCGGCTCACTCCTGCTGTGAGACCCACCGCGCCGCAGGTGCGTCCGTTGCTGTCGAACATTTCAGTCGCAAAGAAAAACGGACGACCGTGATGGTCGCCCGCATTGATTGCCAGTTTTATCGGCTGCCTTACGCCGTCGCCCCTTGTTGCTTTTCACGTCGACGACGACGAGCAGCACCGAAACCAGCGATACATGCACCGATGCCAAACAGGGCGAGGGAGGATGGTTCGGGGACAGCGGTAGTAGTAGAGTATTCGATGGTTCCGTTCCAAATTCGTGGAGTGAATACTGACGCATCGAACGCAGAATTCGTGGCACTGCCTAACGTCAAGGAAAGGTCGGCGTTACTGTAGAATTGGTTAGAACCGTTCCCGTTCGTATAAACGTGACCCCAACTACTCGATGCGGCGATGGCGATACCCGTAACGCCGAATCCAAGTGAAAAATCCGAGACGTTGAACTCCGATGGAATATTCACGCCCGCTAAAGTTCCGGATCCAGAACTGACCAGCGTCCATCCGGCTGGACTGCTCTCGAATCCACTGGACGTTCCAGTTCGAGTGTAAATGTCCATTGAGCCGAGAACTGTTGCATCGGAGTTCGTGAATATTTTTTCAATCGTAATCCCGTTCGGATTCAAAACATCGATGTCAAAATAAACTGCACCGCCAGGACCTCCGGCGTTATTCGCATTAAATAACGTAGTGATAACGCCCGCCTGCACTTGCCCTGCAGTAGCCACCAAAACCGCCACGCACGCCAACGTCAGTTGAATCACCCGCATCATCCTGCCTCTCCCGTGTTGTAAGTAGAATTACGTTGCCGCCTCTGAACTCGACAGAGATGGCGACCTTCGATTCCGAAGGTTTTTGCGACCGTAAGGGGGCGGAGCGCAAAAAAGCAATGGACAAGACCGACAAATCGAAAGAATGTTCTTACTTTTTAAAAGACTCACCATTTAGTCACAAACAAGATTTTTAAATATTTTTATTTAAACACGTCGAACCTGCTCTTTTTCCAGTATTTTTGCTTGTCAGGAGCCTAAGTGTCGTGTGTAAATCACCTCTGATACAATTTGATACATTTGCTGTGTTGTCACCGTCGTAATCAGGGGAATCACGACCGCGGCCACGCATGAGCCAGACCACAGACATCTGCCTGCGGGTCTCCACCAGGTTGCTGGACACAGTCAGTCAGGAGCCGCAACTGCGGAGATGGGCGGCTCAGCAGGAAGGAAAGGTGCGCTGATATCAGGATCGCTTCACCGGCAGGACGATGAAGCGGCCAGCCTTCACCCGACTGCTGCGACCTGCTCGGTTCGACGAGGTTCATCAGTTGAAGGCCGAAGGGGAAAATGTTGCCGCCATCCAAACAGCGGCGGGGCTCTCGAGTCCTGCCACCTATGTCGTGTTGAAGACCGAACCGGCGTTGCAAAACAAGGGCTGAGAGCCCTTGACCCGATTCGAGCTACTGCTCGGAAACCTGTGGTGCGCTCACGTTGTTCGCTGCTGCATGGTGAGGCCACGTTGCAACAAGGCAAATTCGGGAATTCCGAAGTGTTTCCCTCCTGCAAGTTCCGCCCCCAAACGATGAAACCAGACCGATGACCCATAACGACAAAATGCCCAGCGGGACGGATTGCCGGATTGACCCGAGTCTGCGCGAGCAAGCTGGACAATGACCGGCACAAGAAATCATTCGGCCGCTTCGAGACGCAGCGCAGGCTGAACTTCGTTGCCATGTTCGAGGACGTGGGGGCCATAGATCAGGCAGACACACTGACATTTGTCGACGAAGATCGCGCAGGGCAGCGAAAACCGCCGCAACGGGGCAGTCGTTCGCCAGTTGATTTACAGAACGATCTGTCGCTTCGGTGACGACTGCCGAGAACTGTTCGACTCTGGAAGTGCCGTTTTGATCAGACACGACCGCACAGGCCGGTGTGCAGCGTCTGATGGTCAGCAGCAATGGCGGGTCAGGGCAGCTGACGAATTTGCAGATCGCGAAAGGTGGCATCCGTATCGACCACTCGCACGCCCACCGCACCGTGAGCCAAATGGCCATCGCGAAAGGTGATTGCCGAACGTTCGTTGTGGAACACTCGCAGTTCGTTTCCCTGCATCCGGACTGTCAGTCGTTGTGGCTGGCTGACATCGATCTTTGTCTCGGCTCGTGCCAGCTCGCGCCACGACTGACCGTCCATTCGTCCGAGAATCACCAGTCCCGTTTGTGGAATCAGTCCTGCAAACAGGGCTCGCTGAGCATCATAGCCGACCGCCGGCCCGCTGCAGCGAAACAGCAGCCCGGCGTCACGGGACTGCGGACCGTCGTGGAATTCAATGCGGACACTGGCTTCAAAATTATCCGGAGCCTGTGTGTCAAACACCAGTTTTTCGCCACTGCGGTAATCATTGACGGGTGACTCCGGGCGACGTCCCAGCCGATAGCCGTCCGTGACCTGTTCAAAATACTGGTGGTGCCCATAGTACGACATCACGGGCTGAGTGTTCCCGCCTGCATCGGGTTCGCCGGACGGCAGTTCCAGTACCTGCCCCGCCGTTATCGGGCTGCCGAATACAGGTCGGCCATCGTCACCGATCTGCATGGGCTGCGCGAAGACTGCTCGTCGCCAAGCAGGATTCTGATCGCGTTTGGCGTGAAAAATGTGCCACAACTGCTGACCATCGCGGGATGGCACCCAGCATGAATGTCCCACTCCACAGGTGTGATCGGTTCCCTGAAACACCGGTTCGGGATGTTTGCGCCACGAGTCGGGATTCAGGGGATCGTTGCCGATCAGTTCCAGCAGCCCCAGCTTGTAAGTTGGCAGCCAGGAAGCGCCGCAGGAGTACACCAGCCACGTTCGATCCCGCTGCTGAAACACCTGCGGACCCTCGTTCAGGCCGCGATGCTGTGTCCCCGGTTCGGTGCGTTCCCAGACATAATCCGCATTGCTGCACAGCAGGACTCGATCTGATTTCAGCCGAGTCGGTGAGGCCATTTCCGCGATGTACAGAAACTGCCGATCGGTGCCAGGTGCATCCCAGCCCGACCAGACGGCATACCGCCGTCCCCGGAGCTGCAGGACCGTCATGTCAATCGCCCAGATGGGCGGCGAATCGACATCCGTACGCTGCCCGGTTCGCAGCGGACCATGCAGAGTCCACGCAGAAAACGGATCCGCACTGGCTGACTGCAGCACATATGCCTGGTGATTTTCATTCCGCCCGTCAGATGCGGCAAAATAGATGTACCAGCGATCGTCGAGGAAATGCAGTTCGGGCGCCCAGATTTCTCGCGAAAACGGTCCGGACTGCGGAGCCTGCCAGACAATCTGCTGCCGACCAATCCGGGTGAGCGACTGTGACCTGCTGAGCGAAATGCCGCGATTTCCGTGGGAAAAGCACCACAGGTAATCACCGCTGACGGGATCACGTGTCACCCACGGATCGGCTCCTTCGGCGATGGGGTTGACGAATCTGCCGGGGGGCAGTGAGCCGGCTGCAGCTGGTTCATCGGCTGACAGCAGGCCGGCGGCAATCAGCCAGACAGAGACGTTCAACAACAACCCACTGAATACCGACTTCATGTTCAAACCTGCAGTTACTGTGTGCGGCGGGAACAGGCCCCGGCGTCCATCCCCCCTTCCCGCGACTCTAACGACACTGACCGGCGGGCTCAACCGGACACCGAGCCCGCCGACAGCGCCGTCCTTCAGAACTCAAGCTGCAGCTGCAGTGATTCCGTCATGCGATCAAACGCATTGGAATCGGCGGTGACATGAATGATCTCGGCCACTTCATGGTCATTAAAATGTTCCCGCAGTGCTGCGACATCGGCATCACCAACCTGCTGCGGATGGCTGGTGAGCAGGCGGGCAAACTGCAGGGCAGAACGCGTGTCGGCAGGTGCCGCTTCGAGGAATGCAGCAAAGCTGTGAAGCGACTCTTCCGGACACCCGCTGGCCAGCAGTCGGGCTCGAGCATGCCCGGCCGCATACCACGCTCGATTTTCCCGCGCCGTGATCCAGGCGATCATCAGTCGCAGCTGCTGTGGCGATCGCCCTTCGCGCAGCAGGGCCTGTCTTTGAGCCCATGCGTCCACGGCCAGCGGCATTCCGCTGATCGCCCGAAACCACTGCGGCGGAATGACGCCGGGTGTGTCTTTTGCCAGCACAACAGCGGCCGTTTCGACTGACGGCATGGCTACGGGTGACTGCCGCTGCCGAGCTGCCTGCAGTCGTTCCTGTACCACCTCCCACGCCTCCCACTCGGGCCGATCTTCCACATCCACGGGAGCCACGCCGGACTGGCGATTCGACCATTCTTCCGCCGTCGGACTGTTCAGTTCCGTCTTTGCTTCACCCCCGAAAGCCGCATCCTGGGGAATGCCGGTGGCCGAAGTCCAGCGGTTGACGGCGTTGTAACGGGCGATTGTGTACAGCAGATCAATGGTCCTGGCATCGTCAAAGCGGCTCCGCAGGTCCTGCAGATCTGAGCTGCCGAATCGGTGCGGCGCGATTGTCAGTTTCCGAGCGGCGCGCATGGCAGCCTGTTCGGCCGCCGGAAACAGATCCCACTGCACGTCCAGCGCCGCTATTTCGTTGTCCGTCATGCCCGCCTTTTTCAGCTTCAGTTCCTGATGCCCAAGGCAGTACTGGCAGTCATTCGTGCGCGAGACCACCCAGAAGACGCGTGTCTTGAATGCGTAGTCCGGCTGCTGCTGGAGGGCGCTGAGCGCTGCCGCCGTGCCACCCCGCGCATTTCGGGCACCTCCCCAGCCGGAAATCAGCCAGGAATTCCATGACGGGGGCAGATACAGACTGCGGAGACGGCCGTTATTGACCAGTGACTTTCCGGAAGCCAGTTCTTCAGCTGTCGGCGGCGGCAGCGGAATTCGCGACGTGCGTTCCTTCAGTGCCTCCAGCCGCGCCTTCATCTCGGGGCGGGTGAGTGCCGGATCTTCAGCTCGCACCACCGACCATCCCCACAGCGTCAGCAGCACCGCTGCCGGCAGCCAGCGTTGAACCTGTTTCACAAATGCAGCTCCTATTGAGGAAATATCGTGATCACCGGATGTGTGCCCACGATCCACGTGACTTTGGACTCAGTCTTTGCGCCGTTGCTTTCGAAAGTTCGCAGCACACGAATGTGCAGATTGGAACCATCTGTTGTCTCTTCCGCTGTGACCACTTCAAAGGCCACCAGCTTCCGTCCCTGCTCCCACGCCGAGTCACCGATGATGATCGCGGGCTGCAGGTCAGCCGGTTTGCGTCCTGCCTGCCACGCTTCGAGGGCTTTCTGCACGGCAGCTCGCGCTGCCTCAGGGTCCAGCGGATGTGTTGCTGTTTCGCTGCTGCCGCAGCCGGAAGCCCACAGCAGCAGCGGTGCGGTCAGCAGTGACAGACAGCGACGACGAGATTCAAAACTCGCCATTGATCTCGCCTCCGCCGATACTTCCAAGAAATCGCCAGGTTCGCAGGTCGACATTTTCGGAGACAAACCGTACCGAACCATCACACAGCAGTGTCTGGACTCCACCGGTGTGACGGCTGTTGGATGTGGTGGCGATACGGCCAGGCGGAAACATGCAGGAACGACCATTCGGCGGCAGCACATGGTTGTACTGGTTGGTGGAATGGTACTGCTGCAGCCACGGGCCACCGACATTGGAATATCCCTGCTGCGTCAGATCACTCACGTTGGCAGCGTTGCACTGGGTCACCGCTTCATCCGGAGTATTCGGATAGGTGCCAGGCCGATACGTGTCGATGCGGGGCGTGGAGATCCCGTTGGATCCATCGCCGGTCAGCTTTTCGCTCATGCCTGCCGTATTGCTCAGGCCGTCGGTGATGTCGTTAAAGCGAATCCGCTGGTTGTGAAAGACGATTCCGTTTGCAGCCGGCTGACCGGCAGCACCACTGGAGTACATCACGATTCCAGAACCGGCATTCCAGTAGTAATTATTGCGGCCACCGATTGCGGCGGGCAGGGGAGTCGGATCGGAAGGACAGCGAAATGCGGACAGTTCGGTCATCCGCGGCACTGTGTTCAGAACGTGATCATACGGAACATTGAAATTCACCTGGTTGTACAGGTTTGTCTGCTCGATGTACGGCAGCAGGCGAGCATGTGCGGAGACCGGATTGACGGTTCCGTCGACGTCAGCAATGGGAATGCAGCTGTGCACATCATGGTAATTGTGCAGAGCCAGTCCCAATTGTTTGAGGTTGTTTTTGCACTGCGTGCGGCGGGCTGCTTCGCGAGCCTGCTGTACGGCGGGCAGCAGCAGTGCGACCAGAATCGCGATGATGGCGATCACCACCAGCAGTTCGATCAAAGTGAATCCCCTGCGGGATCGGCGTGGAAACATGACGGTGCTCCTGAAAATGGCAGCGAAAAAGAACGTATCAACAGGAAAATCGCGGGCGCAGAAATGCCCCGCTGGAATGTGTTCTGTGACGTGTCCGGTGCAGCGAACAGAAATCGGACGTGGCCTGCGGTGATCACCGAATCCCGTTTTCGGCCTGCCGGCCGCGGTCTGCAGACTCAATGAGTACAGTCCGCGGCAGGACGGAGCAGGTGTGATGCAGATTGCCGCCGGGCGTGACACGGAGTAGATCCGTCACAGGCCGTCGTTCAGCGGCACCTGCATGGGTGCAGGGCGGGGGGGCGCAAAGACAGCGCCCGG
>SXGQ01586210.1_pt1 | contig 15935 bp, 12 predicted proteins | sample 3178371 | NCBI WGS metagenome assembly SXGQ01 (sample SAMN11356859, study PRJNA531348) | freshwater metagenome | isolation source: freshwater sample F1-20 | place: China: Fuxian Lake, Yuxi | collected 2017-12-25
ACTTCCCTTTGTATCTATTGATGCAAAGGTTTTTGTATTTAGATTATTAATTCTTAAGACTCGCTCATTTCTCTCACCTACGGCAAAAAGCACAAGGAGAAACGAATGAAGCAGTTAAAAAGAAATATCTCAGTAATTTTTGTTGCAAGTATTTTCACTTCCCTATTTTCAATAACTCCAGCAAATGCAGCTGATTATCGTTATTGGACTTTTTGGGTAACAACAAATGACTCATGGTCATTTGCAAATGAAGGTGCTGGAACTTTAAAAGCAACAGATCAAATGGTTACTGGCTGGAAATTTGCTATCACTGGAGCAGACAATGGTTTGCCTCCAAATGAAAGTGCGGTATTTACAGAACTTTGCCCAGACACATCTGCACAAGCAGGTGCAGTAAGAGTTGCAGTGGTTGTTGAATACAATGAACCTTCAATTGCCCCAGAGGGTGAAACACCACCGTCGACAAATGTCATTAAGTGTGTAACCGTTAAAGAAGGACAAACAGCAGCAGATGCATTAAACGCAGCAAATCTTGATGTTAGAGCAAAAGATGGACTAATTTGTGGTATCAGCGGATACCCGAAAGAAGAATGTGGACTAGAAATTGCATCTATAACCTCTGAACCAACTGAAATTGCTACCGCAGAGGACATGCCAACAGTTGATACGCCAGCTGATGAAGTGAAGAAACCAAATAACACCAATATGCAATTAATTGGTTTAGCAGCAGTGCTCATCGTCGCATTCGCTCTATTTTTGAAGATGCGCAAGAAGAAATAATTACGTTGCAAAGGAATAAGACTCTTATGCCATCTGCCCCCCGCGGGTGGCATAAGCCAATTTCATTGACTGAGCAACGCTTTTTGCATTCTGGTGCTTGGTGGTTGTGGGCAATATTTTTAGCAGCCATGGCAGCAGGCACTACAAATCCCATTTTGTTAATGTCAATTATTGCAGTAGTTCTAATTGTGGTCAGATTCAGAAAAAGTGATGCGCCTTGGTCTAAATCAATTAAAGGTTTTTTAATGGCAGCAACTTTAGTGATCATTCTTCGCTTAATTTTAGTAATTATTACACCAGATATATTTGGCGATACTTTGCTTTTCACTCTTCCAGAAATTGAGTTACCTAGTTTTTTTGTTGGCGTTAAATTAGGGGGTGAGATTAAAGCAAACACACTCCTTCTAGCTTTTCAAGAGGGATTAAGACTTGCCACAATCTTGATTTGTATTGGCGGTGCTCAATCTTTAGCCTCACCAACAAGATTATTGAAATCTATTCCTGCAGCCCTTTATGAAGTTGGGTTATCAATTGTGGTGGCATTAACTTTTGCACCCCAACTTGCTTTTGATGCTAAACGAGTAAGAGATGCGCAATTCTTAAGAGGAAGAAAAACGAAGGGTATTCGTGCATTAGCAAAAACTTTTGTTCCCGTATTAGAAGGAGCAATGGAAAGAGCATTACTGCTAGCTTCAGCCATGGATTCTCGAGGATATGGCAGACGAATTCATCAAAGTGAAAGCAAAAGAAGAGTGACAAATATTTTAATGCTATTGGGACTTTTAGGAATACTTTTTGGACTAGCAGGTTTATTAGGAGTGTTTAGTCAATCAAATATTGGTGCCTTAACTCTGCTGATCGGTATTTCATTTTCGTTCTTTGCCCTGTGGTTTGCTGGCAAAAATGCTTCTCGGACCAATTATCGACCAGATAAATGGCACATTCCAGAAGTCTTGGTTATCACATCAGCATTTTTTGGTCTAGTGGCAATGAGATTTACCGAATCAATTGTGCTAAATCCTGTAACTACCCCTCTAGCTTTTCCTCAAATAAACTTCATCACAGTAATTAGTATTTGGGTGGCCGCTCTTGCCATTCCGCTTTCGCCTCACCCTCCATTAAGTAATAGAACTATTAGTGATTTACCTCAAGCAAAGGCCCAAATGCAAAGGAGTGCAGCGTGATTAAATTTGAAAACGTTACATTTAAATTTAGTGGTTCAAATTTTTCTATTTTAGAAAACGTCAATTTAACAATTCCTGCAGGTGAACTTGCTCTTGTTGTTGGAAAAACAGGATCAGGAAAATCTACACTTTTGGGTCTGATAAATGGACTTGTGCCAAGTTTTACTGGTGGAGACTTAACAGGTGATGTATCAGTTAATGGTCGTTCCATTAAAGACTTTCCGCCTAGAGATTTTGCAGATCTGGTTGGAGTAGTGAGACAGGATCCTCGAGCATCTTTTGTCACTGATTTGGTTGAAGACGAACTTGCTTATGGCATGGAACAGCTTGGAATTTCTCAAAGTACAATGAGAAGACGAGTTGAAGAAGTTCTAGATTTATTAGGTTTAGCTGAATTAAGAAATAGGTCTCTTGCCACCCTTTCTGGTGGGCAAAGACAACGAGTAGCTATTGCTTCAGTGTTGACAACCAATCCAAAAGTTTTAGTGCTAGATGAACCAACCAGTGCACTTGATCCCAGTGCTGCCGAAGAAGTTCTTGCTGCCATCCAAAGACTTGTACACGATTTAGGTTTAACAGTTGTTTTAGCAGAACACAGATTAGAAAGAGTTGTGCAATACGCAGATCGAGTAATTGTGGTTGATCGAGATGCAGAAGTTTATGCAGATCGTCCAAGCCAAGTATTTGCTAATTCATTACTTGCTCCTCCAGTTGTTGAACTAGGCAGAGCTGCAGGCTGGTCGCCATTACCCTTAACTGTGAGAGATGCTAGAAAATTTGCCGATGAATTAAGGAATCGTTTAGAGAAATCTAAACCTAAAATTCGAATTAATACACCAACGAAAACATTAGTTAATGTTGAAGATTTGAACTTTAGTTATGGAAATATGCGTGCCTTAAGACATATTGATTTGAATATTTCAGATGGTGAAATTGTGGCCCTAATGGGTCGAAATGGTTCAGGAAAATCAACTCTACTTTCTCAATTAGTAGGACTGCTTTCACCAACTACTGGTTCTATCCTGGTTGATGGAGAAATTCCTACAACTTTAAAAGGTAAATCCTTAATTGAAAGTGTGGGATTAGTTCCGCAAGAACCAACTGATTTACTAATTTCAGATTCTGTAATAAATGAGTGCATCGCCAGTGATAGCGATTCAGGAGCTGTTCCTGGAACTACTTTAAGTATTTTTGAGCAATTAACAACAGATGTTGCAGAAGAATCTCATCCACGAGATTTATCTGAAGGAGAAAAACTTTCTCTTGCTTTGGCCGTGGTTTTGGCAGCTAAACCGCCGTTGATTCTTCTTGATGAACCAACTAGAGGTCTTGATTATGCTGCCAAGAGACAATTAGTGATTAATTTACAAAAACTGGGAAAAAAGAATCACACCATCATTCTTGCCACTCACGATGTTGAATTAGCTGCTGAAGTTGCCACCAGGGTCATTCTGTTAGCAGATGGTGAAATTGTTACAGATGGACCAGTAAACGATGTACTTTCCAGTTCTCCAATGTTTTCACCCCAAGTATCAAAAGTTCTGGCACCTGCTCACTGGCTCACGGTGTCAGATGTAACTTATGCCTTAGAGGACTTAACGTGAAATTGATAAAGATTAATGTCTTAACCAATATTTCAATGATCGTCACGTCAGTAATTGGTTTAATTGCGTTTTTATGGCCCTTCTTATTGCAGAAAGATTCTGTATTTAGTAACACATCTGATTATGCATCTATTCTTTTATTATTGATTATTCCGCTTGTGTTAACGGTGGCTCTAGCTGACGTTATGCAGGGAGGAATTGATTCCAGATCTCTAGCAATTTTGGGTGTTTTAACCGCAGTTGTTGCTGCTGTTAGACCACTTGGAGGAGCAGTTGCAGGATTAGAACCTGTTTGGGCGATCATCATCATTGGTGGACGAGCACTGGGTGCAAGTTTTGGTTTTGTCTTAGGAGCAATTGGAATTCTTGGTTCAGCTGTTTTAACTGGTGGAATTGGTCCATGGCTTCCCTTTCAGATGCTGGTTGCGGCTTGGGTTGGCGCGGGCGCAGGATTACTTCCTAAATTAACTGGTAAAAAAGAAATTATTTTATTAGTTATTTATGGTTTCATAATTGGTTTTGCTGCAGGTTTACTACTTAATCTTTGGTTTTGGCCTTTCGCAAATGGATTATTACCTGAGATTTCCTTTGAACCAGGTCTTGCAATAACCGAACAATTAGTTCGCTGGGTGAGATTTACTCTTCTCACAAGTCTTGGTTATGACTTACCTCGAGGCATTTTGACAGCCACAATGTTATTTTTTCTTGCTAATCCTTTGTTAAAAGCTATGAGACGCATGACCAAGAAAGCCAATTTTTTTAAACCGGTAGTCTTTACTGCGTGATTAATTCAGTTCTCGCACTTGGCTTTGATGACACCAAATTTAATTGGTCAGATCTCACCCCTATTGCTATTGAACACAAGAAACTTTCAGGTGACATTGAAAGTGATGTAAACAGAGCAATTGATGCCAATACTTCTGTTATTGGAATTTATGCATCCCACGACCTAGTTTTGGCAAGTGGATTAATTGGTGCTTTTCTTACCATTGATGCTGCATCTTTATTAGGAAAATCAAGTGTGGGTAACGACGACCAATGGGTCAAGGATGCTGGATCTTTAAGAGACTTATTGCGAATTACTAGGACTTTAAAAGCAGAACCAAAAGATGTAATTACAAAAACTTTAGGTGAGCATGCATTTTCTGCATTTAATGCATTAATTGCCTCAGCCTCAAGACAAACAAAAACAATTTTAGTAGGACCAGGTGCTATTGCTTTAGGTTTTGTGGCTTTGAGATCTAATTCCAAATTGAAAGACTATTTACTAGTTGCAAATACACCAATAGTTCCAGCAATCACCGAAGCAATTAAATTTATGGGATGCAAGACCATTATGAATACCAAAGAAAACATTCATCCTCTGGCAGAACTTGCCTTAGCAGTAAGTGCTTTAAAAGCTAGCGAACTTTAGATTCCACAAATGGTGGTCTAGTCACCAAGAATTCGACATTTTTTCCGCGCACATCAACAAATACTTTATCGCCTATTTTTACACTTGATTTCAGTAAAGCTAATGCAATTCCTTCTCTCAAAGTGGGAGAAAATGTACCACTGGTGATTTCACCTAATTCATGATTACTTTGATCCATAACTTTCATATGAGTTCGAGGTATTGCTCTTTCCACTGCTTTTATTCCGACGAGTTTTCTTTTTACTCCATTTGCTTTTTCTTTAACTAAAGCATCTTTGCCTAAAAATTTTGATTTATCTAAAATCACTGCCCAACTCAAACCTGCTTCTAATGGAGAAATATTTAGAGAAATATCTTGACCATGCAATGGATAACCCATTTCGGTTCTTAATGTGTCTCTAGCACCTAAGCCAACTGCTTTAGCCCCATACTTTTCTCCCTTTTTAAATACTTCATCCCAAAAATTCAAAGCGTTTGCTGCTGGAACTAATACTTCAAATCCTTTTTCACCTGTGTAGCCTGTTCGACATATTGTTACAGAATTTCCCACAAATGAAACATCTTTAAAAGACATATATTCCATATCTGTGGGAAGTCCTAGATCTTTTACTAGTTCAATTGATTTAGGGCCCTGGATAGCAATGATTGCAATGTCTTTATGAAGATTCTTAACAACTATGTCTGCAGGAATATTTTGTTTGATAATTTCTAAAACTGTTGTTGCGTTTCCTGCATTAGGTATTAACAACACTTCATCTTTTGACCTTAAGTAAACAATTAGGTCATCTACTACTGTGCCGTTATCAGAAAGTATGGTGGAGTATTGGGCTTGTCCAGGTTTAATACGATTTATATCGTTTGTTAAAACTTCGTTTAGGCGATCTGCTGCATTTGGTCCAGTTAATGTTGCAGTTCCCAAATGGGAAACATCAAAGATTCCAACTGCATCTCTACTTGCTGCATGTTCAGTTAGAACTCCACCGCCTGCATATTCAAGTGGCATTTCCCAACCACCAAATGGTGCAAGTTTTGCGCCTAGTTCAATGTGGCGTTGGTGAAGTGGTGAATGAATTAGATTGGCTGAATCGCTCATAAAACAAAACGCTACTAGGCTATTTCCCATGTCAATTACTCGCCTCACTGATTCCAAAAATTTTTCTGCAAATGAAGTTTTAGTTGTGGGATTTGCCCAAACCGATAACGGACCAGAGTTCTTAGAACCTGCTATTGCTTTTGAAGCAGCAGCAAAAAATCAAATAACTGAAGCAATCAAGTTAACTAATTTTTCAGGTAAGAAATCAGAACTTGCCTATCTAACAATTAAAAGTGGAGTGCTTTGTGTAGGACTTGGCAAAGTCACCAAAACTCAACCTCTTGAAATGGAAACTTTAAGAAGAGCCGCAGGTGTAGCTGCCAGATCATTAGCAGGTAAATCCTCAGCACTTTTTGCTCTGCCAACAAGTACCACTGTTGCTGTTCACGCTGTAACAATTGGAGTCGAACTTGGTGCATATTCATTTACCGAATTCAAAACCAAAAATGAGAAATCATCTGAATCCTTGAAGCAAGCAAATATCTTGGTTCATGATTTATTTGTAAATAAAGCAAGTTTTCAGGAAGCTCAAATCATTGCTGAATCAATTAAGAATGTTAGAAACCTAGTTAACACTCCCCCAAGTCATATGTATCCAGAAACTTTTGCCAATTATGTGAAAAAGACTTTCAAAAAGAACTCAAAGTTAACTGTTGAGATCCTGGAAGAAAAAGCACTCAAGAAACAAGGCTTTGGAGCACTCCTTGGAGTTGGTCAAGGTTCAATTAACCCACCAAGATTTATCCGCCTTGCCTATAAGTCTCGTGGTGCTGATTTTCATTTAGCTTTAGTTGGTAAAGGTATTACTTTTGACACTGGAGGAATTTCTCTAAAACCTCCAGCATCCATGCACACGATGAAATGTGACATGGCTGGAGCTGCAACAGTTATTGAATCTCTAAGAGCAATCATGAATCTTGATTTAAAGATTAATGTCACAGCGTATGCTGCTTTAGCTGAAAATATGCCCTCAGCAAGTGCTCAAAGACCAAGTGATGTTGTCACAACTTTTGGTGGCAAAACAATTGAAGTTTTAAACACCGATGCTGAAGGAAGACTTGTATTAGCAGATGCCCTTGGAAGAGCACAAAAAGATAAACCAGATTTGATTATTGATCTAGCAACTCTTACTGGTGCAGCAACAGTGGCACTTGGTTCTAGAACTGCAGGCATTATGGCTAATAAAGATGAAGCAAGGGATCAAGTATTTGCTAGTGCCAAAGAAGTTGGCGAAGCGATGTGGCCAATGCAAATTCCAGAAGAATCAAGAACAATTCTTGATTCCAAAACTGCAGACATTGCAAATGTTGGTTTCACACCAAATCCAGCTGGAGGCATGATGGTTGGTGCTGCTTTCTTACAAGAATTTGTTGATGAAAAAACTCCTTGGGTTCATATTGATATTGCACCTCCTGCATTTAATGAAGGAGCTCCTTATGGGTACAACGGTTTTGGTGGAACAGGTGTGGGAGTAAGAACACTTGTGGATTTAGCTCAAAAACTAGCCAAGAATTAAATTGATCAGTTAATTCCCGCACAAATTACTCATGTTTGAAATACCTCCACAGCCAAAAATTTGACCACCATATTTTAAAACGGCTTTGGTTAGTTCTGAGCACATTCTAGGATTGGTAAGCATTGCCCCTGGACAAAATGGGATAGATGTGATTTGTGAGGATTTCCACCAAACGGCTTTGGCACTTGGGAGTTAATTTCTGCTCTGGATATTCAAACCCGAAATTGCCTAGTTTTACTTGCGTGAAAGGATATAGATAGAGAAGCCTCACGAGGGTGGAACATCAGAAAGGTTATAAGTGGCCACATACGACTTAGTAATTCTTGGAGCAGGAAGCGGCGGTTATGCCGCAGCATTACGTGGCTCTCAACTTGGTTTAAAAGTCGCCCTAATTGAACGAGATGTTTTAGGCGGAACTTGTCTTCACAGAGGATGTATTCCTACAAAAGCTTTATTACATGCTGGTGAAATTGCTGACAGCGTTAGAGAATCAGCAGTATTTGGAGTTAAATCAAATCTTTTAGGAATTGATATGCCACAAGTAAATGATTACAAAGACGGTGTTGTTAATCGTTTGTACAAAGGTTTACAAGGTTTAGTAAAACATCGCGGTGTTGATTATGTAACAGGTAATGGAAAGTTTGTTGGTCCAAACAAAGTTATGGTGGGAGACCAAGTATTTGAAGGCAAACACGTAGTTCTTGCGACTGGTTCTTTTCCAAAATCACTTCCTAATTTAGAAGTTGATGGAAATCAAGTTATTAACTCAGAACATGCTCTTAAATTGAGTAAAGTTCCAGCAAGTGTGATCATCCTTGGTGGTGGCGTCATTGGTGTGGAATTTGCCAGCGTTTGGAAATCATTAGGTGCAGAAGTAACAATTATTGAAGGCTTACCAAGATTGGTTCCTGCAGAAGATGAAGCAGTATCAAAAGCAATGGAACGCGCTTTTAGAAAACGTGGCATCAATTTCTCAACTGGGGTTCGATTTGCCGGTGTTGATAAAACCAAACACGGTGTTGTAGCAAAACTTGAAGATGGACAAACTTTTGCAGCTGATTTGATGTTGGTTGCTGTGGGCAGAGGTTCTGCTACTAGAAATCAAGGTTTTGAAGAAGCAGGGCTCGAATTTGATGGAGAATTAATTAAGGTAAATGAAAATCTACAAACTAATCTTGCAAATGTTTATGCCGTAGGAGATATTGTTCGAGGCCCACAATTGGCTCACAAAGGTTTCCAAGAGGGAATCTTTGTTGCAGAACACATTAAGGGTTTAAATCCAAGAGTAATTGACGTAACTGCTATTCCAAGAGTTGTTTATTCTGAACCAGAAGTAGCTTCAGTTGGATTGAATGAATCAGCTGCTAAAGAAAAATATGGTGTTGATCAATTAAGAACAGTTCAATATGATTTGGCTGGTAATGGTAAAAGCCAGATATTAAGAACTGCAGGATTTATTAAGTTGATTGCACTAAAAAATGGTGGCCAAATTGTTGGCATTCACATGATTGGTTCACGTGTTGGCGAATTGTTAGCTGAAGCTCAACTGATGTATTCATGGGATGCGTCCCCTGAAGATGTTGCACCATATATTCACGCTCATCCAACAATGTCTGAAGCAATGGGTGAAGCAGCAATGGCACTTTCCGGTAAACCGCTACACACTCACGATTAATTAGAAAAGGAAAATATTTAAATGGCAACTAACGTAACAATGCCTCAACTCGGTGAATCAGTTACCGAAGGAACGGTTACTCGTTGGTTAAAAAATGTGGGCGATGTAATTAAAGTTGACGAAGCCATTGTTGAAGTTTCAACTGACAAAGTAGATACTGAAATTCCTTCTCCAGTTGCTGGAGTTTTATTAGAAATTAAAGCTGCTCAAGATTCTGTTATTCCAGTTGGTGGGGTTATGGCAGTAATTGGTGAAGCAGGTTCTGCAACACCAAGTGCACCTGCTCCAGTTGCACCACCGGTTGTACAAACCCCACCACCTGCACCAAAACCAGAACCAGTTATCGAAAAACCAGTTGTACAAACTCCTGCATCTGCACCAGTTGCATCGCCAGTTCTGGCACCTGCCGCAAGTGGATCAACTGTAAATGTTGTGTTACCAGCATTGGGTGAATCAGTAACTGAAGGAACAATCACACGTTGGTTGAAAAATGTGGGTGATTCTGTTTCATTAGATGAAGCAATTGTTGAAATATCAACAGACAAAGTTGATACTGAACTTCCATCCCCTGCAGCGGGAGTAATTACTGAAATTAAAGTTGCTCAAGACCAAATAGCAGCAGTTGGCGCAGTATTAGCAGTTATTTCATCATCTACTGGAGCTGTTGCTCCAAAGCCAACAACTCCTACACCTGCACCAGTTGTGCAAACTCCACCGCCTGCTCCAAAAGTTGAAACCGTAGTCGTGCCACAAGCTGCATCAGTTGTAACTGCAACCCCGACAGTTTTTGCTACAACTTCTAGTTCAACAAAAGATACTTACGCCACTCCAATTGTTAGACAAATTGCCAAAGAAAAAGGAATTGATATTTCAACAATTTCTGGTTCCGGAGTAAATGGTCGAATTAAAAAAGAAGATGTCTTGAATGCAACCGGAAAACCTGTTGCCACTCCAGTTGTTGCAGCACCTGCTGCTCCACGGGTCGCTGCACCTGTTGCCGCTGCAGTATCAACTCCGGTTGTAACACCAACTCCAGTTTCTGCTCCAGCAAAATCTGCGGCTCCTGCCGCGAGTATGGAACAACCTCTTCGCGGAAGAATTGAACAAACTACTCGTTTAAGAAGAGTCATTGCCGAAAGAATGGTTCAATCACTTCATATTTCTGCACAATTAACAAGTGTGGTTGAAGTAGATGTAACAAAGATTTCTTCACTCAGAAATAAAGTTAAAGACTCATTCGTAGCTCGTGAAGGAGTAAAGCTTTCATTTCTTCCTTTCTTTGCCAAAGCGGCAGTTGAAACTTTAAAAGAATTCCCAATAGTAAATGCCACAATTTCTGCTGATGCTACTCAAATTGCTTACAGCGACGCCATCCATTTAGCAGTTGCTGTTGACACTCCAAGAGGTTTATTAGTACCAGTTATTAGAGACGCTGGAGATCTTTCAATTGCTGGACTATCCAGAAAAATTCAAGATGTTGCCAACAGAACTAGAGATAACAAAGTAACTCCCGATGAACTAAGCGGTGGAACTTTTACTTTGACTAACACTGGTAGTCGTGGCGCTTTGTTTGACACACCAATTATCAATCAACCGCAAGTGGCCATTCTTGGAACTGGTGCTGTAGTGAAAAGACCAGTTGTGGTTAAGGGAAGCGATGGAAACGATCAGATTGCAATTAGACAAATGGTTTATCTAGCTCTTACCTACGATCACAGACTTGTTGATGGCGCTGATGCGGCCAGATTCCTATCTTCAATGAAAGTACGACTAGAAGAAGCTAATTTCGAATCTGAATTAGGTTTATAAGAAACAATGAAATTAGTGATAACCGGTGCTTCCGGTTTAATTGGTTCTGCATTACTTAGAGAAGCTGAAAAAAATAAAATAGAAGTTATAAAACTTGTTCGACGTACCCCTAAAGAAAGGAACGAATCTCAATGGGATCCCAATAAAGGGGTCATTGATTTAGCAGCACTTGAGAATTCCACAGCGATTGTGCACCTTGCAGGTGCTGGTGTGGGAGATCATCGCTGGACTAAGAAATACAAAAAAGAGATTCTAAATAGCAGAGTCAATTCCACTGAAACACTTGCTAATGCAATTGTTAACTTAAGAACTCCCCCATCAGTTTTTGTGTCAGGTTCAGCCATGGGTTACTACGGTGATACCGGTGATGTAGCAGTTGATGAAAATGCTGGCTTAGGTGAAGGTTTCTTAAGTGATGTTGTTTTCAATTGGGAATACGCCGCACAAAGAGTTAGAAAAAACAACATCAGAGTTGTTCATCCTCGAACTGGTTTAGTTATGAGTAAGCGCGGTGGGTTACTAAAGAAAGTATTGCCACTATTTAGATTTGGTTTAGGTGGAAGATTAGGAAATGGAAAACAATATTGGTCCTACATCTCTCTAGAAGATGAGGTTAGAGCAATTTTCCACTTGATTGATGATGTAAGACTTACTGGTGGAGTAAACCTCACCAATCCAAATCCAGTAACAAATGCAGAATTTACTAAAGCTTTATCAAGTGTGGTTAATAAACCAGCATTTTTTAATGTTCCAGGTTTTGCTCTTAAAATTGCTTTAGGTGAATTTTCCATTGAAGCACTAGGTTCAACTCGAGTTTTACCTTCTAAATTGAAAGCTTCAGGATTTAAATTTAATCAATCAGATATTTTAAGTACCTTAAACTCAGCAATTACCTATTAATGACTAAGCAAGTTGAAGTCGCCATCATTGGCGCAGGTTTAGCAGGCTTAGCCTGTGCAATCGAATTACAGAAAAACAAAATAAACTTTCAAATTTTTGAAGCATCAGATGGTGTTGGTGGAAGAGTTAGATCTGATGTCATAGATGGATTTACTCTAGATAGAGGTTTTCAGTTATATAACCCAAGTTATGCCGAGGGAAAGCGTTTACTTAATTACCAAGATTTGGATCTAAAACCATTTACTCCAGGGGTTGCCATAAGAGATGGCAAACGTCTTAGATTAGTTGTTGATCCATTTCGAAGCAGAGATTTTCGCTTTCGCCTACTTAGAGATATGCCAGGAAATCCTTTAAGTCAATTAGGCTTAGTCAGATATTTTCTACAGTATTTAATTGCCTCTGATGCTCAAATTGCTACAACTAAAGACATTTCGGCTCAGGCGTCTTTAACAAAATCTGGGATTAAGGGTGCGCTATTAGAAAAACTCTTGAGACCTTTTTTGCAAGGAGTTTTTCTAGAATCAGAACTATCCACTTCTCGAAAATTTCTTGACGTGGTTTTGAAGAACTTTCTACAAGCAATACCAAGTGTTCCAGCTAAAGGAATGCAAGAGATTTCAAATCAATTAGCAGCCAAACTTCCAAAAGAAAAGATTTCCCTAAATACGAAAGTATTAAGCATTTCAGGAAAAAAGTTAATTACCGCAGAAGGTGAAATTGAGGCTCGAAAGATTGTTGTTGCCACAGATCCAACAACAGCAATTTCTTGGTTAAATCTTGAACCAAAAAAAATGTATTCGGTAACAACTTGGTATTTCAAGGCAGACAAAAGTATTAGTTCCTTATTTAAGGCTAAACCAATACTTTTTGTGGATGCTCAAAAAACAGGACCACTTACCAATGCTGTAGTAATAACAAATGCTGCGCCAAGTTATGCACCTCATGGTGAAGTATTGGTTTCGGCTTCTGCAATTTCTCCAAACGAGAACGCCGATTTATTAAGTGTGAAGAAACATCTATCTCATCTTTTTGGCCTAAATACAGATAATTGGCAATTGATCAAGGAATACAAAATAAAGGAAGCACTTCCTGAGATGACTCCCCCATTTTCTCTTGTTTCTTCAAACCAAATTAGTAAGGATGTGTTTGTTGCAGGAGATCACCGTGTGACTTCCTCAATTCAAGGAGCACTACTTAGTGGTACAAATACTGCAACATTAGTAAAGGTAAGTTTGGGATTATGAGTAAGGAAAAATACATCGTTGCCACTTCTGGTGGATTTGTCACAACTAAACGCTGGGGTGTGATGAGACCTGGTGCCACATTCTTAAAAGCACTTGCGTTAACCAAAAAAGATCGTCCCAAAGTTTGTTTCATGATGACAGCCACAGGTGATGATGCCTCTTATATTTCAAGAAGTTATGAAGCAATGAGTGATTTAAGTGTTGAGGTAACGCATCTGTCTTTATTTCCTCAACCGAATGAAGATGTCGAAAAACGATTACTGAATGCAGATTTAGTCTGGGTTGGTGGAGGTTCAGTTGCAAATCTTTTAGCGGTATGGAAACTTCATAAAGTAGATGAAGTGTTAAAAAATGCCTGGGAAAATGGCACAGTTTTATCTGGAGTTAGTGCTGGATCTATTTGTTGGTTTATTGGTGGCACAACTGATTCTTTTGGTCCTGAACTAAAACCTGTCAAAAACGGATTAGCTCTTCTTCCTTATGCCAATGGTGTGCACTACGACTCAGAATCGCAAAGAAGACCACTTTTACAATCACTCATAAAAGATGGAACATTTGAAACCGCTTTTGCCACAGATGATCACACCGGAATTGTCTTTAAAGGTCTTGAACCTATTGAGGTATTAAGTGATATTGAAACAGATCCAAAAACTGGAGCTGCTGCTTATAAATTAGAAAAAATAAATGGCGAGGTGCAAGAAATGCGCCTCGCCGTTGGAACTATTTCTTAATTTTTTCCCTTAGTCAAATTACTTGGCCACCAGATTTTCTTTCCAATACCAAGAGTTAATGCTGGTACTAGTACTGATCTAACCAAAATGGTGTCAAGCAATACACCAAATGCAACAGCAAATCCAAGTTGAGCCAAGAAGACCAGTGGCAAAACTCCCAGTACGGCAAATGTTGCAGCTAATACAACTCCAGCTGAAGTAATTACTCCACCTGTAACTGTGAGCGCTTTTAGAGTTCCTGCTCTTGTGCCTAATTTCTTTGATTCTTCTCTCACTCTTGTCATCAAGAAGATGTTGTAATCGATTCCAAGGGCTACTAAGAATACGAATGCAAATAGTGGAAACGAAGTGTCAGAACCTGGGAAATTGAAAATATTTTCAAAGACCAGTTGACATGCACCAAGAGTTGCAGCAAATGACAACACCACTGTTGAAATAAGCATAAATGGTGCCAGAATGCTTCTTAACAAAATTACGAGAATGAAGAAAATAATCACTAACACTGTTGGAATGATCAGTCTGTTATCTCTAGCATTTGCTTCAGCAATGTCTTCGTTAACGGCTGTGAAACCGCCAACTAATGCCTCTTCACTTACTGAATCAAGATTTTTTCTTAACTCAATAACCGTTTCTTTCGCTTCAGCTGAATCAGCTGCATTTTTCAATGTTGCGCTAATTAAGACTTGATTGTTAACAATCTTTGGTTCAGGTAGAGGTTGACCTGGAACAACTGGTCCATCTGGAATTGGAAAAGCTTCTCCTACTCCTGGTGTATCAGTAATAATTTTCAACATTTCTTGGGTTTTTGCAGCTGGTCCAACAATGTAGGAAGGATTTCCTTCACCCGCTGGGAAATGTTTTCCTAACACTTCTTGACCAACAACTGAATCTGGTTTGCCCACAAAAGTTTCTGTTTGAGATAAACCAGTTGCATCAAGTTGAGTTGAGTAACCCGCAAGAGCCAATAGTAAAATACCGGTTATTAAGCCTGCTCTCCTAGTTTTTTTGTCAACATATTTTGCGACTTTTGACCAGATGCCGGATAGTTTTTCATCCTTAGAATCAAAATGTGGAATTCGTGGCCAGAAAATCCATCTTCCAAAAATCATCAATAAGGCTGGAAGCAAAGTCAACATCGTCAGAACTGCAACTGTTACACCAATTGCTCCAACTGGACCAAGTGATCTATTTGCGTCAAGTTCTGAAAGAAGAAGAACTAGCAGACCAACAGAAACGGTGGCACCGGATGCAACGATTGGTTCAAAAACTCCACGGATAGCTTTTCTCATAGCGGTAAATCGAGATTCGACTAAATGAAGTTCTTCTCTATAGCGTGCAATTAAGAGCAAACCGTAATCAGTTGCTGCTCCAATTACAAGCACAGACAAAATACCTTGCGATTGACCATTTAATGTAATGATTTCTTCTTTTGCTAACAAATACACGACTGAACCAGCAAGTGTAAGTGCAATTACAGCGGATAGTAATGGGAATATCCACAATAGTGGACTTCGGTAAACAACAATAAGAATCAAAGCAACAACAATTAGTGTTGCTGATAATAATGTTGAATCAATTGATCCAAATGCACCAAACAAGTCTGCCAAAATTCCACCAGCACCTGTGACGTTTATTTGAAGTCCTTCAATATCTTTGGCTGCATCTCTAATTGTTTTCACAATTGCAGGAAGTGCAGGTTCGCCATTTGGTAACGGAGTGATGATTTTCGTATTAGAAATATCAACACTTATTAATAGTGCTTCACCATCTTCAGATGGAATGGGGAAAGATTTTGCTCCATTAGTGAGGTAATCGCTGATTAATTTGCCGTCACCTTCTTCAATTTTAAGTGAGTTAATCTCAGCTGCGAATTCATTTGCCTTAGCAAGATTTTCTTTTGCCAAGTCTCCTGTCACAACGACTAATGCAGGAAGAGAGTCGGAGGAAGTAAATTGTGTGGCTACATCGCTTACCTTTGAAGATTC